>Ga0208863_1001243_pt1 | contig 17056 bp, 20 predicted proteins | sample RifOxyD3_FD_184040 | JGI IMG/M metagenome (GOLD analysis project Ga0208863, IMG submission 184040) | Soil microbial communities from Rifle, Colorado - Rifle Oxygen_injection D3 (SPAdes) | ecosystem: Environmental > Terrestrial > Deep subsurface > Rock core/Sediment | place: Rifle, Colorado...
GTGCCCCGAGACGGGATCGTTGTCTACGCAAATAAGCACCAAGGGCACTTTTTGAGTTGAATAGGGTGAAAGCTGCTAGGCGAAGCGTCGCAGCTGCACGGTTGGCAACCTGCTTGCTCTTGCCGCTAAAACAAAAGTCTTTCAAGCAAATCGGTGAGCTCTTTGAAAAGTTTATACCCCGTACACTTTTGAAGCCTGAGCAGGACGGGGCCATGAGTCGCAGAAGACTTTTCTCCAAAGAGAATACCTTCTGGGCCTTCTTTAGTCAGGTGTTGGATTCAGACGGAGAGTGCCATTCGGGACACCATATTTAATTCGGTATTGACTCCTTGGCAATAATGTGGCAACTCTCGCTGATGTTTCGTATTGTTCGTGTTTATTGCAGCCGGAACTCCCAACCAAGTCATACAGAATGGCAATCTTAGAATACCTACCTTATTCAGTGGTGAAGACTAACAATCGTGCATTCCATTAACGTCTTTTCAATCTGTTTCTGAAATCCTGCGGACTGCGGTTTAATTGAGTGACAGCGATTATCAAGATCTCGTCGTTAACGATTTGATAGATTACGCCATAAGGAAACCGGTTTACTAAACAGCGTCTCGTGTTTTTTGAAATTGGGGACCATGCTTTGGGAAAAAGGAGTATCCGGTGTATTGCGGCATAAATATCTTTTACAAATTCGTTACCAAGGCCAGGACGACATTCCTCATAGTAATCGGTCGCCTCATTTAGTTCAATTTGGGCGAATGGATGAAATGAGTAGTTCATTTAGCCAGGCGTGCCTGGATTTCTTTGAACACCTGATCGCCAGGAATCAATGTAAGATTACCCTCACTGATTTCCTCAGCTCTCCTTTCTGCCTCGGCGGCCCATAGCTCGTCGATCTCTTTCTGGGCCGGAGTGAGGCTGCTAAGCAATTTTTCAATAAGCTGAGTTTTAATATCTATCGGTAAAGATTCGACCATCGTCATAAGTTCGTTGGTATTGATCATGATGGAACCCTCCTTGATTAACTATCGTTAGATCTTCAAAAATTAACATAGCAGAAAAGAAAAAGTTTGCCCACCATCAATATACTGGGAATTAGAAAGTAAACATTAGGCCGCTCATTCTGGAAAAGTCGCCGATTTTCAGGAAGAGGTGGGCAATGGCGGTCAGCAGCGCCAGGCGGTTGTTTTTGATTTGGGCATCGTCAACCATGACCATGACCTTTGCAAAGAACAGGTCCACCTTGTCCTTCATGGTCAGGATGGCATCCATGGCTTGCTGATATTGCCTCTGGGCCAGCAGCGGGGCGATCTGTTCTGAAACGTCTTTGTAGGCCTCGTACAGCTCTTTTTCCGCCGGCTCGGTCAGCAGTTCATCCCGTACAGTTGTATCCTGATGATCTTTTATGATGTTGTTGACCCTTTTGAAGGCGCCGGCCAGCATGGGGAAGGTCGCGGCGCGGCTGGCTGCGAGCAGTGCGTTGGTCCGCAACCGGCAGTCCAGGACATCGTCAAAGGCGATGGAGGTGACTGCTTCTACGGCCTCGATCGGGGTGCCGCGTGAGATCATGTCGTTAACATACCGAGCCTTGATGAATTCTATTACCTGTTGTTTCGCCTTGTCCGGTGTAACGGTAAGCTTGCCGCCGTACAGGCGGAGCGCCTCGTCAACAAGCCAGGTGAGCGAGAGGCATAATGAGTGGTGTTGAATGATCTGGAGCAGGCCGAGAGAGAGCCGGCGCAGGCCAAAGGGGTCGGTGGCGCCGGTGGGCAGCTGGCCGATCCCGAAACAGCCGGCGATAGAATCGATGCGGTCGGCAATTCCTACCAGGGCTCCGGGAAGGCCGGTGGGCAGGCTGGCGCCGGCCCTGATTGGTAGATAGTGTTCGTAGATGGCCAGGGCTACTTCCGGCGTTTCGCCATCGAGCCGGGCATAGGCCTGACCCATGCTGCCCTGGAGGGATGGGAACTCATTGACCATGGCGGTGAGCAGGTCGGCCTTGGCCAGAAATGCGGCTCTTTTTGCGGTTGCGACCTGATCCGGTGCCAGTTTTTCGGCGAGCAGGCCTGCCAGTGTGGTGATCCGCTCGGTCTTTTCAGCCAGCGAGCCGAGTTTTGCCTGAAAGATGATACCGGATAAGCTGGGAATCCGGTCGGCAAGGGTCAGGTGTTGATCCTCCTTAAAGAAGAAGAGGGCGTCTTCAAGGCGGGCGCGTAGAACCCGTTGGTGGCCGTCAATGGCGATTTTTGTATCCCGAACCCGGGTGTTGTTAACCGCCACGAAATTGGGGAGCAGTGTGTCATTTTCATCAACAACTGCAAAATATTTCTGATGTTCGCGCATGGAGGTAATCAGGACCTCCCGGGGCAGCACAAGAAAGCGTCGGTCAAAGGAGCCGCATACGGCGTGCGGTTCTTCGACCAGGTTGGTTACCGTGTCCACCAGCTCATCGTCTGCCAGAATAATGCCGGCAAGTTGCTCTGCCGCCTGGTTGACCGCCGCGATCACCGCCTGCCGCCGTTCCGCCGGACTAACAAGGACATGAGCTCTCTTCAGTTGGTCGAGATATGAGCTGTAATCTTTGACTGGAATGGTTGCCGGAGCCAGAAAGCGGTGACCTCTGGTGAGGTTGCCGGTAGTAATCGTGTCAAGGCTGAAAGGGATGACCTTGCCGTTGTAGAGAGCGAGGAGCCACTGAATAGGCCGGACAAAGGTGGCCCTGCCAATGCCCCATTTCATCGATTTAGGAAAGGGCTGCTCCTGGATCAGTTCGCTGAGCATCGCCGGCAGAAGTTCGTCGGTGTCGACGCCCTTAATCTGTTTGATCGCCATCAGGTATTCACCCTTGGCAGTTGTCACCATTTTAAGCTCGTCGACTGCCACCTGATTGGTTTTAGCAAAGCCGTGCGCCGCCTTGGTAGGGTTGTTGCCATTGTCAAAGGCGGCCTTTCTGGGTGGTCCGATAATCTCTTCAACCCTGTCCGGTTGCCGGTCCAGCAGGCCGTTTACGCATATAGTCAGGCGGCGCGGGGTTGCGGCTCGGTCGATACTCGCATATGTCAAGCCTGCGGTCGTGAGTTTGCGGCCCAGGATGGTGCTCATGGATTCGATGGCCGGCATGAGAAAGCCGGCTGGTATCTCCTCGGTGCCAATTTCAAGCAAGAGTTCGTGTTGCATGGTCGTCACTTGGTTTGTACTTTTAGGTTGCGCCTTATAAGGAGGCAAGATTTTTTAATATTCATTTTTTGCTGACTTAATTCGACGGGTTTGATGGTGACTCCAGGGAGGCAAAGGTGCTGTATCCCTCGGAAAGATTCTCGACTGTAATCGAAAACCAGCTGATATCCCGGTGTTTTGCAAGTCTGTTGCCAAGGGCCTTGGTCAAGGTCTCCACAGTCAGGGCTGAATCTGAACACTCAGGGGTGTTGAGGTGTTGCGAGGTAACTTCTTCAACCATCTGGATCAGATCTTCCAGCCAGACAAAGTGGCGGAACTTCAGGCAGATGTCAGCAAAACCCCAATGACCGAACGAACGAGGCAGGCCATCATCAATCCTGACCGGTCTGGGTGGCGAAACGGGCACCCGAACGTTCAGGGTAAGATTGTCGGAATCGGTAAGGGAGCCGTGCATCCTGCAGGTGTATTCGCCGATCCCGAGATTGTTTGGCGTATTGGTCCGTTTTTTTAGAAAGTAGGGAAACTCAATCTCCATGTGGGCAGCCTGGGCCTGGAGTTTAACTTTCATCTCTACCAGAATATGGTGGAAGCTGCGTAGATTGATCTCACCGTGAAAACGGTTGAGGATCTCGATAAACCGGCTCATGTGGGTGCCCTTGAAATGATGGGGCAGATTGACGTACATATTGACGGTGGCCACGGTGTGTTGGACTTTTTTGGCCTTATCGAGGACGGTAATCGGGTAGGAGATGTTTTTGACCCCTACTTTTTGAATGGCGATCCGGCGGTGATCAGGCTGATTCTGGATATCTTTGATCTCCGCGGTCGACACTCCGATTCTCCAGTATCTTGTGGCTACAAAGGTTTATCAGTCCGGCAGCTGCATTTATTTATTGATATGCTTTTTGACCGCAGCCTTCAGTTCTGCAAGATTAGAGGACTTGACGATATATTCGTCCGAGGCCCAGGATGCAAGATCCTGTTTGAACTCTTGATAGGCGGAGCTGAGGATGACCGGTAACAGAGGGTTGATCTCCTTGATTCGGCGTAGAGCCTCAATGCCGTTCATGCTGGGCATGTTGATATCGAGGATGATCAGATCCGGCCGGATTATGCGTAGTTTGTCAAGCGCCTCCTCGCCGGAGAGGGCGGAATGGACTTCATAGCCTTCCTCCTCGAACTCTTCACGGTAGAGGAGATGAATGCTGTCTTCGTCATCAACCAGCAGGATTTTTTTCATAGGAAGCCTCCATTGGCTAAATAGTCAGTTTTGCATCCCTGAGGAAACGGGCGGCGTCTTCAGGTGGCACGGAATTGATATAAAAGCCGGATCCCCACTCAAAGCCGGCAATCATGGTAAGCTTCGGCATGATCTCAAAGTGCCAGTGGAAGTGGTCAAGGGACTGCGCCCGCAATGGTGCGGTATGCAAAACGAAATTGTAGGGGACAGAGGGGATGCAAACGTTCAGGCGCCGCATACTCTCGGAAAAAATCTCGGTCAATGCTGCAAAACTGGCATCATCGCCGCTGGTATATGAAGAGGTGTGCTGTTTGGGTAGAATCCACATCTCAAAAGGCGAGCGGGGTGCCCAGGGCGTAATTGAAATGAACTGCTCGTTCTGGCAGACGACCCGAATGCCTAAGTTGATCTCCTGGCGGATGATGTCGCAGAAGATGCATCGTTCCTTATACTTATAGTAGGAGAGGCTGCCCTCAAGCTCCGAAACGATCATTCTCGGCAGAATAGGGAGTGCGATAAGCTGGGAGTGAGAGTGCTCCAGGGAGGCACCGGCCGCGCCCCCGAAATTCTTGAAAGCCATTACATAGCGAAAGCGCGGATCTTTGGCAAGATCAAGAATTCGGTCTCGAACAGCCCAGAATACCTGGATCATCCGTTCTTTCGGCAGATGGGTGAATGCCTCTTTGTGATCCGGGGTCTCGATGATGACTTCGTGGGCTCCGATGCCATTCATCTTGTCGTAGATGCCCTCGCCTTCCTTGTTGATATCGCCTTCGATGATCAGGGCCGGATATTTGTTCGGGACAACCCGGAGAGTCCAGCCCGGTCTGTTGGGATTAGGGGAGGATTGCCGGTAGCTCAAGACCTCGGGCGGGGTGGTGTTCTCATTGCCTGGGCAAAGCGGGCAGAATCCCCCTTTTATGGTGTCCTTTTCTACGATGAAGTCGGTTGGCCGTTTGCCACGTTCTGTAGAAATGATAATCCAGCGGCCGATGACCGGATCTTTGCGAAGTTCAGGCATAGTTATGGCCCTTAGCCCTTTTGGGTTCGTTCGTGATTTTCCTGCTTGGTCTTGCAGTCAATACAGAGGGTCGTAACCGGCCGGGCATCAAGTCGTTTAGCGGAGATCTCTTCACCGCATTCGTCACAGATACCATATGAACCATCCTCGATTCGTTCGATGGCCTCTTTGATTTTGTTAAGGAGCTTCCGCTCCCGGTCCCGGATGCGAAGTTCAAAACTGCGGTCTGATTCGGCTGAGGCCCGGTCAGTAGGATCGGGGTAATTGTCGTTGCTGTCCGTCATATCGCTGATGGTCTTTTCAGCCTCATTCAGCAAATTCTTGCTCATATCGTGAAGCTTTATTCTGAAATGATCAAGCTGTTCTTTATTCATTAGATCTATTCTCCCTGTGTCACGTCCCTATATTAAAGGGGTTACGCTGAAGCATTGAAAAGTTTTTTGAAAAAGCCGTCGCCATCTTTCTGTTTCTTCTCTTCCTCTATCGTTTCGAACTCCTTGAGCAACTCTTTCTGGCGTTCGGTTAGCTCTGTCGGCGTGGTCACCTTAACCTCGATATGCATGTCGCCTCTGCCTTGGCCCCGCAATCTAGGCACCCCCTCACCCTTTAGGGTGAATACAGTGCCTGACTGCGTGCCTTTGGGAATAGTGAGCTTGCTTTTCCCATGGATGGTCGGCACCTCGAGTTTATGGCCCAGAGTCGCCTGGGTGATGGAGAGCGGGATCCTGGAGATGATCTCATCCTCATGTCGTTCAAAGAAGTCGTGTGCTTCAACATAGATCATGACATAGAGGTCGCCTGCCGGTCCGCCGCGTCGGCCGCCTTCGCCTTCACCCCGCAGGCGCATGCGGGCTTCGTTGTCGACCCCGGCCGGGATACGCAGGGAGACCTTTTTTTTCTTGGCGATCAGGCCGGTGCCGTTGCAGTCGTTGCACGGGTCAGTAATAATCTCCCCTGCCCCTCGACAACTCGGACAGGTGGTGGCAAGTCGGAAAGGTCCCTGAGCCCGGATAACCTGGCCGCGACCTTGGCAGGTGGTGCAGGTGGTGGCCTTGTGTCCTGGCCTCAGCCCACTGCCTTCACAGGTCCAGCAGGTGTCGTGTTTGGTGATCTCGATCTGTTTTTCAATGCCGTGGACTGCTTCCATAAAGGATATTTTTAGATCGTAGCGGAGATCGGCCCCTTGGATAGGACCATGTGGAGAGTGTCTGCCTGACGAGGCCCCGCTGAAACCGAAAAGGTCGCCGAAGATATCGCCGAAGCTCGAGAAAATATCCTCAAAATTGCCGGGCCCGCGATAGCCGCTGTTTCGGAGACCGTCTATACCGTAACGGTCGTAGATCTTTCTTTTCTCTGAATCGCCAAGAACTTCGTAAGCCTCGGTCGCAGTCTTGAACTTCTCTTCCGCGTCTTTGTCGCCGGGATTACGATCCGGGTGGTGTTGCATAGCCAGTTTACGGTAGGCCTTCTTGATCTCTTCGCCGTTCGCATTAGCTGCAACGCCCAGTATCTTATAGTAGTCGCGATCCATGTCTTAATTCGTCATAAATTAGAGATATAGTATTAATCCTTGGCACTAGAGAGTAATTCTGCGACTCTCACAACTCCTGGATAGTAGTTTCTTGTTGTTTTGCCTGCGCGCACTGTTTATTCAACTCTGCAAGGTTGTCAAAGGTTACCTGGCCGGCAGCAATCTCCCGCAGGGTTGACACGATCTCTTTATTTTTTGATTTCACCAGAAAGGGGCAACCCCGGCGATGTTGTTTAACCCGCTCAACCGCAAGATGAACGAGGGCAAAACGATTTTCATTTCCTATCCTTGCCAGACAATCTTCTACAGTAATTCTTGCCATGATGTTTACTGGTGCCTCCGTAAAGTTTTCCTCATTTAAATGAGTACTCTAAAACCTTTTAATTATAATCATTTTGTTCGTCTTGGCAATTCTTTTTTCTGCTGTCGGTTGTGGAGACCGGCGAACTGGTAAGGGAAAAGGGATATTTTTGGGTTGTCTTGGCAACCCTGGAGAGGAGTGAAAATCATTTTGTCTTGTAACAGGTTCTGGTGGCATGGAAAATGCTTTAACCTGTTTGTGGTAATAGATAGAACAGTGGCTTGATCTGGAAAGGTAGCAGTCAGAACGAGCAGGAGCGTGGCTGGGAGCAGGCATGGATCTAGTAAAAGTAGTTAGAAACAGCAGGGAAATTTTTTCCTATTATTTTGTCTGGTTGAAGAGCAGTTTGCTTCTCAGTCGGTGTCGGAAAATTGACGATCCGGGTTGTAATGGCTTTTTTGATAAGGAGAAGTGACTATGATGCGCAGGCTTGCAGTTTGGGCTGTTTGGGTGGTTGGTGTGTTGGTTGGTATAAGTAATAACGCGGTTGCCGAGATGCAAAACAGTGTTCCCGCATCATCTGCCAATGATTTTTATTACAATTTCAGCCATCCGGTTCCGGCCGATTATATCTATAGGACCGGCAGGGTTTTGACGCCGGATGGTCAGCCCTGGATTAAGGGTGAGAACAGAGTTTCAGTTTTTGGAGCTTTGTTCGGCGGCGGAAAGGGCTGGGGACGGTCGCAGGATGATCAAGGCGAAGCGCTGCGTTTGCGGGTTCAGGGTATGGCGCACCAGCTTCTTGAACATGCCAGGGAGGCAGTGGCTGATGAGTATGTGCTGACCGTGAGTACCTTTGTCAATTTGAAGCAACTATATCGCACCTCCTCGCTTGGCCGTTATTTGAGTGAACAGATGATCACCGAATTGCAGCAGGCCGGTCTTGACATCCTTGAGATCAGAAAAACTCCGACCATCCTTATGAGTGAGGAGTTTGGCGAATACAGCCTGTCGCGTGACATGAAAGAGCTGGATTTTGTGCATACCGCCCAGGCAACTGTCGTGGGTACTTACACCTTGTCGGAAGGCAAACTTTTTTTGAATGCCCGCCTGCTTCGCAACAGTGATGGGATGATTCTGTCCACCGCCAGCCAGGTGATGGATCTTGACGCAGTTGTTGCCGGTCTGCTGGCGGACGAAGGAGTGCCGCGTAAGGCCGGTGGCCTGGTGCAGATCAGGCGATATCAGGAGAGCCCTTCGATCGTGGCTGGGAATAAGGAAACTGGAGGGCCGCATCCATGAATAGAGCAAGAAGAGCCGCTGGTGCTGCCGTAATGATGATTATTTGCCTCTTGTGGGCAGGAGGTTGTTCGTCAAGACGACCGCAGACTGTCTCCGTGATGAGTCCGGATTTTTTTGGGATCAGTGAAGAGATTGCCGTGCAGCTTTCCCATAACGATCGGCAATCCGCAGGATCCGGACAGCGGCTGATTTTGACTACCATGGTTAATATCGACGATTTCAGCAAGACCTCACGTTTCGGCCGGACTTTGACCGAGGCCCTTGCTACCCGGTTATTTCAGCATGGCTACGGTGTCGCTGAAATCAGGAAAGCTGCAGAGGTCATGATCAAGGACAATAGCGGAGAGTTGATGCTGACCCGCGATCTTGCCATGCTCAGCAATCAGCATAGCGTTGAAGCTGTGGTCGTTGGCACCTATTCGCTGACTCCGAACTCCGTGATTCTCAATGTCAAGCTGCTTGATGCGACTTCAGAGGATGTCATCTCGGTGGCTGGTCTGGAGATTAAACGAAGCAATGCTATTAATGATCTGTTGAACAGTACGGGCGGGCTTGCCGACGGCGAACTCTCGGCCTATGAACGTTAACAGGAGGGCAGCATGTATCATATCGTATTTTTGAGTCTGTGTGTTTTGCTCGCAGGTTGTGCGAACCTCAAACATTTTTTCCCCCTGTCTGCCTGTAGTGAGGCGCCGGCTGTTTATATCCGTCCTGTCTCCGCAGATTTATCCCGGCAGGCCGTTGTCGGAGTGCTGCCGTTTCAGATGCCGGCCAATATGAGTCGAGAACAGGGAGCAGGCGTGGCCGCGCTGTTCAAGGATGTTCTACTGGCCAAGCAGGCTTTTCAGGTTGTGCGGTTGCTTGATACACGTTTTGGCGATATTAACGAGGCGATCCTCTATGGGCGAAGGGCCAAAGTCGATCTGGTTTTAGCCGGGAGAATCAACTATGCTATCGATGGCGCCGATCTCGGCGGCGCCAGGGTTGATGTCTCGGTGCGGCTTGTCAATGTTGCGACCGGCAACACGATCTGGTATGTCGAACAAACCATGGATAAGCCGATGGAATATCCTGACGTCGGTTTTGTTAATCGGTTGCTGACGGCTTTTTCAGCGCCTGAGGTGCGCCGGCCCGCCGGACCGCCTGCCCTGCCCAATATGCTCGCCAAAATTGCCGGGAACATGGCGGATCTTTTTGTCGACAGCCGTGATCCCTTGCCTTGAGCATTCGCTTTGGTTCCCTTCATGATTTAATGCCATGCAATTCAAATGCTTGACAACTCCTCATAATAAGAGTCAATATTTTTTTAAGTTTTTATGACCACTTAATTATATGGAGGATATTGCTATGCGAAAGATATTTGTGTTTGCTGGGGTGTTATTGCTTTTTGTCCAGTTGGGTTGTGTGACGCAAAAAACTTTTGATCTTAAGGACCAGGAGGCCAAGGAGCTTGATGCGAATTTGCAGGAGTCGAGAAGGCAGTCCAATGCCCTTTTCGAAGAGAAGCTGGAACTGTCCAAAAAGGTAAGTGATCTGAGTCAGGAAAAAATGGTGCTGGATGCGACCAACACCGATCTGTACCGCAATAAGGAGTCGCTGCAGAATCGGATCAAGGAGCTCGACGACCAGGTCGCTCAGCTCACCAAAGACAAGGATGCTCTGATTGTCGACAACCGCCAGCTTGACGGTGTACTCAAGGCCAAATCCGACAGTCTGTCCAGGACCATAAGCGAGATGCGGCAGTCGATCATTGACCAGAAAGCAGCCAACGAAGCCAAAATCGCAGAGTTGAACATGAAAATTGCCGCTCTTGAGACCGAGAATGTCACTTTGAAAGAGGAGATGACCATCCAGCTTACTGAAAAGGAAAAAAAAGTTCAGCAGATGAGTTCTACCTATGATGAACTTCTCGAAAAAATGAAGAGTGAGATTGCCAAGGGTGAGATCACTATCTCGGAATTGAAGGGCAAGCTTACCGTAAATATGGTCGACGCCATTCTTTTTGATTCGGGAAAAGCAGAGATCAAGCCGAGCGGACTTGTCGTGCTGCAGAAGGTGGTAGAAATCCTGGTCACGGCCAAGGATAAAATGATCCGGATTGAGGGACATACGGATAATGTGCCGATTGTCGGGCAGCTTACCCGGATTTATCCCACTAACTGGGAGTTATCGGCGGCCCGTGCCATTAATGTGACGCGGTTTCTGGAGCAGCATGGCGTTGATGCCCGCAGCCTGGAGGCTGTAGCTTACGGCGAATTCAGGCCTGTGGCTTCGAATAGTACAGATGAAGGTCGGGCCAAGAATCGCCGGATTGAGATAATCCTGGTTGCTAAAGACGTCGTGGAATAACTCCGCGTTAGCCTTGATGGACTCGTAAGATTCCGTCGTACCGTTAAAGATGGCTAAGCATGAAAATTCGATATGCAAGGAGTGGCGGTGTCGCGAAAGCGGAGGCATACATAAGGTATGTCGAGCATTTCGCGAACCCGCTACGACGCAGTAGATCGGATTTTTTGCGACGCCATCAGCCTTCACCGTGGATAAGGCCGTAGCCCCGCTCGCCATGCAGTGACGTGTCAAGACCCATGATTTCGCCCTGTTCATCGATGCGGAAGCCTATGGTCTTTTCAATAAGATAGCAGATGATTATGGTAGCAATCGCGGCAAGGGCGATGGTGGCGGCCATACCGCTCAGTTGGACACCAAACTGTTTCCATATGGTCCAGTCGGGCTGTCTGGCAATTGCCTTAGTCATCCAGCTCTTCCGGATGAAAAAAGAGAGCAGGAGCACGCCCAGGCCGCTGCCGACCCCGTGGATGCCGAAACAGTCCAGGCTGTCGTCATAGCCTAAGCGGGCTTTAAGCTTTAGAGCATAGAAACAGGCCATTGAGGAGAGGGCTCCTAATATCAGGGCTCCGGTCGGTTGGACTACGCCGGCAGCCGGGGTGATGACCACGAGGCCTGCCAGGATGCCGGAGACAAAACCGAGAGAGGTGGCCTTTCTGAAGGTGTAGACCTCGATAAGCAGCCACGTGAGGGCGCCGCTCGCAGCTGATACCTGGGTCATGGTGAGGGCGCGGGCGGTTTCCAGGCCGCTTTGGACCGTGGAGCCGGCATTAAATCCGAACCAGCCTACCCAGAGGAGGCCGGCGCCCATCATGGTCATGACCAGATTGTTCGGGTGCATGGCGGTTTTGGGGTAGCCGCGCCGTTTGCCCAGAAAAAGAGCGGCCACCAGGGCGCTGACCCCTGCCGAGACATGGATTACCAGTCCGCCGGCCAAATCAATTACTCCTGCAGCGCCTAGATTATAGAGCCAGCCGTCCGGTGCCCAGACCCAGTGGCACAGCGGGCAGTAAACCAACAGAAACCAGAGGACGATAAAGAGGCAGTAGCCCCGGAAATATACACGCTCCGCCAGGGCGCCGCTGATCAGGGCCGGCGTAATGATGGCGAATTTGCCCTGAAACATGGCCAGGATATATTCGGGAATGCCGTCTTTGACCGCGTCATCGATCCCCTGGAGGAGAAAATAGTCGTTGTTCCAGCCGATCAGTCCCCCAAAAACACCTTTGCCAAAGGTGAGGCTGTATCCACACACCACCCACAACACCCCGATAATCGCCATGGAGACGAAGCTGTGCATCATGGTGCCGAGTACATTTTTTGTGCGGACCAGGCCGCCGTAGAACATGGCGAGTCCTGGCACCATCAGAAGTACCAGAGCTGTGGATGTGAGCATCCAGGCAGTGGTGCCGGTGTCAACGGTGGTGTTTTCCGCCGCCGCAACGATTGCGGTGGAATTGATTGCGAACAACAGGCAATAACAGAGAACTCTTTGCAGCTTGAGCATGGCGTTTACCCCGATTTATTTTAGCCTGCCGCCCCAAACGAGCCAGGCAAGAACCACGTTTTATATTGCACGGGGTGTGCCAATAGTTTAACTGCTTGATTCTTAAAGATTTTATCGAATGGTGCTTGAATGCGATGAGATAAAAAGCTGCAAACTTGTTACAAAAATGAAGGAAGTTTTTCAAAAATGTAAAAAGTTTAGTTTGAATTAATCGCGTTTTGGACTGCTTCCGGCAATAAGAGATATATTTCTATATAAGTTTATGCTAAACTATAATTAAGTAGTTGAAATAAGAAATAAAATGAATACTCATTCACACAAAAACCATTCATTAATTTCTTGTTTATGCCGAAGAGGTAAGTAAGACAAACACTCACAGGCAGGTGATTTATGGACCCTATTAATGAAGTCCAGTTATTGGCGGAACTTGATAATGAATGCTGCGGATTAAACCATGGTCCGAACACAGATTCCAAGGATTTTCCGGCAAGCGATTATCTTGTAGTTCCAGTTGGTTATGTTAACAATGACGGTCAGGATACCGCAGTGCGGGAGTTGGTGATCCCGGTCTGTCATGAGTGTGCCCAGTCCCTGCTCCAGGACGAATGGACCCTCATTTATTGTTTGGAGTGCAACAGCAGTCGCTGGGTCTGCCGCAAGCTTGCCAAGAATGCCTATCGCCACCATATCCTTTGGCTTGGCGGCTGTCCGGATTGCACCAATAAGTTCGGCGGGCTCTATTTTAATGATCTGCCCAGCTTTAAACAGCCGGCCGAGTTGTTGGCCAGCCATATTCCGGTACAGGTCTGCTGATAACAGGGATAGATTCTTTTTTCGTATACAAAATTGGGTACCTGTTTTTTTTCAGGTAATATGAAAAAGTGAATCTTCCCTCCTTTTTTATTAGATGTGGCGGCCGAGCAGGTAGAGGCTGTCCGGTGTAAATGTTTCGTATTCAGCAAGGCGTCTGATCTCGGCCAGGCCAAGAAAGGCGCCGCTTTCGACCTCCTCGACCTGCAGGGCTAAGGGGCCATCGTAACAGCAGGAGAAGACCCGTCCCCATACCTGGTTGCCGGCATCTTTGTAAAAGAAGTCAAAGAGGGTGTTGAGCGGCGTATCCGTAATCCCCAGCTCTTCGGTCAGTTCCCGTTGTGCTGATTCCTCATAAGTCTCGCCGGCCTGCACCACCCCGCCCGCTGCTATATCGTAATAGCCGGGATAGATATCCTTGCTCATTGTCCTTTTTTGCACGAACAATTCGCCCATTGAGTTATAGACCAGGATATAGGCTGCCCGGTGGATCAGGCAGTTTTTCCGCATATCGCGGCGGCTGGCGCTGCCGATCACCCGGTTCTCCTTATCGACTATTGTTACGATTTCGTCTGCCAATTGTTGTTTTCTCCTGATCTTGTTTTGCCCTTGGCTAATCTTTTCGATTGGATGATTGACATTTCCAACTTTTTGCGGAATTGTCAAAATTAAAATTAATTCCATTTAAGGCACTCCTGTTGAACGGGGTGATACAATTCAATCTGATAGAGAGGAAATTCGACATGGCAGAGCGCAAGACAACCGGTAAGAAGCTTACAACCTCGAATACCAAGCAGGAGATGCTCGACGCCTATACCGAACTGTTGAACCAGACGGAAGAAAAGCGAGAGTTAACCGCAACTCCGGAGCAGAAGGTTGCTGAAAAAGCGGTGAGGCAGGCTGTGGCTGTTGCCGATTCCCAGACGCCTGATGGGATTATTCGCGATATCAGCGGTCTTAAGGTGGAAGTCGGCAAGGTATTGACTAATCTTTCCGACAATCTTGAGCAGGAGGCCGGGCGTTATGAGGCAATCAAACGGGCGATTGCAGAGAAAGAGAAGGAGCTTGCCGAGATCTATGAGATCCAGAAGGCTGCCTCTTCTTTGACTGCCTTGATTGAAGCCCAGGCGCTCAAGAAGGAGGAGTATGAGTCGGACATGGCGGCTCGCAAAGAGTCTTTGAGCCAGGAGATCGAGGATGTAAGGGCTGGATGGCAGAAGGAGAAGGCCCAGAAGCTTGCCGAACAGAAGGAACAGGATGGCCTTGATGCCAAAAAACGCGCTCGTGACAAGGAGGAGTACGAATACACCCAGAAACGTGAGCGGCAGGCAGTGCTGGATGTTTTTCAGAAAGAAAAGGCAGCCTTAGAGGAGGAAAAGGCCCGTCTTGAACGGGAGATTTCCCTGCGCCGGGAAGAGGCGGACCGGGAATTCGGCGAGCGGGAGCAGGCTATTGCCCGCCAGGAACAGGAGTTGGCTGATCTGCGCGCTCGGGTCGCGGCATTTCCCAAAGAGCTTGACACTACTGTCAACCGGGAGGTCAAGGTGGCGGTCGATAAGGTCCAGACCGAGGCGAAATTTAAGCTGGAACTGGCCCAGAAGGAGTTTGAAGGAGAGCGCAACGTGCTTAAATCCAGGATTACCTCGCTTGAGGCAATGGCCAAGGAGCAGTCCGGTCAGATTGCCAGATTGATGGAACAGGTCGAGAGATCCTATGCCCAGGTGCAGGCCATTGCCGTCAAGGCCGTGGAAGGCCCGGCGGTTAAGACCGTGCAGGCTGCGCCGCAACAACCGCAGCAGCGACAGGGTGAATAAAGGGGCTGGATGTGATAGAAGAAGCACTGTGGGATGAATTAGTGGACGCTGAGAAGTCTCGTTCCAGACCTTGTATTTTTTAGGACCGCTTGGTATTCATATAAAGTGTTCATGGAAAAGATTTTTCTCGTGAAATACTCATTTCACCCTGAAGTCGAGGCTGAATTCGGACAAGTTGTTGAATAGTCAGTTGTGAAATATGGAGATGAATCTATGAGAGGCAAAATGTCCAAAACTCCAACCTGACCCCATATATTTCCCTAAGCTGGTTTGTGCTCCTTGAGCCAGTCGCGCAGCGCATTGTTGATGCGGGTCTGCCAGCCTTTACCGGTGGCCTTGAAGGATTCCAAGATATCGTTGTCAAAACGTAGCGTGGCGGATGATTTCTTACCGCTTCCCAATACCCGGCCCCGTCTGACTCGGGCGATTTCCGCCCGCATAAGTTTGGCGGCACATGGGGAATCCGGATCATCAGCAGGTTCGATTCCGGCAGCAGCTTCCCTGCGGACCCGGTCCCAGTCACTCTTTGAATTCGTTGGCAAGCCAGTCATGATACACCTCGATCTCTTCGGTATGGGCTCGGCGGAAACTAATGCAGCGGACACGTTCGCTACGCCTGGTGACAACTAGAGTCAAGACGGTAAGCAGGTCGAACACGTAAGCGAAGACCTGTAACCGCTCTTCTCCACTGCGTTTAATGGGAAGTTCAAAGCGATAGCGACTTTCGTATACCAACCTGGCGTCCTCGAAATCAAGGCCGTGTTTTTCAATGTTAGCCTGCCGCTTGGTTTCGTCCCATTCATAAATCATATCTTATTTTGTAACAACAAAATTAATTGAAGTCAAGACGTGCTAATAGAAAATAATTTTGAGTAACTTTCTTGCAAATATTTGTTGACAGGCGTTTTTATCATATGGTTACCCCATAGGGAAGTAAGGCAAAAGGTAGTTCAGGTTGATTGTTCGTTTTATGATGCCGGTTCTCCTTGGTCATGCCGAGAATTTCATCATGGAGGTTAGTCAACATGCAGCACCACGGAAAAACTGCTGAAAATAACCCAGACATGGTCTGCTTCCTGCAAGGCCAGGCGCCGGCTGCTTTCGCTGGTCACCACAGAACATAACTTTGTACCGTCGGCAATGCTTACCACATACTCGCTCGTGATTCTCCCTCTGGTGATTCGGTGGATTGTGCCGCGAAATCTGTTCTCGGCCGTGGTTGTCGGTTCTGAGTCACCTTTATGCAAAAAGACTGACGGGGCCTTGACCTCGGCGGTAATCATTTTCCCCTCCCGCAAGGCGAGTCTTTCCAGGCTATCATTGGTAATCACGGTAGTCACCAATTGGCCGCCCACGGTGAACAGCTCAATCTGGCTCTGGATGTCTCCTTGGCGGATCGCGCGGATTTTGCCGATAAACGAGTTGCGGGCGCTGGTTTTCGGCGACGACTCCCTTTCCAGAAAAAAACTGGTCACCTGTCGGATATCATCGCTTGAAAAGGTAACATGGGCAGTAGTGAGATTGGGCGTTGAGTGGCCCAGGAACATCTGCACCGCAGGCAAAGGCATGTTGCTCTGCATCAACTCTACGGCCCGGGATTTACGGATTATCTCGGGGGCGCCCAAGCGCTTGGAAAGGCCGCAGGCCTCGGCGCGTTCGTAGAATTTACGTCGGACAAACCCTGGATCCACTCGGAACGGATTTCCCGAACCTGTTTTGAATGAGGAGCCGCTCAGCAAACGGCTTATTTCAACGGCAAGGGCCTTCGATATCTGAACTTCCCTGGCGGCCCGGTTATTGCCGGCATGCGTGGGGTGAAAGAAAATCAATTGCCCCCTCCTGGCAGGCCAGATAATATAAACACGAAAATTATCATATTCGTGTCGAATCTTCAACAAGGTAATTTTCCAAGGAGGTTCCTATGTATTTTCCGATCGCCGGTATTGAAGTCGCACCCTGGATTCCACCCCTGGTCGCTTTTACGATCTCGTTTTTCACCTCCATGGGCGGCGTATC
>Ga0208863_1001244_pt1 | contig 17054 bp, 21 predicted proteins | sample RifOxyD3_FD_184040 | JGI IMG/M metagenome (GOLD analysis project Ga0208863, IMG submission 184040) | Soil microbial communities from Rifle, Colorado - Rifle Oxygen_injection D3 (SPAdes) | ecosystem: Environmental > Terrestrial > Deep subsurface > Rock core/Sediment | place: Rifle, Colorado...
TCCATATGCGGGTGTAAATGCGTTTTTAGATAACTCACATTTTGCCAGTAATGGCCGCCCGCATCCTTATTTTTTTGCCTTAAATTGCAAACAATTTCACTCAGCTACCGAGTTTTGCAAGATCCTCGACTGACTGTTGTATTCATGCGGTTCGGCAGGAGAAAAGCGACGGAAAAATTCATAAAAGGGATCGTCAGGCATAAACTCGGGAAATACCGCCCTGCCACCCCTGATGCGGCGCGTGGTGCTGATGTTCACTACCGCAGGGCCTTCCCTTTTCACCAGTTCGGTAAAGTTGGGCAGCGCTACCACTGCCTCGCTGACAGATGCCGCACGGGTCACCGGGACCAAGGGCTGCTTGTCACAGGCGGTGAGCGAGAACAGCAACGCTAACAGTATCAGGCAGCGCATCAATGTGCCCAGTTCACCCGCAACAGATTTTGCTCCGGGTTGTAGTGGTATTCCAGCTCGCCCTGGTAAGCGTGTTGCAGCGCATCGCCCATACTGCGCGCCAGATGAATATCGGTGGTACTGACCTCGGTTTCATCGGCTTTTTCTTGCACCGCGATGATGCGTTTGAGCGGATGTTCGGCGCGCTCCCGCTTCTCCAGATTGTGCAGCAGATGCATGATTTCTTCACGGTGAGAGCGGAAAAAATCGCCCTTTAAACTTAGAAATCCGGCCGGAAACTGATCGTGTATGCGGTGACAGGCGGGACAGGTCTCTTTGTTTGCCGCAAGCGGTGCCGGCAACCACTGCCAGCGCCCTTCATGAAACACCGCGCCGCACTGCGAACAGACCGAAGGTTCCCGCAGCTTGCCTTTCGCTTTATAGGCATCGTGCACGTGCTCTTGAAAGAGATGGTCATGCCGAGAAATTTTGCTAAATCCTGTATAACTCACCCTGTTCTCCTTTAAAATCAATTGCCCGCGAACGCGTCGCGGGCCGAAATTTTTACGAAATAGGAACTTCCAGCTTCGCAGTTCCGGGCTTCTTGGGCAGGGTCAGTTCCAGCACACCGTTGTTATAGCTTGCCTTCACGTTGTCCTGATCGACATCCGCACCCAGACTAAAGCTGCGCGAGGCCATGCCATAACTGCGCTCGCTGCTGATCACGCGCTCGCCTTCCTTGATTTCCTTTTCCTGTTTGACTTCGGCACTGATAGACACCAGATTGCCGTCTATGGTCACGTGGATGTCCTCCTTGTTCACGCCGGGAATTTCCGCCTTGACCTGATATTGTCCGTCCGCTTCCTTCACATCCATCTTGATCTGCGGCTCGGTGACGCCGCGCAGTATCGGACGCATCATGAAACGGTTGAACATGTCGTCGATGTTTAAAAATGGATCCAGCCGGGCGATTTCGCTAACAGGATCAAACCGGGTGATGTTGTTCATGTCATTTCTCCTTAATGTTGGTCGTTACAGTGATCCTTAACAAAGCTGTCGAACTGCCGTTTTTATTTAAGGCGACGAACTCTCGCGAGCCGATTCAAAGCAGTCTTCCCGCCAGCTGCATCCCGACTGATCGCATTCCCCTGCATATGCCGTGGCGTAACAGTCAAAACTTCCCTCGCTGACCTGAATCGTTTTAATCAGCTCGGATTTTGAAAGTGTTCCGGGGTCTATGCTGCGGGACTCGGCGATGCTGCGCACGTCTTCTATATCCATGGTATGTCTCCCTAGGTTGAACAAACGAAGCCAACTATACCCCCCCCCCGAATTATTTACATATGCCTGATGGCCTATGCATTTCGGTCTAATTTACTTGATATAAACGAGTGTGTAGACTGACTCACCCCGTCCGGACACATGCTATGAGCCAGCTCGAACTCAGGAACGTCACACGCCGCTACGGCAATGTCGTCGCGCTAGACAACGTCAGCCTGAGTATCGAAGCGGGAGAATTTTTCACCCTGCTGGGTCCCTCCGGCTGCGGAAAAACCACCCTGCTGCGGCTGATAGCCGGGTTCGAGCTGCCCGATGAAGGGCAAATTCTGCTCGACGGCCGCGACCTGGCCGGTATCCCGGCAGAAAAGCGCCCTGTCCACACCGTTTTTCAAAGTTATGCCCTGTTCCCGCATCTGACGGTCGCGCAAAACATCGCTTTCCCGCTGAAGATGGCGCACTGCGCAAAGGACCAGCTCAATCAGCGCTTAGCAGACGCCTTGATACAGATGCGGCTGGCGGATAAAGCGGACAACTATCCGCATGAGCTCTCGGGAGGGCAGAAGCAACGGGTCGCGCTGGCGCGCGCACTGATCAACCGTCCGCGTGTGCTGCTGCTCGACGAGTCGCTCGCCGCCCTTGATGCCAAGCTGCGCGAGGAGGTTCAGGTCGAACTGATCAATCTGCAACGCGAGATGAAGATCACCTTTGTGTTCGTCACCCATGCTCAGACCGAGGCACTGGCCTTATCGCACCGCATCGCGGTGATGAATCGGGGGCGCTTAGAACAGGTGGATGAACCGGCCAGATTGTATTGCTTTCCAGGCAATCGCTTTGTCGCCGACTTTGTCGGTCATATCAATCAACTCGAGGCGCAGGTCATCGTGGCCACACACGGCCATACGCGCCTCTCACTAGCCGGATTGGGGGAGATCATCGCCCCGCCCGACAAAAACGCCGCAGCGGGCATGCAGGGTATCTTTGCCATCCGTCCCGAGCAGGTGCGCATAGGCACAGAACTGACCGAACTGAAAAATCATTTTTCCGGCATCGTACAAAGCCGTCTGTATCAGGGCGATGTCAGCGTGTATCGCGTCAGGCTGGAGAGTGGCGCGATACTCGAAGTGCTGTTGCCAAACGCCGGACACGAATACCATGCGGGCGAACCGGTCCGGGTCGGCTGGCGTCACGATGCCGGATTGTTTTTAAATGAATAAGTCGTGGCAAAAATGGCTGACGGGCGGAATACCTCTGGTGTATTTGCTGCTGATGGTCGCCACCCCCGCCCTCATCACGCTAACCGCCTCCCTCCGCTATCCCGGCGAATTCGGCGGATTAGCCCCCCTGAACGATCTGACACTGGAGACCTACCAGTTTTTCTTCGGCGATTTTATCTACAGCGAAATCTTCCTCAAATCTGTCCTGATGGCCGCTGCAACCACGCTGATCTGTCTGATCGCGGCCTATCCGCTCTCTTTGCTTATCGCGCGAAGTAAACGATGTAATTTATTGATTATACTAGTCATTCTACCATTATCCAGCAACTTCCTGATCCGCATCTATGCCTGGATGATTTTGCTAGGCCCGCAAGCCGCACTGTCCCGCTGGCTCAACGCCATCCTGCATCTGCTGGGCGCAGCGCCGGTGCAACTGCTGTTCTCGCCGTTCGCCGTGCTGATTGCACTGGTGTATGTGCACCTGCCCTTCATGGTGCTGCCGCTGTATGCCAATTTGCAAAAACACGATCCCGCCCTCCTGACCGCCGCACAGGATCTGGGCGCCAACGCCTGGCAGCGCTTCTGGCGCATCACCTTCCCGCTCTCTATGCCGGGGGTACTCTCGGGCGCGGCACTGGTGTTCATCCCCGTACTGGGCATGTTCGCCATCCCGGAAATACTGGGCGGCACCGGCGACATGCTGATCGGCAATCTGATCAAAGAGCAGTTTATCGTCACGCGCGACTGGCCATTCGGCGCCGCCCTATCGGTCATGCTGACCCTCACCGTGCTGATATTTTCACTCCTGGCGGCCAGAATCTCCCGCACGGGCGGACATTATGCATAAGGCCTGGGCACTACTCGTGTATGCTTTTTTGTATCTGCCGCTGACCGTTGTGGTTGCCTTCTCGTTTAACGACTCCCGTCTGAACGCCGAATGGACCGGGTTTACCTGGCACTGGTACCGGGTATTGCTGCACGATACTGACATGCTGGTCGCCGCCGGCAACTCCCTGCTGATCGCGCTGCTCTCCAGCTTGATCGCCACCCTGCTAGGCACCATGGCGGGCATCGCCATCCACCGCTATGACTTCAAACTGCTCGGTTATCTGGCGCTCACTCCGGTCGCCATGCCCGAAGTTCTGCTGGGCGTATCGCTGCTGCTGTTCTACCTGCAAGTGCTAAACCTGACCTTAGGCATGCTGTCCATCGTGCTCGCCCACGTGACCTTTTCGATCGGCTTTGTCGCCGTCGTGGTGCGCGCGGCGCTGGCGGCCCTGGATGACGCCCTGTTTGAAGCGGCGCGCGATCTGGGTGCAACTAGCTGGCAGACATTTCGCTACATCACCTATCCGCTGATTCTGCCGGCGGTGATCGCCGGTGAACTGATGGCATTCACCCTGTCTCTCGACGACTTCGTGATCACCTTTTTCACCGCAGGGGTCGGCGTGCCCACCCTGCCGCTGCACATCTATTCGATGATCAGGACGGCGGTCACCCCCGAGGTAAACGCGGTCTCCACCCTGCTGATGCTGCTTACCCTCACGCTGATCCTGCTGGCGGCGAAACTGGCACCCGATGCGTTCAAGGGCAGATCGTGATCCGTGCGCTGCTGATGCTGCTTTATTTCGGTGCGGCACAGGCCGAAGACCTGCTGCATTTGTACAACTGGAACAACTATATTTCGGATCAGACCATCGCCCGTTTTGAATCCATTTGCCGCTGCCGCGTGGTGCAGGACTACTATGCGGACAACGAGGAAATGCTGGCCAAACTCGCCGCCGGTGCGACAGGCTATGATCTGATCGTGCCGACCGGCAATGCGCTCGAAGCGATGATCCGCCAGCACGCCCTGCGTCCGCTGGACAAGCGCCTGTTACCCGGATTGAAAAACATTGCTCCTGCCTATCTCGACACCGCGTTCGATCCTGGCAATCTCTATTCGGTCCCCTATGCCTACACCATTACCCTGATAGGCTACAACAAAGAGAAGCTGCGCGAGCTGAATCTGCCGGTGGACAGTTGGGCGATACTGTTCGAGCCCGCCTATCTTGCAAGACTCAAAGGCCGCGTCACCGTGCTGGACAGCCAGCGCGAACTGATGGCCGCCGCGCTCAAATATCTGGGTTATCCGGCCAACGATGTCGAGCCGGCGCACTGGCATCGGGCCAAAAATCTCATTATCCGCGCGAAGCCCTACTGGTCGGCATTCAATTCTTCCAGTTATATCAAGGCGTTAACTGTTGGCGATATCTGGCTGGTACACGGCTATTCCAGCGATATCTTTCAGGCGAATCAGGACGCACAAAGCTACGGACGCCCGTTTACCATAGGCTCCGCCATTCCCAGAGAGGGCGCGGTGCTGGCGCTGGACTCGCTGGTGTTGCACCGCAGCGGGGCGCGCAGCGATCTGGCTCATCGCTTTATCGAGTTCATGCTGGAGGGGGAAAATTCAGCCGAGTTGAGCAATTTAATCGGTTCAGGTAATCCGAATCTGGCCGCCAGACCCTATATTCGGGCTGAGGTGGCGAGCAATCCGGCAATTTTTCCAGTATCGACAGAAAAGCTGGAGATGCTGCACGATCTGGATCGTCACCAGCGCCGCTTGCTGTCGAGGTTGTGGACCGAGATCAAGCTCAGATAACTTTCACCTGCATCAGCTCCCGCCCGTCCGGGTCGGTCAGATGCACGGCACAGGCGGTACAGGGATCGAAACGGTGGATGGTGCGCAGGATTTCAATCGGTTGCTTCACATCGTGCAACAGGTGACCTTTGAGCGCGGCCTCATATGGTCCCTGATTGCCAGCCGCATCGCGCGGTCCCGCGTTCCATGTGCCGGGCACGATCGCCTGATAGTTGGAGATTTTCTGATCGTCGATGACGATCCAGTGCGACAACGCCCCGCGCGGCGCTTCCATCACGCCTACACCCTGCGCATGAACCGGCCAGCTGGACAGATCCCAACGGCTGTCATTGAAAGTTTTTACGTCGCCCGCCGCAATATTGGCGACTAACTGGTCGTACCAACCCTGCATCTGATCGGCGATGATCTTGGTCTCCAGCGTGCGCGCCGCCGTGTGGCCCATGGTCGAATACAGCGCCTGAACGGGCAGATCGAGTTTTTTCAACGCCATGCCGACCAGCTCGCGGAACTGGCCCTGAAGCATGCAGCATCAGCACGCGTGCCAATGGCCCCGCTTCGACTCAACTTAACCCGTGAAGAAGAACGCAGGGAGGATCAATTAACACGAGGATGTTGACAACAGAACGACCGTTCTTTATAGTTCACAGCACAATCGTTCTGTATGGAAATATCATGACCGACTTCAATGTTAAAGACGCCGAGTACCTGAACAAGTTGCAAGACTACTACGCAGACTGGAAAAATATCCCCTCCTATGCCAGATTGTGCGAAATATTTGGTATCGCCTCAAAATCCTGGGTCAAAGCTGTACTGGTTCGTTTGAGTGAGGCCGATTTCATCGAACGCACGCCCGATGGCGCCTGGATACCGACACGGCAATTTTTCGCCAGACCGCACGCAGAGTCCACCGTTCAGGCTGGCATGCCGGTTTCGATCAGCGCCACGCAGGGCGATTTCTTCATCATCGACGAGATGCTGATAGAAACCCCTTCCAAAACCACGCTGATTACGGTCAAAGGCGATTCGATGATCGATGCGGGTATACACGAGGGCGACGTGGCGGTGGTGGAAAAACGCATGACCGCCAACATCGGTGACATCGTGGTCGCGATTGTCGACGATGAGTTTACCCTCAAGACGCTGGATCGCGAAAACGGCGCCTTCATCCTGCGCCCCGCCAACCCCGCCTATCCTGTCATCCGGCCGCAAGGCACACTGGAAATATTCGGCGTGCTGACCGGTTTAGTTCGCAAGTACCGGAGATAATCGCCATGATACAAACCTCTTTAAATCTGTGGCGCAAATCAGGACAACTGCTCTCCATCACCCACCCGAACAAAGAACTGCTCTACAGTCAGCGCGCCTTATTGCGCCGCCCGGTTCCCGCCGGTTTTTCCTCGCCCGCTGATGTCGGCCAACATATGGATGAATATCTGACCGGACGCCGTGAATCGACTTTTTTCATGCGGGTCGCCGGTGACTCCATGCGGAATTCAGGCATTTACAACGGTGACTTGCTGGTGGTCGATCGCGCCCTGAAGCCTACTCATGGCTGCGTGGTGATAGCCGTGCTGGACGGCGAATTCACCGTCAAACAATTGCTGCACACACCCGACGGACCGATGCTGCGTGCGGCTCACCCTGATTACCCCGACATACAGATCAGACCAGACCAGGATTTTTCTATCTGGGGCGTGGTTAACTGGAACGTACATCGACATTGAACCGCGATAAACCTTAAAGATATATTGTCTGCCTGCCGACAGACAGGCGGATTGAGCTGCCATCTTTAGCAATAGTGTTCCATGCAAAAAACCACCCGAAGGTGGTTTTGTTGAAGCTGAAGATTACTGTTTTCCGTAGAGCTTTCGACCGCGAATACGCGCACGGTGAGCCGCACGCTGTTCCGCCTCGGTCAGCGCGCGCGGCTTCTTGCCCTCGAACGGATTCTTGCTGGAATTGAACTGTATCTTCAACGGCGTACCCTCCAGTCTGAAAACTTCCGCGAAGGCGCGTTCCAGATAGCGCGTATAACTGGCCGGGATGTTGTCCAGACCGCTGCCGTGTATCACGATCAGCGGTGGATTGCTGCCACCCTGATGGGCGTAACGCATCTTGGGCAGGAAGCGCCCGACCTTAGGCGGTGCCTGTTTCTCGGTCGCACCCAGCAAGGCGCGGGTCAGTTTAGGCGTGGACATCTTGGCCATCGCCGCCGCATAAGCCTCATCGGCCGATTTCAACACGTTGACGACGCCGTTGCCGTTCAGCGCGGAGATGTAATGGCGTTTGGCAAACCCTAGGAAATGCAGCTTGCGTTCGATGTCGCTCTTGACCATCTCGCGCTGGTGATTGTCCAGACCGTCCCATTTATTTACCGCCAGCACCAGTGCGCGTCCGGCCTGCAACACGAAGTCGGCTACGTGCGCATCCTGTTCGGTGATCTGGTCTCGTGCATCCACCACCAGAATCACCACATTAGCGTCTTCAATCGCTTGCATCGTTTTGATTACACTGAATTTTTCTATCGCCTCCTCGACCTTGCCGCGACGGCGCACCCCGGCTGTATCGATAATGGTGTACTGTTTACCATCGCGCTCGAAATCGATATAGATACTATCGCGGGTCGTACCAGGCTGATCGAATGCAATCACGCGCTGTTCACCTAAAATCGCATTGACTAAGGTGGATTTACCGACATTCGGACGACCGACGATCGCCAGCTTAGGCGGTTTGTCTGCCACGACCTGCTCTTCATCGACAATCTCTTCAGGAAATTTTTCCAGTGCAATCTCGATCATTTCGACGACATTGTCGCCATGTGCGGAAGAAATCGGATACGGCTCGCCCAAACCCAACTCGAAGAACTCGGCGGTGACGCGTGCACGCGCCATGCCTTCCGCCTTGTTGACCAGCAACAGTAGCGGCTTACCGGTCTTGCGCAATTCGGTGGCAATGATCAGATCCTGTGGTGTACAACCGGCACGGCCATCGACCAGAAACAACACGATATCCGCTTCATCAACCGCCTGACGACTTTGTCTGGCCATCTCGAACATGATGCCGTCTTTGGCAACGGGTTCCAGACCGCCGGTATCGACGATCAGATAAGGACGCTCGCCAACACGGCCACGGCCATAATGACGATCGCGTGTTAAGCCCGGCTGATCGGCGACCAGTGCATCGCGACTGCGGGTGAGACGATTAAACAAAGTGGACTTACCCACATTCGGACGACCAACTAATACAAGTGTGGGTAACATATTGAAAACCTTTAATAATTAGGTGAGAGGTGAAAAGTAAAAGATGAATTGGGTTGTGTTTCCCGTTTCACGTTTCCCATTTCACCTAATGCAGGGACAGCGAATAGACTCCGCCTTTACGGGTTTGCACCAGCATGCCGTCATCCAGCTGAACAGGAGCGACCGACAGCGCACTGCCATCCAGTTTGATGCGTGCGACAAAACGCCCATCATCGCGATTGAGCGCATGCAGATAGCCTTCGTAATCGCCGACCACGACAAAACTATCATGACCATAAGGTGCAGAAATATCGCGCAGTATCAACTGTTCATTTTTCCAGATCGTGCTGCCGCTATCCTTGTCGAGCGCCTGAACCGCACCTCTGGCATCGCTAAGATAAAGCTGTTTTCGCAATATAAACAAACCCTTATCACTCGCAATTTCACGGTTCCACAGCGGACTACCCTGACTTGAGTCGAAACAGGCCAGATTCCCTTGAAAAGCAATCGCGCAAACTAGTGCATCGCTGACCAGCGGATTGCTGGTGATGTCGCTGATGCGTTCGAGTTCTGTATTGCCGCGTGGTATCGACACCGAGTTCTCCCACATCAGCGAACCGTCCGTCAATTTGAGCGCAATCAATTTACCGCCGGCAAATCCGGCGTAGGCCACGCCACGACGTATTGTCACACCGGCATGACTGCGCACCACCAGCGCCGGCGTGCTGCGTTCATAAACCCACAGGCGTTTACCATCAGCAACGCTAAGTCCTGTGATGCGCCCGTCTCCGCTGCGCACAACCACGATGCCTTCGCTCACTTGCGGCACACCCAGCACTTCGCTCGAAACAGTACGCTTCCAGCGCAGCACACCATCTTCACCAAAGGCATGCACTTCGCCCTTATCGCTGCCGAGCAGAACCAGGCCATCGCCGCTGCCGACACCGGCTGAGACCGTTATATTGCTCTCGACGCGCCAAACCTGACGCCCCGTCGCGCGATCCAGACGCGTCAGCACTCCCTTGCCGGAGGCGCCGTACACCGCATCGCGCGTCAGACTCGCCTGCAATGGACTCGCACCCGACTCACCAATGTCAGCGTGCCAGCGTTCTGCAAACCGGGCTGTCTGACTGAATTCAACCAGTTTGGTCGGTTCGGCCATGCCAGCCTTGTTATCCATCCAGCCCTTGACCATATCCACGCTGCCACAACCACTCATGGCCAGCAAAACTAACAGCAGGGGTATTTTCTTCATTTACCAGCTCCAAAGGTATCCAGCTTCATCTGTACCAGATTGCGATATGAACTCTTCGCATCCAGCTTATCAAACGCTTTTTGGTAAGCGGCACGTGCTTCAGCCGATTTACCTTGTGCAGTGAGTACATCGCCTTTCAAATCGGCGTACAGCGCATCGAACGAGGCGGGATGCTTGGCATCGAGCAGCTTCAGCGCACCCGCGTAATCCTTTTCATCCAGCAGGATGGATGCCATGCGCAAGCCGGCGACATTCTTCAGGCCATCTTCTGCAGCGTGCTCGATCACCCACTGCAATTGCGTCTTGGCACGCAGCGGCTGACTGCCCATCTCATTGATTTGAGCGGCCGTTAACGCAGCACGTGCGGCATAAGGCGTGGAAGCGTATTTATCCATCACGGCGGCAGCGGCATCATTGACCCGTTTGGCATCGTTGCTGGCCAACTGTTCGACAAATTGCTGATACAGCGTCGCAGCTTCCGCGCTCTGCTTGTTATGGTAATACTGCCAGCCGCGCCAACCGCCCATCGCGATCGCGGCTACCAGAACCACGCCCACCACCCAATTGCCGTTGTCTTTCCACCAGGCCTTAAGCGTGTCTAACTGTTCCTGTTCCTGCAAGTCCAAAACTGCCATTGTGATTACTCCTGCTTGATAAATACAATAATATTAAAATTCGTGTTGCGATTCGTTTGCCCCTCGCCCGCTTGCGGGAGAGGGTTGAGGAGAAGGAAACGGGCATTGTGAGTCATCCTTTACAATACCCGTTAACTGTTGCGATAAGGTCCTGCACGTTCACCCGCACCTGCTCACCGCCTTGCATCGGTTTGATACTGACTTCATTAGCCGCCGCTTCATCATCCCCGATGACCAGAGCCACGATCGCACCGCTGGCATCCGCCTTCTTCATCTGCGACTTGAAACTCCCGCCGCCGCAATGCATCACAACGCGTAAATTGTCATCGCGCAACTGCTCGGAAACCGTGCTGGCCAGTACGGCCGCAGCGCCCCCCTGATGCACCACATACACATCGACCGCCTGTTTGGGCAAGGCCATACCGCCTTCCTGCAACAGCACCAGCAAACGCTCCACACCCATCGCAAAACCCATCGCAGGCGCAGGCTTGCCGCCTATCTGCTCGACCAGACCATCGTAACGACCGCCCGCACAGATCGTGCCTTGCGCGCCCAGACGGGTGGTGACCCACTCGAACACGGTACGATTGTAGTAATCCAAACCACGCACCAGGCGCGGGTTGATTTCAAACAGAATACCGTGACGCGTCAATATCGCTTGCACCGCCGCAAAATGATTGATCGCCTCAATGTTCAGTTCATCCATCAATTTAGGCGCAGCTTCGATCAGCGCCTGCATCGCCGGGTTCTTGCTATCTAAGATGCGCAACGGATTGCTGTGTAGTCGACGCGTCGCTTCCGCATCGAGCAGCGCCAGATTCTGTTCAAAATACGCAATCAATTTGGCGCGATGACGCTGACGGCACGCCGAATCACCCAGCGTATTGATTTGCAGCGTCACATCCGTCAACCCCAGCTTTTTCCAAAGCCGCGCACACATCAAAATCTGTTCGGCGTCGATATCGGGACCGGCAAAACCTAACGCTTCCACACCCACCTGATGAAACTGGCGGTAACGTCCCTTTTGCGGGCGCTCGTGGCGGAACATCGGGCCGCTGTAATACAAACGCTGCGGTGCGTTATACAGCAAATTGTGCTGCAACACGGCGCGCACACAGGATGCCGTCCCTTCGGGGCGCAGCGTCAGCTGATCGCCATTGAGACTATCCTCAAAACTGTACATCTCTTTTTCGACGATATCGGTGACTTCACCGATGGCACGTTTGAACAGCCCCGTGGCTTCTACCAGCGGCATACGGATATTGCGATAACCGTAACCGGCCAGCCAGTCGCGCACCACTTCTTCAAACCATAACCACAGCCCCGCCTCGTCCGGCAGGATATCGTTCATGCCGCGCACGGCTTGTAATGTTTCGTTGCTCATTTAATAACTGAGAAGGGGGAAGGGAGAAGGGAGAAGAGAAAAGCGCGCGCCCTTCCCCCTTAACTCTTCACCCTTCCCGTTGCCCTTCCTTTTTAAAATATTTTTTTGTCACATAGTCATCGACGATACCGGTGAATTCTGCAGCGATATTATCACCGCGCAAGGTCATCGCCTTTTCGCCGTCGATATATACCGGGGCTGCGGGCGCTTCCCCGTTGCCGGGCAGGCTGATGCCGATGTTCGCCATCTTGCTCTCGCCGGGGCCGTTCACGATACAACCCATCACTGCGACCGTCATATTCTCCACGCCGTCATACTGTTCACGCCAAACGGGCATCTGCGTGCGCAAATGGCGTTGTATGCTCTGCGCCAACTCCTGAAAGAAACTGCTGGTGGTGCGACCGCAACCGGGACAGGCTGTCACCATAGGCGCGAATGCACGCATGCCCATGGTCTGCAAAATTTCCTGTGCGACGATCACTTCCGCCGTGCGGTCACCACCCGGTTCCGGTGTCAGCGAGATGCGGATGGTGTCGCCTATGCCTTCCTGCAACAGCACAGACAAGGCGGCCGTCGAGGCTACGATCCCCTTGGAACCCATCCCCGCCTCGGTCAGACCGAGATGCAAGGCGTAATCGCATTGCTGCGTGAGCGATCGATAAACGGCGATCAAATCCTGCACTTCGCTGACCTTGCAGGACAGCACGATGCGATTGTGCGCCATGCCTAATTGCTCGGCGCGTTGCGCACTTTCGATGGCAGAAGCAATCAGCGCGGCGCGCGTCACCGCTTTGACATCGAGCGGATTTGGCAAACGCGCGTTCTCGTCCATCATCCGCACCACCAGCTTCTGATCCAGACTACCCCAGTTCACCCCGATGCGCACCGGCTTATCGTAGCGGATCGCCGTCTGGATCATGATGGTAAAAGGATCGTCTTCCTCGCGATTGCGTCCGACATTGCCCGGATTGATGCGATATTTAGCCAGCGCCTCCGCGCAATCGGGGAACTGAGTCAGCAAACGGTGGCCATTGTAATGAAAATCCCCCACCAGAGGCACGAAACAACCCAATGCATTCAATCTGTTACGGATATGCGGTACCGCAGCCGCCGCTTCCGGTGTGTTCACCGTGATGCGCACCAGTTCAGAACCCGCCTTGGCCAGCTCAAACACCTGTTGGGTGGTCGAAGCGATGTCGGCGGTATCGGTGTTGGTCATGGATTGCACGACGACAGGTGAGCCGCCACCCATCATGACTTTACCTATCAATACCCGTTGCGACGGCCGGCGAAAAATCACGTTCATGGTCAACAAACCTCGCGTAGCGAAACCGATTTACTCTCGCCCGCATGCGGGAGATAACCAGCGACTTGCCCGCTCGCGGGCTTAGTCGAATGGCTAGTAGCTACATCAGAGTAAGGAGCGAGGGGAAATGGCATGGCCGATTTCCTTATCAGATATTTGCAATTGGCCATGCCATTTACTCCAGCGTCAGACGTGCCACATCGCTGCCTGGCTTGATGTAAGGTGCCAGATCGACTGCTTTATCCTTGTAATAAAGGCGCGCACTGGCAGCATGTCCAATAATCAACATAAATGGTGCCTGACCTTCAACACGCAGCTCACTGCCGCCGGGATTGACTTGTTTGGAGAGAATTCGACCGGATTGCTCCTTGATTTCTGTCCATGATGCCTTATCAAACTCGACGCGCAAAGTGGACGACACAACAGGACTATTTTCAACAACAGGCTCAACGACCGCTGCTGACACGACCTGAGAAGCAAGCAAAGCGACGGGCTCTCCCGTGACGGGCACACCTGAACCATCCAGCAACTCAATCTGGTCAGGCAGCGTCAATGGTGTAGTCACCTGGGCTGCCTCGACAACAGTCGCCGGAACTTCTACGGCAGGTTGCGATGAACTCCCCTGCCAGATAACGAATCCGGCGATCACCAGAACGAGCAAAAATGCGGCGACCAATAAATTGACATTCTGCTGGCGAACCGAACGTTCAGGGAAAGGCGTTTCGACGTGCAGCAAGTCGGCGGCGGGTGATGTCACTTCCGCGCCCGGCAGCGCATCGAGCAGCGGCTGCGCATCTATCTGCAACAACTTCGCATAGCTGCGTACAAAACCGCGTAAAAATGCTGTTTCAGGCAGCGCTTTAAAATCATCCGCCTCCATCGCGACGATCTGACGTGCGGCCAGTTTAATCTTGCTGACCACATCGTCCACACTCAAGCCCTGACGCTCACGGGCTTCACGCAATAACTGGCCTGTCGACTTGGCCGCGCCAGAACCGGAAGACGTCTCCGTCACGTGGCTTAAGTCCGGCGTATCTTCATGTAACTGTTCCATCATTCCCCACGTATCAGCAATTGAGCTTCACGCGAATCAGGATATCGCTGACGCAGCTGCATAGCATAACTAGCCTCTGCATTTACGTTCCTGAGTTTGCGCTCCACACGAACCGCCAGCAGCAACTGACCGGCGGTTAAATTTTCATTTTTTTGTGTTGCAATAAATTTCTTTGCAGAAAGATAATCCCCCTCGGCAAATTTCAATTCAGCCAGCGCCTGCAAGGCCTGCAGCATATCCGGCTGCACCACCAGGGCGCGCCTTAAAAACTCTTCCGCATCCGCATTTTTTCCTGCCTTCTGGAAACAGAGTCCGGCATTTAAATAGCCTCGCTCAGGCGTGGTGTAGAGAGGATTTTTCAACGCCGCCATAAACTGCGGAATGGATTCCAGTTCGCGACCCCGTTGACATAAAAACCAGCCGTAATTGTTATGCGCCTCAGAGTCTGACTTGTCCAGACGCAGACTCTGCAAAAAATCCTGCTCGGCTTCGACATCTTCGCGCAGCGTCATATGGATTAAACCGCGTACATGAAACGCCGGCGCATAGTTTTTATCAGCCTGCAAGGCCAGTTCGATCTCAGACAAGGCGATGCCCATCTGTGCACGTTCGAAATACAAACCAGCCAGTTCAGTATGAACCTTGGCACTGTTCGCCGCCGCCTGCTGGTTTTGCTGAGTGGGCGAATTATTCGCACAAGCTGTCAGCAATATCAATAAAATCAAAGCATATTTCATCACAACACCCTATTTAATGATGAATCGTGATTGTGCGCTGCGGCGCGTTTTGTCTAGCACCTGTCCTGCCAGCTGACCGCACGCGGCGGCAATATCGTCACCGCGCGTCTTGCGTGTCGTCGTAATGATATCCGCCTGTATCAGCACATCGCGAAAACGCTGAATGGCATCCGGCCTTGAGCGCTTATAGGGCGACTGTGGAAACGGATTAAACGGGATCAGGTTGAATTTACACGGCACATCGCGTACCAGTCGCACCAGCTCATGCGCCTGCTGCACCGAGTCGTTGACACCATCGAGCAGCACATACTCAAAGGTAATGAAGTCGCGCGGCGCTTTTTCCAGATAACGGCGGCATGCGGCGAGCAGCGCTTTGAGCGGATATTTCTGATTGATCGGCACCAGCTGATCGCGCAGCGCGTCATTCGGCGCATGCAGCGACACGGCCAGCGCGACCGGACAATCTTCACGCAATCTATCCATCGCCGGCACGATCCCGGAAGTCGAGACCGTTACGCGACGGCGCGACAAACCGTAAGCCTGATCGTCCAACATCAGTCGCAAGGCGCTGACCGTATTATCATAATTGAGCAAAGGCTCGCCCATACCCATCATCACCACATTGCTGATCGCCCAGTTGCCCTCAACATTTTTTCCCAACTGATGATTCGCCCACCACAACTGGCCGATGATTTCAGCAACGGAAAGATTGCGGTTAAAACCCTGTTTGCCGGTCGAACAGAACGAGCAGTCCAGCGCACAACCGGCCTGAGAGGAGATACATAACGTGCCGCGCGTCGATTCGGGAATGTACACCGCCTCCACCGCGTTACCGTTGCCGACACTGAGCAGCCATTTACGGGTGCCGTCGTCGGATAGCTCTTCCTTCACAATATTTGGTACGGTGATACTGGCGCACTGCGCAAGCTTGCTGCGCAATGCACCCGCGATGTCGGTCATCGCAGAAAAATCGGACTCCCCGACCTGGTATATCCAGCGCAGCAGCTGTTTGGCACGAAACGGCTTTTCACCCATTTCAGCGAAATAGGCGGTCAGCGCGTGCGCATCCAGATCGAGAAGATTTTTTTGCATTAAAACAAACAGTTAGCGAGAGTAAACGTTCAATGCAGGGAAGAAATAAGCGATTTCAACAGCGGCTGTTTCAGCGGCGTCAGAACCGTGTACAGCATTTGCATCAATGCTGTCTGCGAAGTCAGCGCGGATTGTGCCAGCGGCGGCTTCTTTAGGATTGGTAGCACCCATCAGTTCGCGGTTCTTCAGGATTGCGCCTTCGCCTTCCAAAGCCTGGATCATCACAGGACCGGAAATCATGAAGCTCACCAGGTCTTTGAAGAAAGGGCGAGCTGCGTGAACAGCGTAAAAACCTTCGGCTTCTTTCTGGGACAATTGAGTCATGCGTGCAGCGACAACCTTCAAGCCGGCACCTTCAAAACGTGAATAGATTTGACCAATTACATTTTTTGCAACTGCATCAGGTTTGATAATCGACAAAGTACGTTCAACAGCCATGCTAATTCTCCAAACAAGGATTGATAAAATTACGACCGCGCATTCTATCAGGGATTGCCTGGCCTGTCGCCGTGTCATTTAGCCCCCGCCACCCCGACTCAAACATAGAGATCCAACCTGACGGCGTGTATTTCCCCTACTGGCCATATTTCTGTATACCCCTTCACCGCTATCGTCATCCCCTCGTCATGCGGCCAGGCGGTATCAAACAAGCCGTCCACCATATGATAAGCCGCAATCGCGGCGGCAATCGCCGGATTACTGATGTCGATAGTCGGATTTGCGAGCACTGTAGTTAGCGGCATCGCCTCAACCATAGGCTGCGCCACCGGCCTGCCGGCCACCGGTATCTGTGCCGCCGATATACCCGCCGCAGCCCCCTCCG
>Ga0208863_1001247_pt1 | contig 17043 bp, 15 predicted proteins | sample RifOxyD3_FD_184040 | JGI IMG/M metagenome (GOLD analysis project Ga0208863, IMG submission 184040) | Soil microbial communities from Rifle, Colorado - Rifle Oxygen_injection D3 (SPAdes) | ecosystem: Environmental > Terrestrial > Deep subsurface > Rock core/Sediment | place: Rifle, Colorado...
CGTAGTAACCGATCTTGGCTTTTTCCGTCCACTTGATGACGCCGTAGTCGGGCGTCAGATCGCCGGCCAGACAGCGCAGCAGCGTGGTTTTACCGATACCGTTAGGGCCGATGATGGCCACTTTTTCGCCCGCATCGACGCGCAAATTGACGTTCGAATACAGTACGCGGTCAAAACCCTTGGACAAATTCTCGACTTCCACCGCTGTGCGGTGCAGTTTTTCACGGTCATCGTATTCAAAACGGATGAATGGATACTGGCGGCTGGACGGTTTGATGTCTTCGATCTTGATCTTGTCGATCTGACGGGCACGGGACGTCGCTTGTTTTGCCTTGGAAGCATTGGCCGAGAAACGCGCCACGAAGGCTTTGAGTTCGGCAACCTTTTCCTTCGCTTTTACGTTGTCCGCCGATTGTTGTTCACGCGCCTGAGTCGAGGCCAGCATGTAGTCGTCGTAATTGCCGGGATACGTGGTGATCTTGCCGTAGTCCAGATCGGACATGTGGGTGCACACGCTGTTCAGGAAATGGCGATCGTGCGAGATGATCACCATGGTGCAGGTGCGTGCGTTGAGGATGTTTTCCAGCCAGCGGATGGTGTTGATATCCAGATTGTTGGTCGGTTCATCCAAGAGCAGGATGTCCGGATTGGAGAACAGCGCCTGCGCCAGCAATACCCGCAGCTTGAAGCCGGGTGCTACTGAACTCATCGGGCCGTTGTGCAATTCGATGGCAATACCCAGTCCCAACAGCAATTCGCCGGCACGCGCTTCGGCGGTGTAGCCGTCGTATTCGGCAAACTCGGCTTCCAGATCGGCGGCGCGCATGTAGTCTTCTTCAGAGGCATCCGGATTCGCGTAGATTCCATCGCGCTCAGACATCACTGCCCACATTTCGTCATGTCCCATCATCACTACATCGAGCACGCGATTTTCTTCGTAGGCGTATTGATCCTGACGCAGCTTACCCAGACGTTCGCTCTTGTCCAGCATCACCTCGCCTGAAGTTTGCACCAGATCGCGGCCCAGAATCTTCATAAAGGTGGATTTTCCGCAACCGTTCGCGCCGATCAGGCCATAGCGGTTGCCGTTGCCGAATTTGACGGAAACGTTCTCGAACAAGGGCTTGGCCCCGAATTGCATGGTGATATTTGCTGTGGAAAGCATGAAAAACTCAATCTTGAAAATTTTTGGAGCGCAATTTTAACACTGTGCGCCGATTGTGCTGCGACTAAAATGTGCAATCCAGTTGATTAAACTAACAAAATTCACTCTTTAACCGATATTAACGGGAATAAAGCCTATCCTTCGACAGGCTGCTAGAATGCGCATAGTTAATTAATTTGCAAAAAACTCATGGTTCCTCATCTCACCACTGCACTGAACGGTCCGCTGCTCGATCTTGAGCGGCGCTTTCTGGCGGCCATGCCGAATATTGAACACTGGTTCCGTAAACAATGGCTGGATCATGCGGCACCGTTTTACGCCTCGGTGGATTTGCGCAACAGCGGATTCAAGCTGGCCCCCGTGGATACCAATCTGTTCCCGGGCGGCTTCAATAATCTCAACCCCGATTTCCTGCCCCTGTGCGTGCAGGCGATGCAGGGTACGGTTGAAAAAATCTGCCCCGAGGCGCGCGGCGTGTTGCTGATCCCGGAAAATCACACGCGCAATATGTTTTATTTACAAAATGTCGCGCAGCTCGTCACCATCCTTAAACAGGCCGGAATGCGGGTGCGTATCGGCAGCCTGTTGCCGGAGATCACCGCGCCCACTGAAATTCAACTGTCCGGTGGCAGTGTGTTGAAGCTGGAACCTCTGGTGCGACGCGGTAACCGCTTAGGTCTGGAGGATTTCGACCCTTGCGTAGTCTTGCTTAACAACGATTTGTCGGCCGGTGTGCCGGACATCCTGAAAAATCTTGAACAGGCGGTCTATCCCCCTCTCTCGGCCGGCTGGCATGCGCGGCGCAAGTCGCAACATTTCGCCGCTTACGATCGCGTGGCGAATGACTTTGCACAAATGCTCAGCATCGATCCGTGGCTGATCAACCCTTATTTTGATACGTGCACGCAGATCAATTTTCAGGAGCGAATCGGTGAAGCGTGTCTGGCTGCAAAAGTGGACAGCGTGTTGCAGAAGATGCGGGTGAAATATGCCGAGTACGGTGTGAAGCACGACCCTTTTGTCATCGTCAAAGCGGATGCCGGCACTTACGGGATGGGCATCATGACGGTGAAAGATGCCAGTGAAATCACCGGCCTAAACCGTAAGCAGCGCAACAAGATGGCGGTGGTCAAAGAAGGCGTGGAAGTGTCCGACGTGCTGGTGCAGGAAGGGGTTTACACCTTTGAAAACATCAACGACGCAGTGGCGGAGCCAGTGGTCTACATGATCGATCATTCGGTGGTCGGTGGTTTTTATCGTGTCCATACCGGGCGTGGCGTAGACGAGAATCTCAATGCGCCGGGTATGCAATTTGTGCCACTGGCGTTTGAGTCCTGTTGTACCTTGCCGAATCCCGATTGTGCACCGGACGACACGCCGAATCGTTTCTATGCTTACGGCGTGGTGGCGCGTCTGGCGTTGCTGGCAGCCTCACTGGAACTGGAAGCGCTGGAAGAATGATCTCTCGTATTTTGTTAGCTGCTAGCTGTTGGCTGTTGGCTATTTTGCTGTCAGCTTGCGGCAAGGAGCCTTTGTATCAGGAGCAGGGCTACGTGTTCGGCACGCTGGTGGAAGTGAGCATCTACGGCGACAACGAAGCACACGCTAAACAGGCCATCGTCTCCGTGATGCATGAGTTTCAGCGCCTGCACAATGAGCTGCATGCCTGGCAACCTTCTGAGCTTAGCGAACTGAACAAGGCATTTGCTCGCGGTGAGAGCCGGGCTGTTACACCGGAACTTGCCGGTATGATTGAGGGTGCGACAAAATTATCAATAAAATCAAATGGTTTATTTAATCCATCGATCGGCAATCTGATACAACTGTGGGGGTTTCAGGCGGATGAATTTAAGCCGGTGCAGCCGGATGAGAGGCTGATCGCACAACGGGTCGCGACTAACCCGCAGATGAGCGACATCACCCTCTCCCCTAATAGTCGGGGAGGGATTTTGGCGAAGAGTTCTAATTCGGCGGTGCAGCTCGATCTGGGTGGTTACGCCAAGGGTTATGCCCTAGATCGCGCGGCGATTTTGTTAAAGCAGCAGGGCATCCACAACGCGCTGATCAATATCGGCGGCAATATTCTGGCGATAGGGCAAAAGGGCAATCGCCCGTGGCGCGTCGGTATCCAGCATCCGCGCAAGTCCGGTGCACTGGCGGCATTAGATCTGCATGACGGCGAGGCGATCGGCACCTCTGGCGACTACCAGCGATATTTTCTGCTGGGAGATAAGCGCTATTGTCATCTAATCGATCCGCGCAATGGCTACCCCATGCAGGGCGTTCAAGCCGTGACGATTCTTACCCGCGGGGTTCATGCCGGGCTGCTCTCGGACGGCTCATCCAAGCCTTTGTTTATTAGCGGTATTTCAGGGTGGCGTGCGGCGGCCACAAAGATGGGGCTGAATGAAGCGATGCTGGTCGATGATCAGGGCGTGATTCATATCACTGGCGAATTGAAGAAACGGCTAGAATTCACCGATAAAGAAGTAAAACTACAAGTGGAATAGGGGAGCGCAATTGGTCGGAATTTTATTGGTGACGCACAACGGGCTGGGCGATTGTCTGGCAGACTGCGTCAAGCATGTGTTTGGCGAAATACCGAAAAATCTGAAAGTGTTGTCGGTATTGGCGGCTGACGATCCTCAACACAAACTGTTAGAAGGTGAAGAGCTGCTGAAGGAACTCGACAGCGGCAGCGGTGTCCTGATTCTGGTTGATGTGTTTGGTGCCACCCCCAGCAATATCGGCCGTCGGCTTTGTCATGCCGAGCGCGTCGAGGGCGTGGCCGGCGTGAATCTGCCTATGCTGTTGCGCGTGGTCTGTTCGAACAACAAAAATTTGCAGGAATTGGCCAACCTCGCGGTCGAAGGTGGACGCGAATGTATTGTTCATATGGAGCATTAAGATGCAACAAGACGCACTGATCATCAATAAACTCGGCCTGCACGCGCGTGCCTCGGCCAAACTCACTCAGACGGCGGGAAAATTCAAATGCGAGGTGATGTTGACGCGCAACAATCGCCGCGTGAATGCCAAGAGCATCATGGGTGTGATGATGCTGGCGGCGGCCAAAGGGGCGACCATCGGTATCGAGACTATAGGCGAAGACGAAGCGGAGGCCATGGAGGCGCTGCTAGCCCTGATCAATGATTACTTCGGGGAAGGCCAATGAGCAGCGGGAGACGGTCATGAGTTTTATCCTGCACGGCATTGCGGTCTCCAGCGGTATCGCGATCGGTCATGTGCATTTGCTGTCGCACTGTTCGCTGGAAGTCGCGCACTACGTCTTGCCGAAACAGTTTATCGCCGAAGAAGTCGCGCGCTTTGATGCCGCTTTGCAGGCGACGCGCAGCGAGTTCGCCGGTTTACGCAGCAATCGTCCGAGTTACGCCGCCGCAGAATTCGATGCCTTTTTAGAATTGCATCAGATGATCCTCGACGACCCGCTGCTGAGCGTCGGGCCGCGCGAGATGATAGAGCGTGAACGCTGCAATGCGGAATGGGCCGTTAAGGTGCAAACCGATGCGCTGGCGGCACAGTTCGACGAGTTCGAGGACGCTTATTTGCGCGAGCGACAGGCCGATGTGAAGCAGGTGGCTGAGCGACTGCTCAAGCAGCTGTCCGGGCAGCCCGGTCATCAGCCGAGCCATCAGCGTCATGACATTGAAACCATATTGTTTGCCTACGACCTGAGTCCTGCCGATATGATCGGTTTCAGGCCGCAGCAGTATGCCGCTTTTATCACCGATGCCGGCAGTGCGACTTCGCACACGGCGATTGTGGCTCGCAGCCTGAGTACGCCTTGCGTCGTCGGTCTGCATCACGCCCGCGAGCTGATCTGCGAAGATGATCTGCTGATTCTAGATGGCGAACAGGGCGTGCTGATCGTCAATCCCGACAAGGCGGTGCTGGCAGAATACAAGCTGCTGCAAAGCGAATGGGAACTGGAGCGCAAGAAGCTCAAGCGTTTGCGCACCGCGCGTGCCAACACCCTGGATGGTGTGGCGATAGAGCTGCACGCCAATATCGAGAAACCCGAAGACATTGTCGAAGCGAAAGAAAACGGGGCGACCGGCATCGGCCTGTTCCGCAGCGAGTTTTTATTTTTGAATCGCGATCAGTTGCCCGATGAAGAGGAGCAGTTCGAAGCCTATCGCGCTTCGGTCACCGGCATGAAAGGCATGCCCGTCACCATACGTACCTTCGATCTGGGTGCGGATAAACAGATCAAGGGCGCCGAGCGCGTCGCCAGCAATCCGGCGTTAGGTCTGCGCGCGATTCGTCTATGTCTGGCTGAACCGCAGTTGTTTCGTACCCAGTTGCGCGCCTTGCTGCGTGCCTCGCACTATGGCAATTTGAAAATTCTGATTCCTATGCTGTCTTGTGCGGCCGAACTGAATCAGACCCTGCAGTTTATCGCTTCGACCAAACAGAAACTTGATGACGAGGGGATTCCTTACGACCGCGAGGTGAAGATAGGCGGCATGATCGAAATCCCCGCCGCCGCGCTGGCTTTGAATGTATTCGCCCGCAAGCTTGACTTTCTGTCCATCGGCACCAACGATCTGATTCAGTACACGCTGGCGATCGACCGCACCGATGAGGATGTCGCACATCTTTATGACCCTTTGCATCCTGCCGTGCTGCAATTGCTGGCGCATGTCATCAGCACCGCCAATAAGCTGGAAGTGCCGGTTTCGGTGTGCGGTGAAATGGCGGGCGAGTTGGCTTATACCCGGCTGTTTTTAGGGATGGGGCTGCGCCAATTTTCGATGTTCTCGGCTCAGGTGCCAACCATCAAGCAGCGCGTGCTGACCACCAGTCTGCCAGAAATCGCGCTGTTGACGCAGAAGATATTGCGCGCCGACGATCCCCTGAAGATTCGTGAATTGCTGGATAGACTCAACAGCTAATCGGCGTGAATAAAATCAATATTTTTGTACGTCGTCATATGTCGTTGATCGAGATGATCGGCGTATTGATGCGGGTTTTCAGTTTCTCGCTGGTCAGTTGGATGGGGCCGGCTAGTCCGTTTATGTTCGTCTGGCTGTTCAATACCACGGATGCGATTATGCTTTCCTGGTGCTCCATCCTCAAAAAAGATAAGGCTTACACCCTGCTCAATGTATTCTGGATCATGGTCGGGGTGATCGGCGTGCTCAGAGCTGCTGGTTTGTTACACTAAGCTGCTAATTAATCAATAAGTTATGCTTCAATCGCCACTTTATCCTCGTTCCATTTGCTGGTTTCGCCGCGATTTACGCCTGAACGATCAGGCTGCACTGTATCACGCGTTGCGGCAAAGCGTGGCGGTGCACTGCGTGTTTGTGTTTGACACCGATATCCTGGATAGTCTGGGCGGCAAGCAGGACAGGCGGGTTGAATTTATCTGGCATAGTCTGCATGAATTGAATGAACGACTGCAACAGCACGGCAGTACGTTGCGGGTTTTGCATGGCAGGCCGCAAGCGCTGATCCCCATGCTGGCGCGGGAACTGGATGTGCAGGCGGTATTTTGCAATCACGATGATGAGTCGGATGCTCTGCTGCGTGATGCGGAGGTGGAAGCCGCCTTAAGCTATGCCGACATCGAGTTTCACCACTACAAGGATCAGGTAGTCTTCGAGCGCTCCGAAATTTTGACCGCGACGGGCAAACCCTACAGTGTTTTCACGCCTTACAAGAATGCCTGGCTGAAAAAAGTGGATGATTTTTATCTGCGCGCCTATCCCACAGAGCGTTATTTTTCTGCTCTGGTTCAATGCGCAGCGCAAGCGTTGCCAGAACTTGAATCCATCGGTTTTGCGCCGGGCAAGCTTGGCAGTATGCCAACTGGTGCATCGGGCGCGGCGAAACTATTCGAGGACTTCATGTTGCGCGTCGAGCCCTACAGCGAGGCGCGCAATTACCCGGCGGTTAAAGGCGTGTCTTATCTGTCCACCCATCTGCGTTTTGGCACGATTTCTATTCGTTATCTGGCGAAGCGGGCGTATCACACGGCGGGCATCGGTGCACAAACCTGGCTCTCCGAGTTGATCTGGCGCGAGTTTTATCAGATGCTGCTCTGTCATCACCCCCATCTGGCGCAAGGGTTGGCCTTCAAACCGCAGTTCAATGCGATCGCCTTTCCGAATGATGCGGTTAAGTTTTCCGCCTGGTGCGAGGCACGTACCGGTTTTCCGCTGATCGATGCGGCGATGCGCCAGCTCAATCAGTCCGGCTATATGCACAATCGCCTGCGCATGGTTGTCGCGTCATTTCTGGTGAAGGATTTACATATTGACTGGCGATGGGGCGAGCGCTATTTCGCTCAGCATCTGCTGGATTTCGATTTGGCGGCGAACAACGGCGGCTGGCAGTGGGCGGCGTCCACCGGTTGTGACGCGCAGCCCTGGTTCCGCATCTTCAATCCGATTACCCAGTCGGAGAAGTTTGACCCTCAGGGCAAATTTATCCGGCGCTATGTGCCGGAACTGGCTAAATGCCCTGACAAATGGCTGCACGCGCCCTGGCTGATGCCGTTAGCTGAACAGCAGCGCTGCGGCATTCGGATAGGTTCTGATTATCCGGCGCCCGTGGTGGATCATGCGGTGGCGAGAATCAAGACACTCGCGCTTTTTCAGGCCGCTCACGACACGTCAGCATCGGCTGGTGGATGAGATTTGCGCATGATATTTCTATAAAAACAATTGTTAATCAAATGGTTATCTTTGACTTGTCCTAGATGTTGCGATGGCGGTGAGTTTAGGTAGCAGTCCGGCCTCGTCGCTCAGGATGTGTGCGGCTTCGTTGAGCAGGATGTCTTTTGCGTTTTTACGGTTGTTTTCCAATGCCAGATCGGCTTCAAGGTTGCGTTCATTCGATTGCAGTCCGTCATCCTGAGGAAGGGGGCTCTTGCCAGCGGTGTCACGGCGTTTTGCCCTGATTTCTTGAGTCGAGCGATCCTTGCGGCGCTCAGTTTCATTGAGTGAAATCAGGTTTTTTTTGCGCTGAGCGTTCAATTCGGCAATGTCTTCCTTTAGATACTGGAAGTCTTTGTCATGGCTGATGCGCAGTTCGTGATTGGCTTTCAGGACAGGCATAATGCTGTCAAGTTCACCGGTTGACCTGTATTCGGCCGCCTTGATTTGCGTCCAGGGCAGAGCATTATCGTAGCTGGATTCTCCAAAATCTTCTTCGTCCATCATGGACGGCAGGTGGATGTCCGGTTTGACGCCGCGCAACTGGGTGGTGCCGCCGTTGATGCGGAAAAACTGTGCGATGGTCATCTTCAGGTCGCCAAATCTGGGTTTATCATTTTTCGCCAGTTGATCGAGACTCAAAACCGATTGCACCGTGCCCTTGCCGAAACTGGTCGCACCGATCACTACGCCGCGACCGTAATCCTGTATCGCGGCCGCAAAAATTTCGGAAGCGGAGGCAGAACCCCGGTTGATCAGCACGCCTAGCGGGCCATGCCACGCCAGCCCGCTATTGTTGTCTTTTTCGATGTTGACACGTCCCTTGGAGTCGCGTTGCTGTACGACTGGACCCTTGTCGATAAACAACCCGGTCAATTCAATGGCTTCATCCAGTGAACCGCCGCCGTTGTTGCGCAAATCCATCAGCACGCCGTCGACCTTATCCTGTTTGAGTTCACCCAGCAGGAGGGATACATCGCGGGTTGCGCTCTTGAAATTCTTGTCGCCACTTTGACGGGCGGCAAAGTCCTGATAAAACCCCGGCAGTGAAATCACACCGACGCGTCGCGTGATGCTCCCGTCCTTGACTTCGATGATGGATTTTTTGGCCGCTTGATTATCCAGGCTGATTTTTTTGCGGATCATAGAGACAGTCTTGTGTTTTCCATCCGGGCCGGCTTCAGCTGGCAATACGTCCAGTACGACCACGGTATTTTCACTGCCGCGTATTAATGCGACCGTGTCGTCCAGACGCCAGCCCATCACGTCGACAGGGATGGCATTGCTGCCTTGACCTACGCCCACGATGCGGTCGCCAACTTTAAGTTTTCCGGACAGCGCCGCAGGTCCTCCTGCTACCAACTCCCGGATGGTGGTGTATTCGTCCTTGTCTTGCAGTACAGCGCCTATGCCGACCAGTGACAAGCGCATTGAGATATCGAAGTCTTCCGAGGCGCGCACGCCCAGATAGTTGGTGTGAGGATCAATCGCGGTGGCATAGGCGTTCATAAAGTTTTGAAAGACATCTTCGCTTTTGATTTTGGCTAAGCCGTTCAATGAATTGTCATAACGCTTGCTCAGTGTTTCGGCGATGATTTTGTCATTCTTGCCGGCCAGCTTGAGGCGCAGCCAATCATTTTTGACGCGACGCCGCCACAGGTCGTTGATCTCTTCTTCAGATTGTGTCCAAGGGGCACTCTTACGGGTATATTGGTAGCTTTCCTTGCTATCAAAATCAAACCCGCGGGTGAGCAGACTGCGTGCATAAGTGTATCGTTCGGTGATGCGTTGCTGGTAGAGATTGAAGATGGCAAAAGGTACGGTCAAATCTTCGGTGAGAATTGCATCGTCCAGTTTGTTGCGATAGATGGAGAATTGGTCTATATCTGCTTGGATAAAAAATATTTTCTCTCCATCCAGCGCCTTGAGATAGTTGTCGAATATTTTTGCCGAGGAGGCATCATCCAGCGGGATGCGTTTGTAATGGTAGCGGGTAAGCACATCGGCAGATAAATGCGCGGCACGGCTTTGTTGCGGCAACGGGTTGAGCGGTGCAAGTGCGTGAGCGGCATCCAGCGCCAGCAAGGTGAAGGTCAGCAATAGCCAAACTAGGTTCTTTTTCATGAGGATTCCCGAAAGTAGGCGAAAATTATATCCTACCCGGCGAAGCAGAGCTTGTTCAGCGTAGAACCGGTGATATTTTAACTTCGTTAAAGGCTGGGAATTCCTGCGGGTTCACGCGATGATTTGCATGATATTTTCCGCCGCTACGCAGGGCAGGCCAAAGGTGTCGGCAACGGCCTGACAGGTGATTTGACCCGCCGCGATATTCAGCCCCGGCCGCAAAGACGCATCATCGCGCAGCGCCTGCCGCCAGCCCTTGTTGGCCAGTTGCAAAACATAAGGCAGGGTCGCGTTAGTCAGCGCCAGCGTCGAGGTGCGCGGTACGCCGCCCGGCATATTGGCGACCGCGTAGTGGATGATGCTATCGATGCGATAGACTGGATTTTCGTGAGTGGTCGGATGTGTGGTCTCGACGCAACCGCCCTGATCCACCGCCACATCGACGATGACCGCGCCCGGCAGCATCATTTTTAAGTCATCCCGCTGAATCAGCTTTGGTGCCACTGCACCGGGAATCAGCACGCCACCGATCACCAGATCGGCGGTCGATATTTGTTCGAGCAAATTGGCTCGGTTGGAGTACAGCATGGCGACATTCGCTGGCAGCACCTGAGCCAGATGGCGCAGGCGTTCCAGCGACAAATCCAGCAAGGTGACGCGCGCGCCCATCCCCGCCGCGATGCGCGCGGCATTGCTCCCCACCACGCCGCCGCCCAGAATCACCACATGTGCGGGTGCAACACCGGGGACGCCGCCCAGCAATACGCCGCGTCCGCCGTGCAGTTTTTCCAGATATTTAGCACCTTCCTGCACCGCCATGCGGCCTGCCACCTCCGACATCGGGGTGAGCAAGGGCAGTTCGCCGGACGGCTGTGTTACGGTCTCGTAGGCGATGCAGGTCGCGCCGGAGTTCAGATGCGCTTGGGTCAGTTCACGGTCTGCGGCGAAATGGAAATAGGTGAAAACGGTTTGTCCCGCGCGCAGCCGTGGCCACTCTGCACGTACAGGTTCCTTGACCTTGACGATTAAATCCGCCGCAGCCCAGACCGCTTCTGCATCGCCAACAATATGTGCCCCTGCGAGCAGATATTGTTCATCGCTAAAGCCGCTGCCCAGACCCGCGCCGGCCTCAACCCTGACATCGTGTCCGGCGGCCGCGAGCGCTGCGACCCCGGGCGGGACGACAGAGACGCGGTATTCATTGGTCTTAATTTCTTTTGGCACGCCGATGATCATGATAAATATATATTAATCAATAGGTTAAATTTATTATGGCGTTTCTTCCAGAAATCCGCCTGATCGAAAAGTCAGCACCAGTGTGTCTCTGTGGCCACCTGCAGCGGTCGGCTGGATGGGCGTGGATTCATGGATGACGCGCTGATCGTCCAGCATCAGCAGTGTCCAGGGTTCGATTAGGGTGAAGCGTTGCCCGTTAGGGCCGTCGGCATCAAAGATGCGGCTCTCGCCCCCGCTGACTTGTTCGCGGGCAACCAACAGGATGGCAACGAAATCCACGCCGTCGCGATGCGCGCCTTCCGGTGTCGGACGTCCGATGCCATTGCTGGTGTCGATGCGGAACTGATGGGCTTCCACATACCAGGGTTGTGTGCCTTTCACCGCCGAGCAGATGCGACAGAGATGCTGTAAAAGTTCAGTCCAGACCGGTTTCGCAACCGTCTCGGCGGTCATCGGATCGAATAAGCGGTGCATACCGCCGTGCAGCGCGTTGTAGGACAGCGGCTGGTAATGCGCGCGATGCGCCACCTGCGTGACTTGTACACCCTCAACGACAAAGCTCGAATGACGCCGCCTGCGGTAATGGCCGCCGTCCTTGAGAAAGAGATCGGGCGGCAGGGCATTCCAGTCGGCTTTGATGGATTCCAGTGCCGGCAATTCGACCAGGGTGGCGACGTCGGCCTGGCCGAGTACGCCATAGCCTTGAGATTTCAGTGCGTCGACCAGTTGCGAGGGGCGAATACAGGCGGGGGCGAGGACGGTGATCGTCATGGTGGGGTGTTCAGCGAAAGCGATGCGTTGATTTTACGCCTGTGTTCGAGGGGGATGGTGTAAATCGAGTGGATTTAAAATAGTCGCAGCAAGCTCGCTAGTGCCAGGCGGATTGCTTGGTGATTTCGCGTTCAACACGGTTTGAAACAGGCCATAGAAAGCCGTTTCTTGCATTAGCGCTTGCAGGCAAATTGACAGAGTGAGATAAAACGCGGAAACTTCACACCGTGCCGATTTGACATCAGCTTGCGGGGCACGGACAGGATGAAGGGGAAACCATGTTTCACTCTCCTGTTAAAACATACCAGCTAAAGCGAGGACACCCGTTTTGGCTAAGCTAAACGGGTTTTCTTTTGGAGTTTTCTTGGGTACTTCTATAGGCATAGTCCAGGCGCAGCGAGCGCTATTTGACACACCGTTGACGTTTCGCAGCGGCGCGATATTGCCGCGCTATGAGTTGATGTATGAAACTTATGGCACGCTCAACGCCGATAAATCCAACGCCATCTTGATCTGTCACGCCTTGTCCGGCCATCACCATGTGGCAGGCTACTACGCGGACGATGAGAAAAATATCGGCTGGTGGGACAATATGGTCGGTCCCGGCAAGCCGATGGACACGGATAAATTTTTTATCATCGGCCTGAATAATCTGGGCGGTTGTCACGGTTCGACCGGACCTTCTTCGATCAATCCTGAAACCGGCAAGCCTTATGGCGCGAGTTTCCCGGTGATCACGGTGGAAGACTGGGTCGAATCTCAGGCGCGGCTGGCGGATTATCTCGGGATCAAACAATTTGCAGCCGTGATCGGCGGCAGTTTAGGCGGGATGCAGGCCTTGCAGTGGTCGTTGGCCTATCCTGAACGGGTGCGTCACGTGCTGACCATCGCCAGTGCGCCACGCTTGACCGCGCAGAACATCGCGTTTAACGATGTGGCGCGCAATGCGATCTTGACCGATCCTGATTTTCACGGCGGCGACTATTACCAGCACGGTGTAGTGCCGACACGGGGTCTGCGCCTGGCGCGCATGTTGGGACACATCACCTATCTGTCGGACGATGCGATGGCTGACAAGTTTGGCCGCAAGCTGCGCACCGAGCAATACAACTACGGCTACGAGGTGGAATTCCAGATCGAATCCTATCTGCGCTATCAGGGCGATAAGTTCGCGGCGTATTTCGATGCCAACACCTATCTGCTGATGACCAAGGCGCTGGATTATTTTGATCCGGCGCAGGGATGCGATGGTGGTCTGAACCGCGCGTTTGCGCAAGCGAAGTCCGATTTTCTGGTGATCTCGTTTACCACCGACTGGCGCTTTTCGCCGCAGCGCTCGCGCGAAATCGTGCGTCCGCTGTTGCACAACAAACGTCAGGTCAGCTACGCGGAGATCACCTCCAATCACGGGCACGACTCGTTCCTGATGGAACATCCGCATTATTTCGATGTGGTTCGCGCCTACCTCGGCAATGTGAGGTAACTATATGATTAATAAAGATATTGCAAGGCTTGCTGCAGAGCGTCCGGACTTCGAGGCGATCGCCTCCTGGATACCAAAAGGCGCATCGGTGCTTGATCTTGGCTGCGGCGATGGCAGCTTGTTGCGCTATCTCAAAGAGACTCGCGCGATACGCGGCTATGGCGTGGAGATCAGCGACATGGACATCGTCTCCTGCATCGCCAATGGCGTGAATGTGATACAAAATGACTTGGATGCCGGTCTGTCCGATTTTGAAGACGGAGCGTTTGATTTCGTGATTCTCTCACAGACGCTGCAAGCGACCCGTCATACCGAGGCGCTGATCCAGGAAATGTTGCGCGTCGGGCGGGAAGGAATCGTCAGCTTTCCCAATTTCGGTTACTGGAAAAGCCGTCTGAACGTGTTGATGGGTAATATGCCGGTGTCCAGCGAATTGCCCTATCAGTGGTATGACACCCCCAACGTGCATCTGTGTACCTTGAATGACTTCGACGATTTTTGCCGAAAATATTGCGTCAGCATCACCGCGCGCAGCGTGATCACAGGCGGACGTGAAGTCGACTTGTGGCCTAACCTGCTCGGCAGTACGGCGGTTTATCGCTTTCAGCGCAGCGTATGAACGTCGTCGGGCAGTTATTTACCCGCCGCATGTTGATCTGCGTATTTACCGGCTTTTCCTCCGGCCTGCCCTTGTATCTGTTGTTTAATCTGGTGCCGGCCTGGCTGCGCAGTGAACATGTGGATCTGAAAACTATCGGCTTGTTTGCGCTGATTCAGTTCCCCTACACCTGGAAATTTTTCTGGTCGCCGCTGCTTGATCGTTATGCCTTGCCGCTCTTGGGGCGCCGACGTGGCTGGATGGCGCTGACCCAAATTGGTTTGCTGGCCGTCATCGCGGGTATGGGCGGATTTTCGCCGGTCTCGCAACTGGCCACCATCGCCTGGTGTGCGACGCTGCTGGCGGTGCTGGGTGCGACGCAGGATATCGTGCTCGATGCCTACCGGCGCGAGTTGCTGTCCGATGCAGAGCTTGGGCTGGGCAATGCGGTGCACGTCAACGCCTATCGCATCGCGGGGTTGGTGCCAGGTTCCTTGTCGCTGATACTGGCGGACTTTATGCCCTGGAGTACGGTGTTTATCATCACCGCGTTGTTTATGTTGCCGGGCATTGCCATGACGCTGGTGGTAAAAGAGCCGAATCTGTCTGCCGCGCCCAAGACACTGCGCGAGGCGGTCGTCGAGCCATTTCGTGAATTCATCAACCGGCAGGGTTGGCGCAGTGCTTTGTTTATACTGGCTTTTTTGCTTTTCTATAAATTGGGCGACAGCATGTGTACCGCGCTGGCCACACCGTTCTATCTGGATATGGGATTTTCCAAATCCGACATCGGCCTGATCGCCAAAAATGCGGGGCTATGGCCGTCGGTGATCGGCGGGATGCTAGGTGGTCTGTGGATGGTGAAGATCGGCATCAACCGTGCGCTTTGGCTGTTCGGTGTGGTGCAGTTGCTGGCGATCTTCGGGTTCGCGTGGCTGGCCTCCGTCGGTTTTCATGCCGAGATCGGCGCGCTGGAACGCACGCAATTAGCTATCGTGATCAGTCTGGAAGCGCTGGGCGTAGGGCTTGGTACGGTGGCCTTCGTCGCCTTTATCGCACGAACCACCCATCCGGCCTATACCGCCACGCAGTTTGCGCTGTTCACCAGTTTGATGGCGATGCCGCGTACCTTTGCCAATGCCGCCACCGGCTGGCTGGTCGAGGCTATTGGCTGGAGTGGTTTTTTCCTGCTGTGCGCGGTGCTGGCTATCCCCGGCATGTTATTGCTGCTCAAGGTCGCGCCTTGGAATGAAAAAACTGGGGGTCAGGCCTTTACTTTATAGTTTTGTTGTTAAGGAGCTGCTATGTCTCGTCCATTACGATTGGAATATCCAGGTGCCCTTTATTATGTAACCAGCCGTGGCAATGCTCATGCGCCCATTTTTTCTATGATGCGGATCGGGTACAGTTTGTGCGTCTCTTGAAGGACGAGGTGCAGCAGCAAGGCTGGATTTGTTATGCGTGGTGTTTGATGAACAATCACTACCACTTTATGATTGAAACGCCCGAAGGGAATCTTGCTCGAGGTATGCAGCGATTGAATGGCCGTTATACCCAGCATTTCAATCGTCGTCACCAACGGGTCGGCCATGTGTTTCAGGGACGATACAAGGCCATACTGGTAGAAAAAGAATCTTACCTGCTTGAGCTTTGTCGGTATGTCGTGTTGAATTCCGTTAGAGCTGGTGTGTTCTTGTTACGCCGTGCCTGTAATCTGAGCCTGAAGGAAGTGGCCGTGCTAGCCGGGATTTCAGCGGCGAGGGTCTCTCAGATTCAGAAGCAGGTTGGCGATGAAGGGCTGAACATTACTTTGAGTAAAACTATAAAGTAAAGGCCTGACCCCGAGGTCACTACAGCTTATTTCGCCACTTCGGTAAGCAAAAAATCCTTGAATGCTAGAGCTGCGCTGGACAAGCGCTTATTGTTGCGATGTGCGACAAACCAGTGGCGCAGCAGGGGGAAAAACTCTACATCGAGCACCACCAGGCGATGTGTTTCCAGCTCCAGTTCGATGCTGTGCAGCGACAAAATCCCCAACCCCATGCCGGCCTGCACCGCCTGCTTGATCGCTTCGTTGGTTTCCATCTCCATACTGATGCGCGGCTGAACATGATGTTTAGCAAACACGCGCTCCATCGCGCTGCGCGTACCGGAGCCCTTTTCGCGCGACAGGAAGGATTCCCTTGCCAGTTGCGAGAATTTAATGTGCTCGATACGGGCCAGAGGATGAGTGGGGGCTGCGATCACCACCAGCGGGTTATCCATAAATAATGCCGCATCAATATCCAGCCCCTCGGGCGGCTGACCCATGATAGCCAGATCGGTGGTATTGTCGGCCAGTTGCTTGAGCACCGCATCGCGGTTGGCCACTTGCAAGATGATATTGATATTCGGGTGACGCTGACAAAATTGAGCCAGCAGTTGCGGCGTGAAATAGTTAGCAGTATTGACCACCGATAAAGTCAGCTTACCTCGCCCCAATCCTTTCATCTCATCAAATACCGCTTCCATTTCAACGAGTTGCTGCGCGATGCTGCGCGCATAGTGAAACAATTCTCTGCCCGCTTCGGTGAGAAAAATCTTCTTGCCCATTTGCTCAAATAACGGCAAGCCAACATGCCCTTCAATCTGCTTGATTTGCATAGACACAGCCGGTTGCGAGAGGTATAGTTCTTCGGCCGCACGTGAATAGTTCAGGTGGCTGGCCACTTTCTCGAATACTTGCAGTTGTCGTAAAGTGAAGTTGAGCATGGGCAGGTAACAACGCCTGGGAGTTGAGGTTTTGCAAGTATAGCAAACCATAAGTAATTCTTATGATTTCAATAAAAACAATTGACTATTACTTATGCTGCAAACCACTTATAGTGACACCCAGTCGCACCTGGAAGCAAACAATCGTTAACACACAGGAGAGGTAAAAATATGGATCAATCTAATCGTTATGCAAATTTGGATCTTGATGAAGCAGAGCTGATCAAGAACG
>Ga0208863_1001248_pt1 | contig 17032 bp, 24 predicted proteins | sample RifOxyD3_FD_184040 | JGI IMG/M metagenome (GOLD analysis project Ga0208863, IMG submission 184040) | Soil microbial communities from Rifle, Colorado - Rifle Oxygen_injection D3 (SPAdes) | ecosystem: Environmental > Terrestrial > Deep subsurface > Rock core/Sediment | place: Rifle, Colorado...
ATCTATACCGTTGTATTTTACCTTCTGCTACTTTCTTAAATCCTGACTTAACTATATAGGTTGATTCACATTTATTACATTTCATAAACATAATAAGCAATTAATATACCTAATCAGTCAGTGCCGAAGAACGTACAAGATTGTATTTACTTCAGACTTCAAAGGTAAAAGAGCGTTTACAATTAACGCTTTTTTAATCGTTCCCCCACTGGTTTAACAAGGGGGGGGGTAAAAAGCCAAAATTTCCAAAAGGGTTAGATAAATGGTCGAAACTATTTCGCAACACGTTGATACTTTAAAGTTTCACTATTACACTTCTCACGATTTAAGTGATGATGGTTTCAATAATTATTTAAAGTTTGTTGACAGAATGCTCTCTTTAAAAAAAGAGGCTCAAACTGCTAGAAATGATTACGAGGATACAAAAAGTATTAATGCTGATATAGGTGTTCATAAATTTAATGTTTTGAGTTCATCTATAAGCGGATTTAGTGTTGTTATTGCTAACAGCGACATATCTATAGCGTTTAAAAAGCCTAAAACGATAATCTCGGCTAGTCCGATTATTAAAGTCGAGTTTAGAGCTGAGTTTCTGGCTCGCAAAGGTTACAAACAGGCGATTAAGATTGTGAACGGTTTTATAGCTTCTCACGTGCTTGAAGCTTATAAAATTAAGATATCTGAAATTCACTTAGCAAGTGACATTCAAGGCTATAACTTTTCTCACTTGGACTTTTTCAGATTAAAAAGCCGTGCGAGAATAGCTCAAACACACGAAGAGGAAGTTGACTTCTCAAAAGCTACAGCGTACGGCTCTTTAACAAGTTTTACAGGCTTCACGTTTGGTGGCGGTAACTATCACTTACGTGTTTACAATAAAACCGTTGAGATAAAAAAGAAAAAAGAAAAAGGTTTTGCAAAAGTTCTTTTATGGGATGGTAAACCAAACTATGATGAGGAAAAAACCGTTTGGCGTATTGAGATCCAAATAAGACGTGAGAAGCTAAAAAGTATGATAGATAGTAATCTTCATAGCTTAGATGATTATGAAACTATTTTGAACAACATACCGTCATTATGGGCAAAGGCTTTAACAGATTTTAGATTTATGGATTTGGACGACAAAACTGTTTTTGATGTTCTTAGAGGCAAAAGAACTTTAAAAAACGGCACTGACAAGTTTCTGACAAAGCACTCTATAAACAAGATATTTCAAAGAGCCGAAGTATTCAGTTTTTGGGTTGATTTGAAAGTTTGGAATTCGCACATGTACAAAGATATTTATACATCTTTTCAGATGCCTAAACACGGCTCTTTAGATTATGTTTCAAACAGCATAAAAAGTTTATATAGCACTATGGCAAAGCATTACGGTTCTATCTCAAAAGAAACATTTATAAAAGCTTTTGAGGATAGTAATCGTAAAAACGTAGATGATAAAGGATTCTCTATCATTGAGGGTTCAATTATCAAGTGCTTAGATTGGTTTGAAAAAATAGACTTTTGCGAATTGCACGGAATTTTAAACGTTCCTGACTATAAAGTGCTTGAGCATGATATCTATAACACTCTTTTAGATGTAACGGATGATTTTTACCGTATTGAATTGAGTGAAAATTTAGAAAATAAATTACTTGAGAGAGTATCTTAAAATGAAAGGATTAATTATCTGGAATGAAATTAAAAACTTTACTGAAAATGAGTTTGACTGCCATTGCGGTTGTGGTCTTAACAATATTAACACTGATTTAGTTTACAAGCTTGATGAAGCTCGTGAGCTTGCAGGCGTTGCATTTAAAATAAATTCTGCTTGTCGTTGCGAAAAACGTAACACTTCTGAGGGTGGCGAAAAACTATCTAGTCATTTGGATGGTTTAGCTGTTGATATAAAAGTTCTCGGCTCTGCTCATAGATTTTTAATTTTAAAATCTTTGTTAGCTGTCGGATTTACTAGAATAGGTGTGTATGAAACTTTCATACATTGTGATATAGATAAAACTAAGCCTCAAAACGTGGTTTGGTACAAATAATAAAAAGGCTTGAAATGCAATTAATTTTAGATAAAGCTATTGAATTGGCAAAAGCTAATGATGAGTTAAAAGTTGGCTTAAGTGTTCAAGTGCCTAAAAGCTTAAAAGAAGATTTTGAGAATATTTGTAAAGAAAATGATGTTTCAATGTCTTCTATTTTGTTGTCGTTTATTCAAATTTTAGTTAATGACAATAATATAAAAAAAATAAAATAAAAGGTTAAAAAATGGATGAAGTTTTAAAAATGTTAAAAGATGGCACGCTCTCAAATGTGCTTGGTTCTGTAGGTAAAGTAGTAGGAGTTTTTAACCCTGCTGTTGGTGGCGGTCTTATGTTGGCTAGTAATATTACTGATAATATTGCAACTGTTGATGATGATTTTTTAGAAAATAAAATCATCGGTCTTGATGGTACTGCTCAACGTATTGATAAAATGGTTGAAAGTAAAATCGTCGATTTTGAAGCTCTTGCAATGCTCTCAAATAATCTAAAATCTATTAGTGCGTTTTCTCAAAAAACCGCTAAATTAATTAAATAAAAGGAAAATAACATGCCGTTAATTTTACGTTCTCAAAAAGGCTCTGCACTTACTCATGCAGAAATGGATTTCAATTTTGTTTATTGTAGTCTCGCTCCTATATTTCAATCAATAGAGGGTTCTTATGGTTGGGTTCCTGTCCTTTCTGATTCAATCGCAAATGATTTAATCTCTGGTATTACTCCTCAAGTGTCTTTATCGTCTGAATCTGTTACCGCTTTTCCTGACGGTACCATGCTCGGCTATATTGAGTCAGATTCTCAACTTGATGTTCAAAATTACGTGATTAGTTCTGCTCTTTTGGGAGTACCTTACACTGTTTTTGGTGTTAGAGATGGCAATTTTGTTGTTGATCCATCTTGGGACGCTACTGAATTTGCTCTTGTTGATACTCATTATAAAGCTACTGTTACTATTTATGGTAAATATGATTATTTTATTTTTATATTTAGACATCTTGATAGTACCGATTTTACTATTACTAAAGCTTCGGTTCCTGATTAATTCCTCCTGAGTTGTATAATGTTCAAAAAAATTAAAACAAGGAAAAAATAAAATGGCTGAATATGTAGAAAACGGATATATGGAATCCGGTTATGCAGAGGGTGATACTTCTCTTCCCTCTGAGCCTGCAAATTGTGAAGTTGATTTAACTGCTATTATTGCAGATATAAATCTTTTAAAAACTCAAAATCAAACTATACTCTCAAAGCTTGATACGCTTTTAAATGGCGTTACATCAAATAAAAATCTATCATTAGAGATTATCAACAAAGTTGTTACATTGTCTTCTGACGTCGCTAACATTGGCGTATCAGGTGTTGACTTATCAAATCTTGTAACAAAAGATTTCTTTATTGCAAATATTCCACATGCAAATAATAAGCATTTAGACGTTTATCCAAATGGTACAACTGTAAAAATTAGATATTTGCCTGCAATATATACGGTTTTTAGTTCTCGTTTTGTACCTACTCCTCAAAATTATCATTCTTTCAATTTGGTATATACAGTTCATAAAAATATTGATGGTGTAGACTATTACAGCGATTACCATAGTAGTGATGTTATGGATGTTAATCCTGAATATTATGTTCGTGTTGAAGCTTTGGTTGAATAATGGGTGCTTTAAAATTACCTGTAAATAATGTTTCTTATAGAACAGATTTTGAAGTTGATTTGAAAAAAAAAGGTATTGATAATGTCGTTCCATCTTCTACCGTAAACACCGCCCTAAAAGATACTAAATCATATCAATCTTCAATCAATAGCGGTTCATCATTCGGCTTCAACGATATAGTTAATGCAGGTGTCGGTGCTACTATCTTTGGTGCTTTGGCTCAACCTGTTATAAACCGAATTAAAGAAGCCTATGAAGCAAAAGCAAGAAGTCTTGGAATTGGTGCTTATGCGGAAGATCCTAATTCTCCATCTCCCGACCCTAAACCTCTTGACGCTCCTATTCCTGAGCCTAAAAAGCCTTTAGAAGATTTAGTACCTGCAAAAGTTCCTGAAAATTCAAAATTGATTGAAGTTCTTAGACAAAGTTCTGATAATGTCGGTTCAATTTCAGAATCTCTGCTCTATTCAAATATGTACATTGTTGATTCTCTAAATAAAATAAATACTTCAATTGAGAAATTAATTGAAGTTACGGTTTTAAATGGCGAGGTTCAGCAGTCTTACAGCGATATTAATTTACAACTTGAATCAACACGCCATGACGTTGAAGTAGCCTATAAGGAGCAAGGTTTGCAAAATCATTATGATTTGATTGAAAGATATGATTCTATTATTGCATCTTCTGCTGACTTCTCACATGCTTTTGACCTTGTTAGCAGTCGTCTTGGAGCTGTTGAGGGTGTTAATTTATTACTTGAGAGAGATTTGAACACTTTAGACCAACGTCTTACTGATGAAGCTTCTAGCAAAGCAGATGTTAAAAATCTTTTAGAGACTGTAATACCTAAACTTGATAATTTAGGTGTAAATATACATCGTTCTGAAAATGAGATTGCTTTGACTGATTCACAGCTCGAACACTCTATTTATAAATCTACTGTTTCAAATATCACTGATTTAGACGGCAATGTTGTTGCTAATGTTTCGCCTCGTGATGCTCAAACTATCAATGATATCACTTCTGCGAAATATCGTACGGATACAAATAATTTTAGTATGAGTGATAGTGATTTTGATGATATGTTTGATTTAAGTGATATTGATATATCTAGCATTTTTCAATTTTCAAGTAAATCAGATAGATTAACAAATGCAATTAATGGAGCTTAAAAAATGAGTTTAGGAAATTTAGGACAAAACTCTGCTGAAGAGTTCTTTGAAACTATAATATATCATACGGCATATTCTGAGGCTAAAGAGCAAATCAAAGGCTTAACTCAAGATATAGATAATGATGTTTTAAAAGATGCCTTAGACGGTGCTTTAAATGTTCTTGCTATGGGTTTGATTTTCCAATTGATTAGAAGTCAAGAGACTTTTATACAGGGCGTTTTTGATGTTGCTAAGGGTTTGATTCTTATTATTTTGGGTTCTTCTTATGCTCAAAAAATGAAAAATAAGTTAAGTAATATGAGAGGATTTGGACTTTTTAAAAAGTTAGAGATTTTTAAAAGCTCATACAGCGATAGGGTTCAAACTGCAAGGCTTGTCATGGAGGGTGCTAATTCTCATTTTTCGGCTGAACGTACTGCACAATCAGAACATAGTACTATTAATACAACTCTGCAAATGAAAGAGCATATTGTAAATAAAGAACGTTTGAGTATGGAAGTTGGTTCTACTATGGCACAACGTTATAATGAAACTTTAATGTTTAAACTCTTCACAAAATCTTTTACTGCTAACGATGAAACTCTTATAAAAAAAATTCTCGGTCGAGATACTGGTGGTATTGTAAATATTGAAGACATGAATAAAATCGCTGATTTTATGTTCGTTACAGATTCAGAGGGCAAAATCACAGGTCTTACAGAACAACTGTTTTCACTCGTAAATGGTTTAGGCTATTTACATAATAAAAATTAAATTAAGGAAAAAAAATGGGATTAAATTGTGAAGATTTAGCTGCCGAAGAGCTAAAAAGATTGAGAGATATCCAAAGACTTTTACAAGCTCTAACGATAGCTCTTTATGGCTCTCTTGATGATGTTAATTTGGAAGAGGTTTTGTAATATGATTTCACTTCTTCATGATTGTTGTTGTGATTCTCCTTGTTCTGAAACTGATTGGATTTTAGTAAATAAAGGCGAATTTACTGACGTGGATTCTGTTTCTTTTCACATAACCGATAAATCTACTTATTGGCGTGTTTATATTGATTTAAAATATATGGTTGTTGATCCAATTATCGAAGCGGTTCCAAAAACTAGTTCTTCTGAAAGAAAAGAGGATATTTATTATAAATATGTTCCTCTTATCGAATCTGCGGCTTCTTCTTTTGGGTCTAATAGTCGAGTTTATTATGAATCTGGTTCTTCTTCTGATGGTTGTAATATTCAGTATAAATTTGTTGAGCTTTGCAGTATTGGCATGTCTGGGTTTCATAGTGATGGTTTTGGTATCGACCTTGGAACTACTACAGATGTTTATAAGAGAACTGTATCTGCTTCTGTTCCATTACCTGAAAATCATTTATTATAAGGAGATTCAAAAAAAAAATGCCACGTTATCGAATTCAATTAAAACAAGGTAAACGCACAATCGTTGAGCATGGAGAGTTTAAATCTCTTTCTGCTGTTTTAGCACACTATGAGCTTATTTCAACTATGAAAGTCACGGAAGTTTTAAAAATAGAATATGAGAATGATACTTCTAGTATTCCAAATGATGATTTTTTATATAATTCACTTTTCAAGGGCATTTTAAAAAATGAGCAAAACCGAATCTCTCAGCAAGTTATATTCCATAATATTAAACTTAATAAAAGTGAACGTGATATCTATGATTCTATAAAAATGAATATGGAAATTGATGGTTTCCACGTAGATAGTATTTATTGTTCACTTTTTAAAAGGTAGAAAATGGCTTTAGATATTTTAAATAATATTTTACCTTTTGAAGGTGGTTCTGTAGGTTCTTTTATTGGTGGCGGTCAAGGTAACTGGTTCTATTTAGATTATAATCAAATTATTATAAATGCAGATGAACATCCTGATAATGGTGTTGAAGTTAAAGCATTTTATCTAACACGTATTTACCCTGCTGTCGAAGTTGAGTTTTATTCTTTTGGTACTTGGGTACCTTTTTCAACTATTACCAAAAAAGTAATTATTGTTTCTGATTATACTAAAGAAACATTAGCAACTTATTTTTATTGTACAACTTTAAGGGTTAGAATGCCTTATATTTATCATGGTGTTTTACCTTTTTTTTATGTTCGTGCTTCTACGAGTAAAGCCTCTATTTCTTCTAACTATTGGAGTATTAAAGAAATTTTAGCTTATTGTGATATTTCTTATTCAAATACTGCTCCTTTATTGACTTTTTGTAATACACTTGAGACTTCAACACCTAATAATTTTCATATTCCATACAGTTTGATTTTAGATAATAGTGATGGTTTTGATTTGGAATCTACCCCTTTGATTAAAGTTAAAAATATTCTTGACGGTACTATTTTAAAAGGTGGGTTTCCTGTGTCTGCTCCTTTTTTATTTGAGCCTAACGAGTTTATTACTTGGCAGTTTAATACTTTAGAAGATATTATTATTCCTGCTTTTACAATAGTTTTAAATGATTTAAACGATGATTCTTCTTCTGATATTCAAATTAATATACATTGTAATAAATCAAATAATCTTAATATTGATATTAATGCTTACCTTTTGCTTTTTGGTAAAAGTTTTGAGCTGAATAATGTAAAATGTTTTAAATGTGGTTTTCCTTTATCTATTAATCAAAATAATTTAAAGTGTGAAAATTCACATATTTATGATTTTAAAGATTATATTTATGAACATTCGAGCTATTTGTCTTCTTTATTGCAAAACCTAAAAGACGGTAAAGTTTGCGATAAATAAGATCCTAAAAACGGCTAAAAAAAAAGCACCGCAGGTAGAGGACGAAGTCCGTTGTGTCCCATTGCTAAGGCACTCAGAATTTTAACGCTCATAAAACTCACTCCATCACGAACACACTGAAAAACGTAGTTTTTCTCCTACTTGCTTTCTCCGTTAAAATATAGCTAGACTTATAATGCTAACCAGCGGAGGCGTAAAGTATGCAATTACGTAAATACCAAATAGCTAAACTTTGAACATTAGCCAGCGGAGGCGTAAAAAATATATCAAGCTTTCATCAAAAAAAAGGTACTCCATGGGGCTTTGCCCCTTGAAGTACCTTTTAAAAAAGCTCAAATAATCAGCATATTGCAATTTTCCAAATTCAACACATTTTAAAAAAGTGTAGGGCGTACCCATCTCAAACTGCGTAAAGCACGCTATTTAAAAAAAAATATTTCACACCCCGTAAAATAGAAAAAAAACTCTTAATCTTTCACGGCTTAAAGAGATTAAAAATCTCTCTAAGACTTTAAACAAAAAGGTGTCTAAAATGATTAAACAAATCGTTAACGGAAGTGTGAAACGTACTGTAAACGCAAATATGTCAAATGCAGATTTTATCGTGGTAGCAGGTGTGTTAGCAGGTAAAGCCGAAGAGTGGACGATGTCAAGCGAGGGTGGTACAACTGCAAATGGTGTTAAGATTAATAGTCTTAAAGTAGCCGTAGGTAAAAAAGGTTTAACGTCTCGTAGAAGTGTTGGGATTATTTTTCCTCATATTAAAAATACTAGAACGTTCTCAGAGGTTCAGGCTGCTGTTGTCGGCTCATGGGATGAAGATTTTGCAAGTTCTGTAAAATGTGAATATTGTAACGCATTCGGTGCGAGTTCTAAAGGAATTTAATTATGGCTAAATCATTAATCTTAAACCGTGTAAACGGTACAAATTATCAAGTAACAGTCCCTACAGATGCAACTGGTGCGGAAACTTTTGCCGCTGATTTCTTAGAGGGCGAGTACGCAGTTTATGCTCTTGGTACTACTCAGGGTACTGATACAGAGACAGATGCTTGGGACGTTCAAGTTATGATTAAAAACTCTACGTCTGGCGTTAAATCTTATTTATCGCTTTTGTTAAAAACTAACAAAACTGAAGAGGATTTATTTACTGCCCTAAAAGGCAAAACAATTAATGATGTTCTCGTTGATGAGTGCTTCATTTTGTCAATGAAAACAGTAACATTTTAATAGTTGGATATGATGAGTGTTCAAGATTACGCAGTTCTTGCAGGTCTTTTCTTCACTTTCTTAACCTCACTTATCGTGATTAGTTCACGCTTTGTAAGGTTAGAGAGTGACGTTAAAGTCTTAAAACAAGAAATTGAAGAGTTTAACACTCTTAGAGATATGATTTATCGTATCCACGCACAAAATGATTTACTTCTTCATATGAAGACAAAAAATCAATCTCAAATTTAGTTTCTCCAAAGTCTCATAAATGCCCTAAAAAGCACTTATGAGACAAAACCACTCAAAAACCAAAAAAACAAAATTAATCAAATTACGCTAAAATCCTTGACTTTTATTACGGAATTTACTCAATTATCGTATATATAATTACACCTGCTAGAGTGAATCAGAGTATACGGTAAAATAGATTTTTTGAAGCGTTTTCGTGCGGAAGTAGAAGTTTATGCAGCACTTCTGAAACTTTTGTGTAGTAATCATTACCGACAATACGACCGTTGTAAGCGTTGATGGCTTCTTTATTTGAACGATGTTTTTTATAGCAGTTCCATAAAATCCCAGAAGCCACATTAAGGTTGATTTGTTCATTTAATAGATCATGAAGCGAAATTTTTAAGCCTTTTAGTACTTCCTTGTGAACGTTGTTAACCTGCATTAGCCCAATATCAAAACTTGGATAATCATTTTGATCTAAAAAACTAATTACCTGTTTTGCTTGGATAATATCTTTACTGTAAATCGAAACCACTTTTGTGTAAGTGGTATACTGAATATTTCTGCTTTGAAGCATAAGGTAAAGCATATCAGCCTGCACTTTATTGAGTTTTTGGTAGTTGACGGAAACTACGAGCGGATTGTGATTGCTCTCAACTTTTGAAATGGCATAAAGAAGTCTCGGATCTATTCCGTGAGATTTACCAGTACTCATCCATATATTTGTAGCGGCATGCGCACCTACCGCCAAAACTATCCATAATAACCAGATTCTCTTCATTCTTCTAAATCCCTTGATGCAAAACTGCCAATAAAAACACTAAAGCAAAAACAATTCCCTTTTTTACAAATTAAAAACAAAACTGTTTTTTTAGTTGCTAAATATTTTCTTACACCCTTTTCTTGAGCGAATAGTCAGTTTTTTTGCATAAACTTTCTCAATCAGTTTTTTCATAATATAAGCACTATACCCATGCATATAAAAACCGAATACCTTTGCTACCGCATATCCTCTTCCAAGTGCTATAAGCACCCCTCGCGACTTTATATTATGCTTTATTAAAGGCTTATTTGAGATAAGATTATTTATATTTTCGGCACATAATTCAGCCATCTGCTCTGCCGTATCTGCTGTCGGAGGCACAACCCTGCCGTTATTGTATATGGTTGTGCAGTCGCCTATCGCAAACACATCATCATAGTTTTGAGACTGAAGATATCTGTTTGAAACTATATAGCCTTTTTCATTTTTATCAAGTGTAAGATTTTGCACCAAACCGTTTGGCTCTATACCGCCTGTAAATATCATAAAGTCCATATCCAGAACTTCACCGCCGCTTAGCTTTACGCTATTATGCGTTACCTCAACCACTTTTCTATCATTTTTAATAATAACATCAAGATCTCTGAGTCTCTTGTCTGTTTTGCCGTACAACTGCTCTTCAAATCCGCCTAAGACATTTTTGGCAGAATTAATCAAAACTATATTTAATTTTCTACAAATAAAATTATTTCTCTTATAAAATTCTTTTGAAAAAGATGCCATCTGTGCCGCAACTTCAACCCCGCTAAGACCGGCACCGGCAACGACAATATTTATAGGAGTACAACTCGTTCCGCCTTCATCAACTTTATGAAAAAGTGACATCTCAAATTTTTGTTTAAAATACATGGCACGATGTAGTGCTTTTATGCCATGTGCATATTCACGCAAACCGATAACATCCGCCATAAACTTTGTACGTGCGCCAACTGCAACTACAAGATAATCATAAGTGTATCTTTGAATACATGTAATAATTTTTTTATTTTTAAAATCAATATTGCTTACTTCTTGTTTTAAAAAAGTTACATTGGAGTCAAACCCGGAGCAAAATGTAAAAAGATCTACAGTAACTTGCGCAAAATCTTCTTCATTTGCTATTAAGTCATATACATCCGTCTGCATAAAATGGTATGGATTTTTATCAAAAAGGATTATTTCATTTTTCGGGTTTTTTGCCAATTTTTCAACTGTTCTAAGTCCTGCATAACCGCCACCTATAACAATAATTTTATTTTTATCCAAAATTGACCTTAATAGTTGTTTTCTAAAAATTATATCATTTTATAGCGTAGATTAAATAGATTGTGTAAATCGTAATGGAGTTTTTATATGAATGGGTTTATTTTAAACGGGTAAGGAAAAATCCTTAACCCATTTGAGCGGCAACTTCTGCTGCGAAGTCGTCAACTTTTTTCTCGATACCTTCACCTACTTCAAGGCGAACGAAATCTATGATCTCAGCAGTTCCGCCTGCTTCTTTAGCAGCCGTTTCAACAGCTTGAGCAACTGTCAGTTTGTCATTTAGTACATAAGTTTGATCTAAAAGAGCAAGTTCTTTGTCTAAAGTCGTGTTATCGTCGATAAAACGAGCCAATTGACCCGGAACGATTTTATCCCAGATAGCTTCAGGCTTATTTTGCGCTCTTAATGTATCTTTGATTTCTGCTTCAGCTTTAGCTAAAACTTCATCAGTCAATTGGCACATAGAGATAAACTGAGGAACGTTTTTAAGAGGTTTTTTCAAGCGAGAAAGCTCTTCATTCTCTTTTTTAATCGCTTCAATTCTTCCTATTGTCTCAGATGTTACGAAATCCATATCAAAATCTCTGAAAGATAGAGTTTTTGGCTTCATAGCAGATGCATGCATTGCAACGTTTTTAAGCATTGGACGAAGTGCATCAGCAGTTTTTTTACTGTCACATTTAGCAGATATAATAACAGCTATACGGTTGTTTGAGTGAATATAACCGTTAATTGCAACCGTTTCATCATCAGCTTTGATAGTTTTAAAACGGCGAAGTTCTATCTTTTCACCGATTTTTATAACAGCTTCACTAAAGTATGTTCCAAATGCAGTTGCTTTTAGGCTCTCAACATCAGCTGGAGAAGTTGTATAGATCTCTTCCGTTGTTTTTAAAACTAAATTTTTGAAACCCTCATTTTGAGCAACGAAGTCAGTTTCTGAGTTAATCTCAACTACCGTAGCTTTAGAAAAATCTTCTGCGATTTTAATACCTACAAGACCTTCAGCAGCGATACGATCAGCTTTTTTAGCTGATTGTGCAATGCCTCTCTCTTTTAGCCAAGCAGTCGCTTTTTCCATATCTCCGTCACTCTCAACAAGAGCTTTTTTACAATCCATCATCGGCGCATCGGTAGCTGCGCGCAGATCTTTTACCATTGATGCCGTAATTTCTGCCATGATTATGCTTCCTCTGTATCGAAATCTTCTACTTCAAAAGCATCAGCATCTACAGCTGCAGACTCATCTGCTCCTGCTTCTTGTTGTATATCATCACGACCGCCGCTTCTTAACGCTTTACCTTCATTGATAGCTTCAGTCATTTCACGACAAAAAAGTTGGATAGAGCGAATTGCATCGTCATTTCCAGGGATTGGGTAAGTGATAAGGTCTGGATCACAGTTCGTATCAAGTGGAGCAACAACCGGAATACCTAAACAACGAGCTTCTAGAACAGCGATGTGCTCTTTTACCGCATCCATAACAAAAAGCATGTCAGGAAGTTTTTTCATATTGCGGATACCGCCGAAGTAGATCTCAAGCTTCTCTTTTTGGCGAGAAAGCATAAGTGCTTCTTTTTTAGTTAAAAGGTCGATTTGTCCGTTTTCTTGCATCTCAGAGATAACATCAAGTTTACGGATAGATTTTTGAATAGTCGGGAAGTTTGTAAGCATACCGCCTAACCATCTATTGTCTACATACGGCATTCCACAAGCGATTGCCGCATCTCTAACAGAAGCGCGAGCTTGTTTTTTTGTTCCGACGAAAAGAACAGTTTTACCCTCAGCCGCTGCATCTACAACGATTTGGTATGTGTTACGGAAGTAACGAAGAGTTTTTTGTAAATCTATAATATAGATATTTTTACGAACACCGAAAATATATTTTTTCATTTTCGGATTCCAACGACGTGTTTGGTGTCCGAAGTGTACACCACACTCTAATAAGTCTTTCATAGTTACCATATAAGGTCCTTTAAGGGCATTTTTCAGCCAGATTTTTGTCAGTTAGCTTTGGTAATATCGGGCAATTTTCGCCTATAAAGGGAGTTGCACTGACTTTTGATACATACCTGTGAATACTTCTTTGGCTTTATCTCGCGGCAAAGAAAATCCGCGAATTTTACCCAAAAAATATTTAAGTTAAGCTTGCAACTCTTGAAGCTTTTTCATAACCTCTTTTGCATGCTCTTTTACTTTAACATTTTTCCAGATAGCTTTTATAACGCCCTGAGGATCTATTATGAGGGTTGTACGAACTATCCCCATGTACTCTTTGCCGTAGTTTTTCTTTAACTGCCAAATGCCATACTCTTGCAGCATGGAAGTTGACTCATCGCTTAGCAGTGTTACCGAGAGGTCTTTTTTCTCTATAAAATCACGGTGTTTTTTCGTACTGTCGGCACTTATGCCGATTATGATTGCATTGAGCATACTAAAGTCAGGTGCTGCATCGCTAAAGTCACATGCCTCTGTCGTGCACCCCGGAGTGCTGTCTTTTGGATAGAAGTAGAGAACTATCCATTTCCCTCTTAAGTCTCTTAAGCAGATCTCAACATCATCTTGATTTGGCAGACAAAAGTCGAGTGCAACGTTATCTATTTGTACCATATATTATTTCCTTAATTTTAAAAATTTTCTTTTGTTTTTCCGTTTATCATGGTTGAAACGATACCATGTTCCTCTTTTGCATCTGCAAAAACCACCCCTGCAATGTGGAGCGGAACAAAAATCAATATAAAATTATAAACCAATTCATGCATGTCTTTAAGAGCGCCTACAGACTCTTTGCTAAATCCTATCTCTTGATAAAAATGTATTGCAAAACCACTTATCGTCATAAATAAAATTACTGCATAGAAAATATAGTATGATATTTTTACCGCTTTTTTATGTATGTTTAGCGAGGCAAAATCCTCTTTTTTACTCTCATCTCCAAAGAAGAGAAAGATTCTATAAATAACTAAAAATGCCAATGCATATCCAAGTATTATATGCCACTCCCACATGCCTGCACGAATCGCTTTTGCCAATATCTTCGCATCTTCGACAGCTATATCCGTACCCATCGCAGAGAGTTTACTCATCAAAATTTCGGCATTCGCCTTATAGCTAAGAAAGGTTTTTCTTAAAAAAACAGTTCCAAGCAGACCAAGAATAACAATCGCATTAAGCCAGTGCCAGATTCTAAACTTCAATGTATATTTCATTATAAACTCCTAAACTTCCAAGATTTTAATATACAAACATCAAAAAGTAGACCCATATTCCGGTAAGCGAAGTAAGAAACACACCGACAAATGTTATTAGACCCATTTTCTTATGTCTGTTTGATTGTAGCAGTTTTTTAGCCATAAAAATAGTCACTCCCCACACAATCAGAGCAATGACGGAAATCACTATATGAGAGATAAGTACCACAAAAGCGTAATCGTAAGAGATGCTGCTTCCTTGCATAAAACTCTTGAAACCGCCGCTTACTCTTACCCCGTACTCAAAATATGAGAGTACGATAACGGAAAATGCAAAAATCAATATCTGAAAATATGCATGAACCTTATATTTTTTTTTCTTTGCGAAATAGATTGCGACAGCTACAAGAAACGGTAAAAGAGAGACAATCAATGTTACTAAATCCATAAAAAAAGGAGCACGCGTTCCAAAAAAACCGCTTTGAAACATATATCCTGTATTATCAGCCATCATTTAGCCTTTCTCTTTTTTTGTCTATAAATATACCACGAAGCTAATAAAACCAAAGCAAAAATAACTATTATAGTTATTTGATTTAAATAATTTTCTACTAATTCTTGATTTTCTCCTATCATATAGCCTAGCATCACTAAGATAAAAGCCCAAATGCTTGCTCCTAGAGCCGTATATATCGAAAATGTAATTAAATTCATATGTGCCAGCCCTGCAGGTATTGAGATAAGCTGTCTAATACCCGGAATCAATCTTCCTATAAAAGTAGAGATATGCCCATGTTTTGCAAAATAGTTATCCATCTGCTCTATCGTGCTCTCGTTCATAAAAAAGTATTTTCCATATTTGCAAAGGATTTTTCTGCCAAGAAGAAGTGCCAAATAGTAGTTTACAAATGCTCCTGCCATAGAACCGGCCAGCGAGCTTATCATTATCATCATGATTCCCATTTCGCCTTTTGATGCTAAATATCCGGCAGGAACAAGCACTATCTCACTTGGAAATGGGATAAATGAACTCTCTATCATCATAAGCAAAAATATTCCCAAATAACCCCATTCAAAAATAAGATCAACCAAATCTGCCGCTAACTCTTTAACCATTTACTGCCTTTAGAGCATCTTGAATCATCATCTTTGCCACATCTCTGCTTGAATGTTCCAAGAGAGCCTTGCTTTTATCCTCTAGATTTTGCCCTAAAATTGAGATTAAAATAGATTTCAAATCACGACCTTCTCTCTCACACCATCCTAAATCATTATCGACTATAAATTTCGCATTATAGTATTGGTGATCAGAAGCTGCATGCGGAAAAGGGATAAAAAGCGCCGGTAAGCCGTTTGCACACAGTTCCCAAAGCGTACTCGCACCTGAGCGGCTTATAGCCAAATCTGCCCTTGACATAAGAGAGTTCATCTCTTTGGTAAATCCGTAAATCTCTGCTTCTACACCTAAGTTCTCATACTCGTTTTTTACTCTCTCAAAATCTCTTTCGCCTGCTTGATGGATTATTTTTATCCCCATCTCTTTAAGCTCTTTTGCCACACTTAAAGCCAAATCATTTATAGCTTTAGCACCTTGAGATCCGCCTAAAAAGATAACGGTTTTTATCTCTGTCCTAACTCTTGCACTCTTAAAAAACTCATCTTTAACCGGATATCCCACAATAAGCGAATTTTTGTCATACGCGCTTATAAATCTTTTAGCAAAAGGCTTTAAAAGAGCGTTTAGCCTGCCCTCAACAGCATTTTGTTCATGTATAAAAAGCGGAATAAATCGACTAAGAGATGCAAACGATGCAGGAGCGGCAGAAAATCCGCCGACACTGTAGGTTGCTTCTATATTATGTTGTTTAAGAATTTTTCTCGAAGCAAAAAATGCACGTATTACAAGCCAGAGAGCCTTTAGCTTTGCAAAACCTTTTTGATTTACGACACCTGTTGTTTTTAAAAAATAGACATGGCTAAATGTACTATGCTCTTCAAAATATTTTCTATCTTGTCCGCTTGTCGAACCGATAAAGATGGCTTCATGCCCATCACTTACCGCAGCTTCAACCAACGCTTCTGCAATCATCAAATGTCCGCCTGTTCCGCCACCGGTTATGCAAAATTTCATCTATTTCTCCATATAAATCAGTTAATCCATTTTTGTTTTTTTCGATGCCATCAAAACCATGCCTATACCAATGGAGGCGGCTAAAATCGAAGAGCCTCCGTAGCTCAAAAATGGAACGGATATTCCTTTAATGGGCGTAATTCCGCTGATTCCGTATGCATTTACTAAAAATGCGAAAGCGAGTAAAAATGCAATTCCCAAGCTAAAAAGATATATTCTTGAATCTTCTGTTCTATTTGCAATCTTAAAAATTCTCTGAATCATCAGAACAAAAATTATGACGACGACGAGAACTCCCATAAAGCCAAACTCTTCCGCAAGCCCAGCTAGGATAAAGTCTGTATGCACCTCACTTAAAAAACCCAACTTAAAAGTTCCGTTTGACATCCCAACGCCAAAAAGCCCTCCATTATGGATAGCATTGAGCGAGTGCCCTATCTGATACGGTTCAACCTCGGTAGGAACTCTCAACTGTGCCGCCACGGATTCCGGAAAAATCTCTAAAACGCTATTTTGTGCGAGTGCCCACCAAGATTTTATACGAAGGATTCTATGCTCTGCCGTAAAAATAAAAAAGAGGAAAAAGAGA
>Ga0208863_1001249_pt1 | contig 17012 bp, 19 predicted proteins | sample RifOxyD3_FD_184040 | JGI IMG/M metagenome (GOLD analysis project Ga0208863, IMG submission 184040) | Soil microbial communities from Rifle, Colorado - Rifle Oxygen_injection D3 (SPAdes) | ecosystem: Environmental > Terrestrial > Deep subsurface > Rock core/Sediment | place: Rifle, Colorado...
TGTTTCAATCCACGCCCCCCGCGCGGGGGGCGACGTGGCGGGTATTCGGGCTATGCCACCAGTACCTTGTTTCAATCCACGCCCCCCGCGCGGGGGGCGACCTTAAGGCAGGTCGTGTTGTTTGGACCAATATTGTTTCAATCCACGCCCCCCGCGCGGGGGGCGACTTTTCGGTGTCAAGGAAGTTTTAGCCCGTTCTGAGTTTCAATCCACGCCCCCCGCGCGGGGGGCGACTATGCGGCTCGGGCATCGGGCGGGCCGCGTATGGTTTCAATCCACGCCCCCCGCGCGGGGGGCGACGCGGCTGAGTTTGGCATAGGCGACGAGCTCACCGTTTCAATCCACGCCCCCCGCGCGGGGGGCGACCTATGTCTACGAACTGGATGCGGGGACGTCGTTTGTTTCAATCCACGCCCCCCGCGCGGGGGGCGACCCCGGCGGATAGTATCCCCGCTGGGAACCCCTGGGTTTCAATCCACGCCCCCCGCGCGGGGGGCGACCCTCCAGATATCCACCGATGGCAGCAACCTGCCCGTTTCAATCCACGCCCCCCGCGCGGGGGGCGACGCGGCAAGGGAAGTGGGCCTGGTTCCGCCGTTTTTGTTTCAATCCACGCCCCCCGCGCGGGGGGCGACCGCCCTGCGTGGCGCCTGTAATGACATAATGCCTGTTTCAATCCACGCCCCCCGCGCGGGGGGCGACAACCGTGGCCTTATCGACCACATCCTGTTGCAGGTTTCAATCCACGCCCCCCGCGCGGGGGGCGACGCGGGTGGACTGAACTTTATGACGGCCTTAGCGAGTTTCAATCCACGCCCCCCGCGCGGGGGGCGACCTTTAAATATGCCGGAGAGGCCTGGATGGTCAAGTTTCAATCCACGCCCCCCGCGCGGGGGGCGACTGTACATCAAAAAATCATTGTTACATCAACAAGATACTAAACAATCAGCGCGAAGGGTCCGCCAAACCCGGGCCGATCGGTTGGCTAAAGCAATCTCATTATTTTTTCTACTGCAACAACAAACCATTACAGACCTCGCGAAAGGCCCGGGAAAACCATGGCCACTTCAGGTTCGCGCACATCCTCTTCTTCTATACAATAAGGGGGCCTTCCGGATCATAGGCCGGTTTTGCTCCCACATGCTCCACCCGCCGCTTCCAGTTACTGCCCAGAAAATAGAACCGCAAACTGTCCTGATCTTCATCGATCTCATCCATCAACCTGAACCGTAATGCCGACCACTGACCGGGATCAACCAGACACTCGAAGACCGAGAACTGCACCCGCTGGCCGTAGTTCTCGCAGGCCCTGGCCACCCGGCGCAACCGTCTGCGGCCGGCCGAACTCTCCGTGTTGACATCGTAGGTCACCAGCACCAGCATGCTGCCTCCTTATTTCCAGAAGAACGGTGGATACCCATCCAGATCGCCCCGCAGATAGCGGCTCAGGAGCATGGCCTGCACGAACGGCAACAGGCCGAGCGCCACCTTTTCGTTGATGAACGGATGCTGCAGTTCCTCCTGCTTGCGTTTCTGATAGGCGACCAGCAACTCCTTGCGGGTTGCGTCGTCCATCATCACCGCGCCGCTCTCCGTGGTTATAAAACCCTTGCCCTTGATCTGCTGCCGGTTGACCAAGGACAGGGCCAGACGGTCGGCGAGCACCGGCCGCAGCTCCTCCATGAGATCAAGGGCGAGACTCGGCCGACCGGGGCGATCCCGATGCAGATACCCGACCGCCGGATCAAGCCCCACCGTCTCCAGGGCTGAGCGGACATCATGCGCCAGAAGCGTGTAGAGAAAAGAAAGCAACGCGTTCATGGTGTCCAGAGGCGGCCGCCTGGTCCGCTCGCGGAAAAAGAAATCCTTCTTCTGGGCCACGATCAGATGATCGAACACGGCAAAATACTGGCGCGCCGTGTCCCCTTCGATACCCCGCACGGAGTCAAGGGCAAGGGGTTGCTGCAGCATGGCCAGGCTGCGCTCCAGAGAATCCGCAGCGGCCTTGACCTCCGCGCCGCCCGCTATCCCGGCATGATCCCGCAGGGCGCGTAGAAGCACGGTCCGGCAGTTGGCAACCTTGGCCATGACCACGGCCCGGGCGATCCCGGCTGATTTATCCGAGTCATCCGACCAGCGGTACTGCTCGCGGCGCAGCAGGACATTGCCGGATACCGGCCCCTCGACCCGGGCCCAGAATTTACCGTATTCGCTCAAGAAGGATATCCGCACGCCACGCTCGGCGCAGAGCTGCATGAGCGGCGGCGAGCACGACACCTGCCCGAAGCAGACAATGCCGCCCAGGGTATGGAGCGGCACCCGCAGCCGGGTTTCGCGCTCGACCCGGACGGCGACCGTCTCGCCGTCCCGCGCCAGGTAGGCGCCCTGGGTGGTCACATACAGGGTATTCAATAGATGCCGCATAATCGCTTCATGCCTCCTGGGTCATGGCTGCTCTTCTGCCCTCGCATGGAATATTCCTGTTGTTGACAGGCACAATTATTTGCCATAAAGTGATCTTACCAATTTCTTACCATGGAGGACTCAAATGCCAACCACCAGTCTCTCAAGCAAAGGCCAAGTCATCATCCCCAAGCCTATCCGCGAATTGCACAACTGGCACCCCGGCCAAAAACTCCAGATAATCGATACGGACGACGGTATCCTGCTGAAGGCCGCCACCCCTTTTGCCGAAACAACCCTTGACCAGGTAACCGCCTGTCTCCCTTTCCACGGCAAGGCCAAGACCCTTGAAGAGATGGAGGATGCCATCCGCCGTGGCACGGAGGAGGCTTGCCGTGCCCGCGATTGACACGAATATCATCGTCCGTCTGTTAACCGGAGACAATGCCTCTCAATGCGAGCAGGCCCGTCGCGTTTTTGAAAACCATAAGGTCTTCATCCCGGATACCGTGATCCTGGAAACCGAGTGGGTGCTCCGTTTTGCCTACAAGTTTGAACCGGTCGCCATCAGTGCCGCCTTCGCCAAGCTCTTGGGACTGCCCAATGTCAGGGTTTCACGGCCGGACTTCATCTCCAGAGCAATCGAGTGGCATCGGCAAGGCCTTGACTTTGCCGATGCACTCCATTTAGCCGCCAGCCAGGATCAGCCACGGTTCCTGACCTTTGACCTCAAGCTGGTCCGCAAGGCCAAAGGCCTCTCAAAATGCCAGGTTGCCTCTCCCTAAAAAATCGAGATTGAAAAAAAACCACCGGCTTATCAGAGAGTGCAATATGCATTTTTTGCATATTGCCTTGGCGCAGCAATTCACCTTCCTTAAAAACATTATTCACGTGTCGGGAAATAACGGACTGGTCCCGCTGAAAAAGCTCTGTCATCTGGGCTTGACTGAGCCAGACGGACTCATCCTTCAGGTACACATCCAGGGCGGTCTGCCCGTCTTCGGCCTGATACATTACGATTTCGCCGAAATTGGAATCCGCGCTTTCGTTATTCTTTACCTGGTGGGACGTCACCTTTTCCCCCGTGTCTTCGTTTAGGATTTAATCGATTTTTGATTTTTGATTGCCGATTTTTGATTTGTTTTGGACTGTTCGAACCGAGGAAACGAAAATCGCTGCCAATTCTTCTGCTTCCAAACATATTGGGGCAACCTTTTCGCCAGACATTAACCCTCCATCCTTGATCAACTCCAATCAAAAATCCCACTTTAAAAATCAAAAATATCTATCTTCAGCGGCCGACAGCACCAACTCATAGCACGTACTCCTGCCACCCGAATCCGACTTCCGCAAAATGCCTTTCTCGATCAACACCAGGATATCCCGATAGGCCGTGTCCTGCGAGCAGCCGGCAAGCCGGGCCCACTTGGAGGTGGTGAGCTTGCCCTTGAACCCGTCGAGCAGCCGGTTCAACACCTTTTTCTGGCGCTCGGTTAAGGAAATCTCCCCAAGCCGGTTCCAGAAATTGGCCTTGGCCAGCACCGACGATAAATCGTGCTGCGCCGCATCGATGGCCCGGTTCAGGCATCCCAGAAACCAGGCCAGCCACCCGGTAATATCCAGCGAACCCTTCTGCGTGCTTTCAAGCATGGCGTAGTAGGCGGCCCGTTCCTGCCGGATTTGCGCCGACATGCTATAGGATCGTTGCGCAGTGCCTTCCGACCGGGCCAGCGCCATATCGGCAATCGCTCTGGCAATGCGGCCGTTTCCGTCATCAAAAGGATGCAACGTGACAAACCACAGATGGGCGATCCCGGCCTTGACCGTCGCATCGACCAGGTCGGGATCGTTGAACCATTTGATAAAGGCCGCCATCTCGGCATCGATCCGCCCGGCGGGAGGAGCCGTGTAATGGATCTTCTCGCGCCCCAAAGGGCCTGAAACCACTTGCATCGGACCGGTGGCGTCGTCACGCCAGGCAGCCACCCGTATCTTGACCAGACCGGAACGCCCGGTGAGAAACAGCGCCCCATGCCAGGCAAACAGCCGCTCGGCGGTAAGGGGTTGGGCATGGCGCCCCGTTGCGTCCAGCATCATCTCGACCATCCCCTCCACATGACGGTCCGCCGGGGTCAGGACCCCGATATCCATGCCCAGACGCCGGGCAATGGACGAGCGCACCTGCGCGGGATCAAGCCGCTCTCCTTCGATTTCACTGGTCTTGACCACATCCAGGGTCAGTGTGGTCAGCAAGGCCTCCTCGCGCAGCCTGAAGCCCAACGACTCCATGCGGCCAAGCAGCCTGCCTTGCTGATACCGCACGCTAGCCAAGGGCTGTGCCAGTTGGGTAAGGTCAAATTGCCAGCGCGGCCAGTCCGAATGTTCCCAAATATACATGCGCTTATCTCCGCTAATTATGCGGACAATATATCGTCTAATCTCCGCGCCGTCAACCTGCCCACGGAGTGAATGATACGGAAGATGCCATCGGTGTTGGCGCAATCGGTTTCTCTTTTTTTCCCATCTGGAGCAGTCAATTTCAACCCATGACAAGAGGTAAAAAGATTTCGCCCGCATCGCCTCAATCCGCAAGCACCCGGGAAAGATACTTGCTCACGCTCTTCGTTGATCCAGTCACCTTCGGCATACAGAGAGACAACAGGGAACAACTGTCGCATTTTTTCTCGTAACGGGCCTGGGGAGTTTTACCACTGCCGACCAACTCATGCAGGCGGCGGGCCGCATCCCTGGTATTGGTCCGCAGGTGGTCATCAAACATCACTACCAGCCGACGGCGGGGCTTGCCGTAATAGATCGCTCCTTCCGGCACCGCCACACCCAGCATCTCCTCAAGGCAGAGGGCCTGGGCGCAGAGCTGGGCCTCGAAACCTTCCTCGTACCGCAGCCTGCCCCGCTTATAGTCCACCGGATACGGCCGCCACACGCCACGCGCACCGGCCACCGGAATGCCAACGGCCTTCCCTTCGGGTGTTAAGGATGAAACAACCGCAGCTTCGCTCAGGCGATGAAACTCCACCACATCGGCCTTGCCGGACAGACCTAGTTCGAATGAGTGCAGCATGAGACCCCTGGTGACGCGCAGGTCACCGCGTGACTCGAGAGACAGGTCGTCGTCCACCTTTTGGTGAAGATGCGTACCCTCGACGGTGAAGAGGTTATCTTCCCATAGGCCTTCGATCTCCACCAACGCTGCTCGGCGTTGGCAGAAAAGAAGGTGCTGAATGAGCGAAAGCGGCAGAAGTTCTTCTTCAGTAAAAATCTTCATCACAAGGCCAACATCTCCACCCCCTTCGGCAGGCGATCTTCATGAACGGTGACATCGTAGTCCGAAAAACTGCGTGGTGAGCCCACCGATTTCTTGCTGATTTCGACGATAGCCCCCTTATCCAGCAGTTTATGGGCCGGAGCGCAACCGAGCATGGCCTGTTTGATCCGCTGACTCTGGTCGCTGTCGGTGCCCACATGCTTGAAAACGTAGAGGCCACGGCAGGACATCATCCCCTTGCTGGCTGAGCGGTCGTGATCGTACATATTCTGCAACGCTTCCCAAAGATTCTTCAGGTCGTCATCAGAAAAGCCAGTGCCCTTGGCGAGGTTGGCGCTGATGAAACCTTTGGCCACATAGAGGCCGTAAGGGATGAGCGCCTTGCGGCCCATGGTGCGGAGTTTGTCTTCCTCCTGCTCGTTCTCCCATTTCTCATAATCAGCCGCTGTCTTAGCGCCACTGACTTTTTCTGCGACCGCCATGCGGGTGATGGAAATGTCAAGCGGCAGGATCGGGTCAACCGAACGGGCAAAGGAAAGCTGCACCGGCCCCCTGACCTGGCCGGCATTAGCACCGGTACTCATGACGGCGCCAAAGGTACGGACATCAAAAAAAGTCTTGCACATCCAGTCCCGTGCGTTCATGACCTGATTACGGTTGCCACCGCCTTCCGGTCTCCCGCCAGTCTCCTCATGAGCCTTGGTGATCGGTTTGTTCAGATTGGTGGCATGTTCAATAAAAATGGCATTAGGAGCCTTGTTGTCGAAACTTGTTTGAACAAAATTTCGCACCCGACGCTTGAGCGCCACATCCGAAACAAGGCCATGCATATCCTCCGGGTCGATGCGCGGGCTGTTGCCAGCGTCCGGGTCGCCGTTGGGATTGCCGTTCTCACAGTCGAAGAGGTAGAGAAATTCGTAACGGTTCTGGATGCTCATTGGTTATCTCCTTTGCTGGTTTCGTTGGTGTCATTATTTTTCCCTGCCCGGTTGGCGGCAATCTGCTGATAGTAGCCGAGAGCGAATAGACTCTGTTTCTCCAAGTCAAGGGTTGCCGGGATACGGTCCTGAATCTGACTCATGATGGCGGCGATCTCGCCTTCGTACCAGAAGGCAAGGCCGCCTTTCAATTTACCCAGATGGTTCTTGGCGTTGGCGACAAGCCGTCCAAGGGTAAGGCCAGGTGTCTGGCTGGCCGCCACATAGTAACGTTGCACCACGCCAGCGCCGACATCGCCCAGCGCGGCCCGCTGCAGACCGGCCAGCATTGCCAGAAGCCGCCCGCACTGGTAAGCGGGTTCAGGATGTTCCTTGTTCAAATATGCTGTCATGTTGTGATTCCCTCCTTTGCGAATGAAGTATGCTTTGATCAGGCCCATGCGGGCGTGGTTGAATGGTTTGTCATCAATAAGATCGGTGCGAAAACGGCTCAATGCTTGAGCGACTAACGGTTGCGGAATCGGCAGACCAGCCAAGGCAACACGCCAGAGGGTGGTTGCTGATGGGGCGGGAAAATCCTTCAAATCCCTAACCAAGGCGCCACAGACTGCCATAAATTTTGGATCATATGCCAGTCTGGTGCCATCTCTGGCAACAATCTCCAGATCGGAAAACCACAACTCGATTCTGGCAACCAACTCCTCAAAACTTCCCTCCATCCAGTCACGGACCATGACCCGGCCAGATGCGCCGGAAAGGGTCATGGCGAAATAACGGTTGTTGCCAGGCACTGACCGCTGGCCCATTCGCAATGACTCCAAAATCTGCTTGGCCGTATTCTGGGCCGCCGCTTCAGTCAGTTCTGGAGGCTCAAGCAGAAAGGCCAGTGGGTCGTCCTCGACTCTGACGACCTCCTTGAACCAATGGACGACCAAGACATTGGCCAGCTTGCGTGAATAGTTTTTGATCAGATGATTCATGCCATCCACATACCCACGGACCGACTTTTCGCCCATGGCGGCATTGCTCGCCTGCTCCAAACCAAAAGAACAGAAAGCCGCTTTATCGAAACCGGCCATGACGTCGCCAGTCCCTAAACCACCAACACCAGAAAGCCCTGTAACCTTCGGCTGCGTGGATACTGGCAGCAACTTTTCGCCGCTCAGAAAACAAATCATTCCGTCAGAAGCATCGTCCCCAGTGGACTCAACTACTCTTTTCCGCTTCGGCTTTTCCTCAACCTTGTTTTTTCCAGTAAGATCAGTCTCACGCCATGTTCGCCACCAATCGAGTACTGGCTGCTGCTGCAGTGGGTCAACGCCAGCAACCCGCCATCGCAGCCAGTCGGTAGGCTTGGCTTTCTCGGTGGTCAGCCGTTCACGGAGTAGATCCTGTTGCCCCCCATCTCCTAAAAAAAGGGCCAATGGTTGCAGCAATTGCGTTTCAGTGGCTGCCTGCCGGACCATCTTCGAAAAAAAGGATTGTTTCTTGCGGGCGCTGTCGACCTTACCTACCTCTTCATTCGGCTTACATAACAAGGCCACGGTCTGCAACGTCTCAACAAGAAAATGAGCCCGGCCGCCAGCAACCATATTATGCATTTCTGGGCACTTGGGTGTCTGTTCACCTTTCTTGTCATCTCCAAGAGGCACAATATTGACAAATCTGCCATCTGCGGCCACTTCAACGAGCCATCGGACTGTTCGTGTGGTGAACCCAGGTTCAGAGTCCGCGAGATTATTACGGGCATATTCAACAAGCTGATTCAGCATCCAACACCTCCGGTTTCCGCACCTTTTCGCTTTCAAAGTCGGGGATTTCCAGCACACCATTGACCACCGTGGCATCAAAAAGCGAGATAAACGGTTTGGCGTCCTTGACCACTTCCCGCCGCAAATCAAAGACATCGTAGAGCATCCAGCCGATATGCTGGTCGAAGGGGGCCGGAGGCCTGCGCGCCTCATCAGGCTGGACATACTCGAAAAAGGCCGGAAACTCACTACAGCCGAAGAAAGGCTGCTGAAAACATTTGCCATGCTTGGCCCGCCGCTCGAACATGCTGTCAAATTTGTTACGCTGCTCCTGCCCGGAAAACATTGACTTGGGAATAATTCGGGCCGTCAAACGGTAACGGACATTCTTCAACGCCATGGTCTGCCGCTGGGTGCGTCCTTTCTGATCAGTGCCAAGTTCGTCCTTCCCTCCATCCGCCCAGATGGGTTCCGGCTCTGACCGACCATCCATCCAAGCCTTGATGGTACGGTCGGCCGGGGCCTTGTCCTTCACCTCATTACGGCGCAGGGCAATATAGCGCGGCATCTCCAGCACCTCTATCCGCTCCACCTGCCAATTAAAGTAAGGCCGCATGCCTTGGGGATCACGGATGCCTTCCCAGTAGATGGCATCGAATATGCCCCGTGCTGCGGATGGGGTGATGACCGGGTAACTGAACCGCTCCACCTTCATTTCCGGCCGGGTGAAACAGGCCAGTTCTCCCCAGACTTCCAGGGTATGAGTTCGTCTATTCACCTTTTCCCTCCTTTTCTCATGCGATAAAAATCTGTTGAGACTGCGGCAGCCGCAGCCCGAAAACATCGTGGTACAGTTCGCCCGAGCGGTCTTCTAGGATGAACCATTCGTCCGACACCCCCTTGCTATAGCGCAGCTTTGCCGGTATCAACACCTCCCAGGCCGGATGATTCAGCCGCGGACGGAAGATGCTGACCGCCAAGCCCTGCGCCCTTCGTATCCACTTGCCGCTGATTCCCTCCTCGTCCTGCTGCTGGCGCAATTCTTCAAACCGGTCACGATACGGCGCATAGGGCACCAATATCTGGATTGCAACCTGATCAATCAGCCGATATTTTTGGGCCACCTGAACGAAATCCACCGCAGTCAGCGCCGCCGCAAGCTCCGGGTTTTGGGCCTCTGGCCTGCTCACATCGTAGAGGCGATGGTAATAGTCGCGGAACACGGCGGGATCGTGCAGGTCAAGCCCTGCTCCGCCCGCTTCGATAAGCATTGTCCTAGTCACTTCCGCCGCCTGAAAATAGGCGCTGGTCGGATACCGCTGCCGGTAATCGCCAACCACTTCCGGCTCGAACACCCGAACCTGCCCCATGCGCCGGTTGCCGCTGGCGTTCACCAGACTTCCTTCCCGGTTACATCGCCCGGCAGCCTGAGCAATGGCATCCAGTGGAGCCAGGGCGCGATAGACCACGGGGAAATCCACATCAACCCCGGCCTCCACGCATTGGGTGGTGATCAAACGGCATGGCCGCCTGTCCCGCAACCGGGAACGGACTTCATCCAGCACTGCCCGGCGATGCATGGCGCAGAGGTTGGTGGAAAGATGAAAGATGTCCTCATCGCTGCTCAACTCTGCCAGGATGGCGTTTGCATGATTCTTCAGGTTCACCACGCAGAGTACCTGCTTCTCATTTCGTATTTCATCCGCTACCGCCACCCAGTCCTTGGTTTCGTTGTGTCGGGGCCAATCGACCTCGTAGCGCCGCAGCGTCCGGTAAAGGTTGGCATGCTCGGGTGCGGCCTCGTCCGGTCGCCATCCCGTTGGCACAAGATTGGTCACGGCCCTGTCCAGGGCGTCAAAGGCTGGTTGCGTGGCCGTGGCAAAAAAAACGGTTGTCCTGTACGTTGCCGAGAGATACGACAATGCCGCGAGCGTCGGTATCGCCAGCGACTGGGGCAGGGTCTGCGCCTCGTCGAACATGATGACCGAATCCATCAGGTTATGCAACTTGCGGCAAGCGGAAGGCCGGTTGGAAAAGAGCGATTCGAGCAACTGCACATTGGTGGTGACAATGATCGGGGCATCCCAGTTTTCCGCCAGCAACCGCCGGGCCCGTTCGGCAGCGACTTCCCCGTCGGCAGTAGTCTCTTCGCTACCCAAGCCTGCCAAGCTGTGATGCTCAAGCACGTAGTTGGCGGGGAACGAATGAAACACAGTACGGTAAATAGCGGCAGTCTGCTCAATGATGGACAGAAACGGCACGGCAAGGATGACCCGTTTCAGACCATGACGGGCCGCATGCTCCAAGGCAAAGTTGAGCATGGCCAAGGTCTTGCCGCTGCCGGTCGGCGCGGTCAAAGTGAAGAGCCCAAGTGCTTGCGCCGCCGCTACCGTCATCATCTCCCAGAGGGCGTTTCTGGCTTGCAAGACATTCTGTTCCGCCTGAGTATTGGTGCGGACTGTCTCCGCCATGAAATCATTGAGGGCCTTCAATGCTGCTTTGGCGTTGAGTGGCGTCCCCTTTTCCCGATAACATTTACCGTGTTCGTCGCCGTCAAAATGCGCCTCAGTGTCGAGAAAATCGGCATCAACGAGGCAGGAAAAAAGCATCCGGACATCCAGCATCTCGCCAATCCGATTACAAAAAATCTCTCGCGGATTGACAATGCACCGCTCCGGTTTCGTAAAACCTAATCCATCGATAACAGCGCGAGATTTGAGAACGGCAAGGTCGGGATCGCTCAACCTCAAGTTGAAAGGATGGCGCTGGACGAGACAAGCCGGATTCAAGTTCCCAAGGGCAGCCACACATCCCTGCTGCAATCCGATATGATGGCCTTGAATCGCCAAGGCCGCCGCCACAGCCTGATACTCGGCCAATGCCACCCAAGCCCCAGACGACCAATGATCAAGGCCGTTCACCTCGCCACGCAACCGCGCCTGGAACAAATCCGCGTACTTGCCAAGGTCATGCAGAATGCCGGCGAGTGTGGCCTCGTCCTGCCATAGTCTGTTGGCGGCGAAGTCCCTGGCGAGTTTCGCCACACTCAATAGATGCTCTCTGGCAAGGTGCTTACGGCCAACCTTATTTTCGCTATGGGCATATAATGTCGCCATTTTTTCCACAAGTTTTTGCCGGGTTACCGACCGGCCTGACCCAGCCTGCCATCTTCTTTTATTTTATCTCACAGGTTAACGCTTCTTCCTCAAAATACGATCTTCTTCCGCGGTTTCTCTTCCTCTTCCACCAACTGAATGGTCGTCTCATCCTCGACCCGTACCATTGCCCCGCATGCCGGGCATGCATAGCTGGTTTCATCAATCCTGTTGAAACGCAAGCCGCTGTCTTCCAGTAACGTAGCGTTCTTATCATAGGTCATCAGAAGGCCCTCAAACGTTACATCCTCCTTTAAGCCGCAGCCGGAGCATTCCAGGAGTTCCCGATCATCGGTGAAAATTCCGAGCGCCCGCGCTCTTTTCTTGATCCGCTCCAATTGCCGGACCGCCGCGATCAGACCTTTCATTTCGTTTTCTGTTTTTGGGACCATTCCCTTCTCCCGATGATATTCCGGAAAAACCAAGCGGTACCTTTCGGATTGTCGGGTAATACTCCACAAGGGGGTACTGAACAGAGCGCGATACAGCCGCTAACCCGACCTGCCATTTCCTCCCGTTTCCATTCCACCATATCACACCAACTCGGACAAATAGTGTCCTACTATCAGCTTTTTTTTGCGGGAGGGACTTCCCCGCGTTCCGCGTTTGAACGCTGCAACCATTTCACAACCCCATATCCTCCCTGATTCGGAAAAAAGAAGGAAACTTCGGGATACCTGATGGATAAAGCCCGCGGTATTTGAATGTAATGGTCGCGCCGACCGGCGGCGGATTTTTCCGCTCTTCATCTGTGAAGCCGGTGCCTATCTTGCAGCGTATTCCGTTTGGCAATTCCACCAGCAGGGCACCCATTCTGCCCCTGTTTTTTCCCGTGCCCGGAACGTGCGCGACAACCGTTGCCTCCATATCCTGATGACTTTTGACCTTCAGAACGTCACCGCTTCTTCCCTTGGCATACAGGGCGTCGGGCCTTCTGACGATCAGCCCCTCGCCACCGAGGCTTTCCACCCGGCGCAGTTCATCCCGCAGCTCATCTTTACTCTTCACCGGCTTTTGGGGGATGACAAAGGCATAGTCGGAATGATGTGCCGCAAACCAGTCAGTGGCCGTTGCCAGTCGTTGCACAAAGGAACCGTCAGCCGCTGGTGCATCGAAGACGGCATACTGCAAATCGAGCCAGCCGCTGGCCGCCATCCGCTGCTTGACCACGGCGGCGGTCCGTACAAAAGTGCTACGGCCGCCCCATATTTCACCTTCCAGGGGGAAGTCGGGAAAATTCTCGATAAACTCGGCTGGCGGATAAAAAGGGATGCCGTTTTTGGACATCAACCTTTTGCCGTCCCAATATCCCCGGACCCCGTCAAGCTTTTCGCTGACCAGCCAACCGGAAACATCGAGATGTTCCTCATAAACCTGCGGCAGCATGAGATCGAGGGCGGCGGCTCCCGCGGAATGGAGGCAACCGCAAAGAAAAAGCAGCACACATGCAAATATTCTGATCATGGGCCTTCCTGCAAGCACCTTACATTTCTCCCAAGAAGCCTGTTGCGCGTTGCGCAACAGGGGCATATACTGTTTCAATGATAAAGTCGTTCAAGCACAAAGGGCTGCAAAAATTCTTCGAAACCGGCAGTGTCTCGGGTGTACGACCGGAACACGCCCAGAAACTCAGAATCAGGCTTGCCGCCCTGGACACCGCCACCTGTATCGAGGATATGGATCTGCTCGGCTTGCGTCTCCATCCTCTCAAGGGTGACAGGCAAGGTCTCTGGGCGGTGGATGTCAGCAAAAACTGGCGCATCGTTTTCGAATTCAGAGATGGAAACGCTTATCTCGTAACCTATGAGGATTACCACTAATGAGCATGCACAATCCCCCACACCCCGGTGAGTTTATCAGGGAAGTCTATCTTGACCCCTATCAGATCAGTTATCGCAAGGTAGCCGAAAAACTCAAGGTAGCGCCTTCGACGTTTCTGCGTCTTATCCATGGCAAAAGCAATGTCAGCCCCGACATGGCCCTGCGTCTTTCCAAGACCCTCGGCCGGACCCCGGAAAGCTGGCTGGCCATGCAGGACAACTTCAACCTCTGGCTTGCCAGGCAAACCACGAATCTCGACGAAGTGGAACCGCTCGTCGTCAATGCCTGAAGGGAAGCGTTCAATTCCGCCTTTCTCAAAACCCAATCCTCCTTTGCGGTTTGGCGTCCTCTAACACTCAATGCAGAATGAAGAATGTAGAATGCAGAATTATTTCTGAGCATTGTTCTTCTTGGTTTTATTGATAATTGTCACGAAAATGGCAGTGAGTTCGTTTGCCTCTTTTATGAGAGGATCAAGTTCCTCCCCTGAGACAATTTCTCCATCGACCAATAGTTCGAACCAGTAAATGGACTCATCAAGCTCTTTAAGGCAATCGCCCATTTTTGCGACGAATTCCGCAGTTGACCTGGCCCTGTCCGCTTCCCGATAATTCGCCCCTACCGAAGTACCGGAGCGCAATACCTGTTTCCCAGCAAGCTGCGCCACTGTTGTCTTTGGCAGCCTTGAAAACATTTTGATAACCAGCAAGGCAAACCGCTTGGTTCTGTCTTTCAAATCTTTTTTATTCTGCATTCTGCATTCTCAATTCTGAATTCGCATCAACCAACCAGCCATTTCATGTAATCTTCAAAAACTTCGGGCACGAGTTTTTTCAGGCTGGCGCGGGCCTCCACCATCTCGTCATGACTGCCCAGGAACCTGGCACGTTCGGCCTGCCGCAGAAGTTCATAACTCCGGGCTTCCAGTGTGGCAGCGGGCTTTGCCTGCTCCACCAGCGGGAGGACACCCTCCAGAAAACCATAGATCGGCGCCAGGGCCGGGCCGTGTTCCTGGATAACCTCGGCAAGCCGCCGGTTGCATACCGTGTCAACCGCCACCTCATGCGGCGCAAGCAGCAAAGTCATGGCATAAGAGGCGTTGGCAATTCCCCGCCGGCCCTGCATCCAGATAGCATCGGCCAGATAGCCGCGCAGGCGGCCATTTTCCGGCAATTGCTCGATCAGCAGCCGCAGGCTGGCCTCCGCCGCAGCATAATCGCCAAGCAGCAGGCACAAATATCCGCGGCAGAGATCAGGCGGGGCATAGAACGTCGGCCGGTCGTCCAGCAATGCCAGCAGACGCCTGATCAGAGCCAGCCGCAATACCTGGCTGTTTTCGGAATTCCCGAAGGGGAATCCGGCAATTTTCTCCCACAGAAAGCAGAGGGTGGACTCCGGATCAAGGCCTTCCATGTCGCGGAACGCACCCTTCCAGACCTGCAGATCCCGCATGCCCTGGCCGGCCTCCGGATGATCGGGCAGTACCGCAAGCACCCCGGAAAAATGCTGGCGGGCGGCGTCAAAATCCAGCCGGGCAAGACTGTCAAAGCCGCTGCCGACCGCGAGAATATCCCATTGAAAAAGACTGAGTTGCATTTCTTGTTCTTGACCTCAACACTGATTTACCACACCACCTGGGACAAATGATGACCCACCCCCCAAAAAAATTACTGCTCAGGTGGATAGACTGAAGGCTGAAGATAAAAGACAAATGGTTAGTCCCTTATGCGTTGGTCGTTGACAGTTTGCGGTCAAAAATTTCATAAACCTTACGTTCATGAGACATGCAGGCATTAACCGGCGTTAAGGGACTTATCCAGCTCCGCTGGGTTAGGCTATCGATGCTAATCCAACAAGAATCGAATTGCAACGCCTTTAGATTGCCAGGTGCATGCCGGCCGAAAACTGCTCGGCAACGGGCAAGGCTGAACCCGGCTGCGTCAACCACCGGTCCGTTTTTCGCCGCTAAAAACAGTTGCGGGACTGCGCCGAATAATGCTTATGTAACCTGTAAAGAGTTCCCCGGCGTTTTCCGTTCAACTCAGCCAGTGAGGCGCGAACGGTCATGGGCAGACGATTCGGACACGGCACCGCCGCTATTTTCCTGACGCTTCTTCTCCTGGCCCCTTCTGGGACGCTGTTGGCAGCCGACAGCCTCGCAACGGCCCGCCAGGCCATGGTCCGGGAGATCGAGGCGGCGGTCATCGAAACCGGCCGGTATCTCAACCAGCGAGCCCTGGATCCGGCGGTGCTCGCGGCCATGGCCGAAGTGCCGCGCCACGCATTCGTGCCGGCCGCCAGCCAGTCGGCGGCCTACCGGGACATCCCGCTGCCCATCGGCCACGGCCAGACCATCTCCCAGCCTTACATCGTCGCCTTGATGACCGACCTGCTGCGGCTTGCCAAAAACCACCGCGTCCTGGAAATCGGCACCGGCTCCGGCTATCAGGCCGCCATCCTGGCCAGGCTGGCGGCAGAGGTCTATACCATCGAGATCATCCCGGCCCTGGGCGAACAGGCGACCGAGCGCCTGCGGCAGCTTGGCTTCGGCAATGTCCGGACCAGGATCGGCGACGGTTATTACGGCTGGGAGGAAGAAGCGCCCTTTGATGCAATCGTGGTCACCGCCGCCGCCAGCCATATCCCGCCGCCGTTGATCAAACAGCTCAAGCCCGGCGGCCGCATGGTGATCCCGGTGGACAGCCGCTTCATGGTCCAGCAGCTGGTGGTGGTGGAAAAGGACCAGGCGGGCGGATTGACGACCAGGCAGATCCTGCCGGTTCGCTTTGTGCCGCTCACCGGTGCCCACTGATTCGTAAGCGTTCAGCAGCACCACAGCTGCTTTGTCATCGACCTGTTCACGTAACACCAGTACAGCTCACAGGCCGCTTTCGCGCATCTGCGGCACTGCTGAACGCTTACGGTTCGAGGCAACTGGACGGCTTTCGCATACTCGGTGAACGGTTACACTGATTTCGCTCCGCCAGCCAGGGGGAAACAGGAATGAACGCGCCCAGTGTCCAGCGCGAGGCAATACCGCGCGTAACCATCGCCCTGGTTTCGGCCACGGCCCTGGCCGCCGAGATCCTCCTGCTGCGGCTCTTTGCCATCGTCCAGTGGCACCACTTCGCCTCCATGGCCATCAGCCTCGCCCTGCTCGGCTATGGCGCCAGCGGCACCTTCCTGGCCCTGGGTCGCGACCGCCTGCTGGCCGCCTTTCCGCTGGCGTTCATCGCCAATATTTTTTTATTCAGCGCCGCCCTTGCCGGCAGTTTCCCGCTGGCCCAGCGCCTGCCCTTTCACCCAGAGGAAATCCTCTGGAACCCCGGCCAGTGGTTCAAGCTCTGCATCATCTACCTGCTACTGGCCCTGCCCTTTTTCTTTGCCGCCAACGTCATTGCCTTGGCGCTGGCCCGCTTTCGGGACAACATCTTCCGCACCTATGCCGCCGATCTGCTCGGCGCCGGCGCCGGCAGCCTCGGCATCATCCTCCTTCTGCATGCCGTCTTCCCGGGCACGGCACTGCGCATCCTGAGCAGCCTGGCTCTGCTGACCGCGGCCGTCGCCTGGCTGGAGCTGCGGTTGGCGCCGCGCCCAGTCGTTCTCGGTCTGCTGCTGGCGGCATTACTTCCCCTGCTGCTGCCGGCCGGCTGGACCC
>Ga0208863_1001251_pt1 | contig 16996 bp, 26 predicted proteins | sample RifOxyD3_FD_184040 | JGI IMG/M metagenome (GOLD analysis project Ga0208863, IMG submission 184040) | Soil microbial communities from Rifle, Colorado - Rifle Oxygen_injection D3 (SPAdes) | ecosystem: Environmental > Terrestrial > Deep subsurface > Rock core/Sediment | place: Rifle, Colorado...
AGCCACGAATTATGTGCAATCTTTATGTCTTGCAGGGGGTTCGGTGATGTTCGTTGAAGAGCCGGATGTGGGAGATCTGCAAGTCCGGTTCTGTGAGGGGCGTAAGGTGTCTCTCATGATAAATACACTTTATTGTAAGGAGATACTATGACGCCTACTCGACATAAAGGGTTTATAACCGAGAATTTCCTTCTGCGGACAAAAACCGCGCAGAAACTTTTTCACGGCCATGCAGCGCGCATGCCTATTTACGATTACCACTGCCATCTGTCGCCAAAAGACATTGCCCAGGACCGGCGATTTGAAAACCTGACGCAGATCTGGCTTGCGGGCGACCATTACAAGTGGCGGGCCATGCGCAGCAATGGCGTTGCTGAAAAATATATTACCGGCAATGCCTCTGATTCCGAAAAATTCGTGGCCTGGGCCCGCACAGTGCCTTATACGGTCCGGAACCCGCTGTACCATTGGACGCACCTTGAACTGAAAAGTCCATTTGGTATTATTGGCAAGGTGCTCAATGAAAAAACAGCCAGGGGAATCTACGAGCGCTGCAACGACCTGCTCAAGGGGTCTGGTTTCAGCGCGCGCGGCATTATCACGCGCATGAACGTAGCGCTTATATGCACCACGGACGATCCAGTTGATTCGCTCGAATGGCACAAGATTATAAACGCTGACGCGCGTTTCAAGACCAGAGTATATGCCACGTTCCGGCCCGACAAGGCCATGATGGCCGATACGCCTGATGTCTTTGTTCCCTGGGTACAAAAACTCGCTGTTGCGGCCAATGTTGATATCGGATCGCTTGTTGCGTTCAAAAAAGCGCTGGTAAAACGGTACGATTATTTCCACACCCTTGGTTGCAGGCTTTCTGACCATGGATTGGAAACAGTGTATGCTGAAGAGGTTTCTGAAAAGGAGCTGGCTGCTATTTTTGTCAAGGCATTGAAAAAAAAGAAGCTCACGTCGCTCGAAAGCGCACAGTTCAAATACGGCATGATGCTTTTTTTCGGTGAGGAGCAGGCCAGGCGCGGATGGGTGCAGCAATTGCACCTGGGCGCTATGCGCAACAACAACACAACAATGTTCAAACAACTTGGCCCGGATACAGGCTTTGATTCCATTGGCGATGCTTCGTTTGCCCCGCGGCTTTCCCAATATCTGGACGCATTGAACACGCGGGGCGCGCTTGCCAAGACCATTCTGTACAACCTGAACCCCAAGGACACACCAGTACTCACCACCATGCTAGGAAATTTTCAGGATGGTTCGGCGTGGGGAAAAATGCAGTATGGGTCAGCGTGGTGGTTTCTTGATACCAAGGAAGGCATGGAAGCGCAGCTTTCCATGCTCTCGCAGCACGGATTGCTGTCGCGTTTTGTGGGCATGCTTACGGATTCCCGCAGTTTTCTCTCATATCCCCGTCACGAGTATTTCCGGCGCATCCTCTGCAATATGATTGGTACTGACGTTGAAAACGGCGAACTGCCCAATGATATGGCGCTGCTTGGCAAAATAGTCGAGAATATCAGCTATGCCAACGCGAAAGAGTATTTCGGGCTCTGAGCCACGGCTCTTCGGCTACGCTCAGAGCGCGTGGTATTACTCAGGGTCTTTTTCCCACCACAACACGGTCTGCTTCCAGTACGCGGCCGCGTCGTTGTACGCGAGCGCCTGTTTGAACTGGCTGTTAGTGACGGTTTTAACGACCGCGGCGGTGAGGCAGAGGGCTGCGCGCGCAAGGTCTTTTTGCAGGCGCTGCCACGAATAGTCGCGGGAAAAAAGATGCTCGGCAAAGGGAACATGGCCGCGCACAATTTCACTGAGCGCGGGATTGAGACCCTGGTCAACGGGCTTTTCCGCGTATCTGAAGGGCTGTACGCAAAACGACAGGGTGTCGGCAAGGACCTCTTCCTCGGTCATTGTTTTTTCCTGGATTTCAAGTTCCTGCTTCATGCATGCTGCCACGCTCTGGCGAATCTCATCAAGGTCCAGCGGCTGTTCGGCAAGGAGCGCCACATCGTGGCCGTGCTTGAGGCGCTGGGCCTCCTTGTTTTTTCCCAGGGGAATACCGAGTGTGCGCGGGCCCAGGGTGAGCAGTTTGTCTCCGATGATGCTTGAAATTGTGGGCAGCTCAACGGTCTCGTTACACTGGTAGAGGCCGCCGCAGGCCACCTTTTTCCTGATTTTTGGGGTGGTATTTTTTTTCAGGATTGCGTCGAGCATGATAAAGTTTTCTTTGTTGTCCGTGAAGTGCGACGCATAGAAAATTTCATAACTGACCATGGGCAGCCACGGCTTGGTTTTGTGCTGCCGTTTTTGAAAGCGGGTGAACAGTCCGTGTTTTTTTACCACGCCCTCAACCGTCTGGTCGATCCGCTCCCTGGTTTCGTCAGTGGCAATGTCCACGTCGATTGAAAACCTGCGCGGTTCTTCGAGCAGCACCAAGAGTGAATTGCCGCCTTTAAAGGTAAAATCCAGGCCTTCGCGCACCAGCTCCGCCACCAGCTCAAGGCAATGCGCCGCTTGTTCGGCAAGCACATCGGGCGCTTCTTTTTTGTTCGCGCAGATGTGCTCCTTGGTAAAATAGAGGGCAGAGGCAATGGGCATGGTCACTCCTTTGCGCGGGATTCGTAGGTCCCGTCAGCGGTATTGACGATTATTTTTTCGCCTGTTTCGACAAAGAGAGGCACTTGCACTACCAGGCCGGTTTCGAGCGTAGCGGGTTTGGTGGAGCCGCCTGACGCGGTCCCGCCTTTTACATTGGGACCTGTTTCGGTGATGGCGAGCGTCACCGTGACCGGCAGGGTGATGTAGAGAGGGTTTCCCTCGTGCAGAAAGACGCGCACAACAATGTTTGGTATCATGAACTGGGCCGCTTCGGCCACAATGTCGCGGTGGATCATGATTTGGTCAAAGGTTTCCTGGTTCATGAACCAGAAGCTGTCGCCGTCCTGGTAGAGAAATTCCATGGGAATTTGGTCAAGTTCGATTTCCGTGAATTTCTCGTCACTGATCCAGCGGTATTCGAAATACTTGTTGTCCGAGAGCCGTTTGAGCCTGGATTGGATGACTGCGCCGCCGCGCGCAGTGCGCTGGTGGTGCGCCTCAGCCACCATGTGAGGCTGGCCTTCGTACAGGACAATCATGCCCCGTCGTAATTTTGTCGCGGTTTCCATTGTGTGTTTTCCTTTTGTTGAGAGAGAAAATATACGTGAAACCAGGGCTGGTGGGCAAGAATTGAGAATGCTTGACCGGTCCCCGAGTGGTGCGCCTCCCCTCGATACGGCCCAATGTCTGGAAACGGGGCCTACTCGGGGAACGGCGTGCTGTATCGAGGGACCGGCCAAGTGCTTGCAAACCAGTCTTTTATACCCTCAAGACCGGCGTTCTTGTTTTCCCCTGCCTTGCTTTGTTATATTTATTAGGATTTTTCCATGAAAACCTGGTGACATAGCCAAGTTGGTAAGGCGAAGGTCTGCAAAACCTTTATTCCCCGGTTCAAATCCGGGTGTCACCTTTAAATATACGGGCCCCTGCGCATGCGGGGGCTTTTTGTTTTTTGGAGGAGTGTCAGGCCTTTTTGATATCAACGCCCAGCTTGTGGAGGCGGAAGTGCACTTCGTGCAGCCATTCCTGCGACTGTTCGATGTTCATAAAGTTTTTATAACTATTGATGGCCTTGGTACGGTAGTCCAGCTTTTCGTAGCAGAGTCCCAGATTGAAGAGCAATGGGGTGAAGTCCTGCACTAATTTCAATGATTTAAGATAGTAGCGCACGGCAATGTCCCATTTCTCGTACGAGAGATACACCGTGCCCAATAGAAAGTTGGCCATCCAGTTCTGGGGGTTGAGGCGCGCGCTCTGTTCAAACATTTCCATGGATTCGACCGTCTTGTTGTTTTTCAGATAGAGTGCGCCCAGGAGAAAAAACGAGTCAGCATCGTTGGGGTCTTTGCGGACCATTTCAAGATACGCCTCCGCGGATTCAGGTGTGGGGATATGGGAAAGGTCGTACGCGTAATATTGGGATTCAGGTTTTTTTTCCACTTCTGTTTTCCTGTTTTCACTCGTTCTATTGCTGGCACAGCAGGACAATGGCTTGGGCGGCAATGCCTTCACCGCGTCCGGTATATCCCATGCCTTCTGTTGTGGTGGCCTTGACCGAGACGTTTTCGACTTGCGTATTGAGGACACCCGCGATATTTTTCCGCATCTGTGCTGCAAATGGCATTATCTTTGGCTCTTCCGCAATAACTGTGCAGTCGACGTTCGCTATAATATAGCCTTTTTTCAGGACCAAGTCGTATACTTTGAAAAGGAGCTCGGCGCTGTCCGCGTTTTTGTACGCGGGATCGGTATCGGGAAAGTGCACGCCGATATCGCCCAGCGCCAGCGCGCCCAAGAGCGCGTCGGCAATGGCGTGGAGAAGTACGTCCGCGTCGCTGTGGCCCAGCAAGCCCTTGCCGTGGGGAATATGGACGCTTCCCAGCACCAGCTTTCGTCCTTCGACCAGCCGGTGGACGTCGAACCCGGTTCCGATCCTGAAATCCATTGTGTTACCTCGCTCTTGTTACATTGACCCGTTTGCAGTATTTTCTGACGCGGCATGCGCTGCACAACGGGGAAATGGGTTTGCAGACATTCTGTCCAAAAGCCACCAGAAAGGTGTTGTACCGTATCCAGTGTTTTTTTGGCAGTATTTCCCTGAGCGCGAACTCGGTCTCCTCGGGCGTTTTGGTATGTACCACGCCGAATCTGTTGCTTATCCGGTGCACATGGGTGTCCACGCAGATTGCTGGAATGCCGAAACCCTCGCCCAGAACAAGGTTCGCTGTCTTGCGGCCCACACCTTTGAACGCGAGCAGTTCCTCAAGTGTATCGGGCACGCGGCCATTGTATTGGCTCTCCAATTTAGCGCAGACGCTGATTATTGTTCGGGCCTTGGTTTTGTAGAAGCCCGCGGGAAAGATGGCTGTGCGAATGGCATGCTCGGAAAGTCTTGCCATGCGTTCGGGCGTACGGGCAAGGCCGAAGAGCCGTTCAGAGGCAGCCGCGGTGACATCGTCTTTGGTGCGCAGGCTGATAATGGTGGCAATGAGGACCTGGAAGGGATCGCGCTGTGTATCAGCGATTTTTGTGACAATGGGAACATACCAGGAAGAATATCCCTTTCGCAGTATGGCCATAATGGTGTTAAAGAACCCTGCCAGACCGTGATCAGATTGCTTCAAGCGTGCCTTCGGGGTTGAATTTCAGGAAATAGGGGCAGCTGAGGCAATCTTCGCTGATATATTCAAATTCAACGCCCTCCACCTGGCCCACGATGAGCCAGCAGGGCCGTTCAGCGTTCGCATGCTTGTAGTAGCACTCGGCGCAGGCCGTGGCATTGGCCGGATTGTGGCCCTTGAAGAAGTCCCAGCACCTGATGGAACGGGCCTCTTCAAGCTGTTTTTTCCGTTCTTCTTCCTTTCGTTGCGCTTCGCCTGAACGCTCCTCCTCTTCCTTTCTGCCCAGCACATTGAGCGTGTTCTCAATGCTGAGTACTGATTGGAAGACACGGGAAAGCAGGGTGGATTCGAGTATGGCCGTGACCGCTGGCGTGGGATTTACCAGAAAGAGGTTCCTTTTTTTCTCCTTCTGCTCTTTGAAGGCGCGGAGCACCACGCCCAAGCCGCCCGAGTGGATGGCAATGAGGGAGGAGCAGTCGAGGAAAATGGTCTTGATTTCTTTTGCCAGAAGGCCTTCGAGGATTTTTTTCAGTTCGAGAATGCGTTTGTCGTTCAATGTTTCGCCGAGAGATACCACGGTGTGGGTGTCGTGTTGGTCCACTGAGATGGAATCGCCCTTGAGCGACTCAGCGGCATAGGGGCACTTTGCGCATTCTTTGCGCAGACTGCCGTTTTCATCCTGATAGACCATCCAGCATTTGGTACCAAGCTGTGGTGATTCGCCCGTGATGGCTTTTGCCAAAGCGCAGGATTCGAGAAATGAACGCGCTGCAGCCGATATCTGCTGTGCCATTGATGACTCCGGGAAAAGGAAAAAATACGATTACCCTCGAAGAAATAGATAATTTATATTATTCGTGAAAATCAAGCGGTGTCATCTCATTTTCCGGACGAATTATGACTGAACAGGAAGCACTTGTCGCACTCAATGGCACGCCAGGTTATGGCCCGCGCAAGACCCAGAAGCTTCTCCAGGCCTTTGGGTCGGCTCGCGCCGCATTTGGCGCGGGCGAAAAGGAATTTGCCGTGGCCGAAGGTCTTGGCAAAGCTGCCTGGGAAGCACTGCACGCCGGACCTGCGCCAGGGTTTGTCGCTGAGCAGTTCACAGCCGCGCGAACGCATAACGCCCGCATAGTCACGCTCGCTGACCCTGAATATCCGGCCCGGCTCAAGACCATTTTCGATCCTCCCATAGTCATCTATGTCCAGGGGCTTCCCCTTGCACACACGGGCCTCTCGGTGGGAGTAGTGGGCACACGAACGGCAACGCAATACGGCAGAAAAGTAGCGCGCGACATGTCCTTGGCGCTTGCGGCCGCTGGCGTGTGCGTGGTAAGCGGACTGGCGCGGGGCATTGATACGGTCGCGCACATGGCCGCGCTTGCCGCAAAGGGACGCACCATTGCCGTGCTCGGTTGCGGACTCGACTACGTGTTTCTTGATAAAAGCGAGGAGCTCTTGCGCGGCATCTGCGCCAGCGGCGCGCTGGTTTCCGAGTTTCCTTTTGGCACACCGCCCGAACCAGGCCATTTTCCCCGGCGCAACCGCATTATCAGCGGGCTGTCGCACGGCGTGCTAGTTATTGAGGCGGGGAAAAAGAGCGGAGCGCTCATTACCGCTGAATACGCCATGGAACAGGGCATTGATGTGTTCGCGGTGCCCGGCAATATAACCAGCGCCTATTCCGAGGGCGCCAACCGGCTTATCCGTGATGGCGCGCACGCGGCGCTTTCGGCAGATGACGTGTTGTTTACTCTTGGCAAACGAAGCGGTCAGACCGCAGCTCCGCAGGCGTTGAACCTGGGCGACGATGAAAAGAAAGTGCTGGATATTCTGGAAGGCGAACCAATGCATATTGACGCGATCATCAGAAAAAGCGCGCTCACGGTTGCCGCGCTCCACCCCATTCTCATGAGCCTTGAGATCAAGGGCGTGGTGGCGCAGCTTTCGGGCATGAAATACACGCGCGCATAGGGAGGGGAAACCCTACGTTTCCATACGCTCATGGGTCTTTTTTCATCAATACAAAACGCGCCTCGCGCAAAACAGCTGGCCTGGATCGCGATCATCTTCGGTCTGCTTCTGCTTTTTCTTTTCCTGTTCGGCGGGAAGTACGGTTTTGTCAATATGTACCGGCTTTCGGATGAACGTACGGCGCTTGAGCGCACGCTCGATTCGCTTGCCGCCGAACAGGAGAGCATTAAGCGCGATATCAAAAAGCTGGAGACCGACCGTTCCGAGATAGAGCGCATTGCCCGCGAGAAATACGGCATGGCGAAAAAAGGTGAAAAGGTGTACAAGTTCTCCGCGCCAGCGGACACTGTGAGAAAGTGATAATTGCGCATGGAAAAGACCCTTGCCATTGTCATGGGTTCTGTCCGGTTTGCCGAGACCAGTAAAATAGTCCAGCTTTTTACCCGGCAATTCGGCCGCATGTCCGTGGCGGCCAAGGGCGCTTCACGTAAGGGATCGCCTTTTGCCGCAACGCTCGAACCGTTTTCTTTATGCGAGTTTATTATTTCGGTTAAAAAGGGGCGTGACGTACAGACCCTTGCCAATGCCACCATTGTAGATCATTTCGGGCGCATCAGGGAAAGCGAGCTCCTGCTTCCCGCGGCACAGGTGGGCATTGAACTGCTCAGGAAAACCGTACATGAAGACGAGCCCTTGCCGCAGCTGTTTGAACTGCTTGCGGCCTATTTGCGCAGACTCAACGTCAGCGGAGAAAAAGACCGGACGTATGTTGACAAGGTCATCTGGATGTACATGCTTTATTTTTTAAAGGTCATGGGCTTTGCCCCTATATTCAACGCCTGCATATCGTGCGGGTCAATCACATTTGGCGCCACAGCCGCGGTTTCGCCAAGGGCGGGCGGCGCGCTTTGTTCAAGCTGCGGTATAGCGCATACGGATTCAGTCTGGCTGCCGGAACGAACGCTTGGTTTCCTGGGCAGTCTTCTGGCATTGCCAATCGATGCGCTTGAACCTGTCGCGATTCCCAACCGCGAGGTTGTGGGCAGTGTCATTCTTAGTCTCCTGCAGGCCCATTTTGAACAGGAGTTGGTGCTCAACAGCCTTGCCTTTTACAATAGGGTCTGATACCCTTATTTTTCTCTCGCGGAATATGGGTATTTATGGATATATTTATGGATATGGCATTTACAATCCCTCCTGTTTCCAGCCTTCCCCTCGATGTCGCAACGCTTATATCTGAAATAGACGAGTTTAAAGGCCGGTGGGAGTCGCTTAAGAATATGGCGCCAAAGCAACTGATGGTTTTGCGCAAGGTAGCGACAATTGCGTCCATTGGCTCGTCCACACGCATCGAGGGTTCAAAACTTTCAGACGCTGATGTCGAAGCGTTTCTGTCACGGATAAACCGCCGTTCGTTCCAATCCCGCGATGAGGAAGAGGTGGCAGGGTACGCGGACGCCATGAACCTGGTCTTTGGCTCATACGATGACTTTGCGCTATCGGAGAACCATATTAAGCAGCTTCACTCCGTGCTTTTACAATACAGTTCCAAGGACCAGCGGCACAAGGGCGAGTATAAGAAGCTGTCCAATAGCGTGGAGGCATTTGACCAAACAGGCAAAAGCATGGGGGTCGTGTTCGAGACTGTAAGCCCGTTCGAGACCCCGTTCCGCATGCAGGAGCTTGTCGCGTGGTATTCTGACGCCATGCAAGATAAAAGCCGCCACGTCCTGGTGACAATCGCGGTTTTTACGGTCCATTTCCTTGCCATTCACCCTTTCCAGGACGGCAATGGCAGGCTTTCGCGGGTACTCACCACCCTGATGCTGCTTAAAGCGGGATATTCGTTTGTGCCCTATTGTTCGCTCGAAAGCATTGTCGAGGAGAACAAGGAGAACTATTACCGTTCGCTCAGAAGGGCGCAAGCATCTTTTAAAACAGACCATTCCGGACTCCCCGAATGGTTGCGGTTTTTCATGCAGATGATGAAGAAACAGAAGGACATTTTAATCGCCCGGATGGAGCAGGAAAACGTCATTGCCTATGCGGACCTGCCCGCGCTGTCCGAATCGATACTTACACTTGTATCGCAACGCGGTAAGGTCACGGTCGCGGTATTGGTGTTAAAAACCAAGGCAAACCGGAATACGGTCAAAAAACATCTGCGGACGCTGGTGGAAAAAGGGCTTATCCGGCAGAACGGCGTAGGCAAGGGCACTTGGTATTCGGGGAAGTAATCATTTTATTGGAAAGGAATAAAAGGTATGGGAGAAGTTCATCCAGCCGCGTTTCGTGACGCTCTTGGCATCTACAAACTCATCAAACGGTTTCCCAAGGAAGTGCTGCCGCGCCCGTTGTCTGACATTGCCACGCACATTGACCGGTTTTTCGTGTACAAGGACAAAAACCGCGTGGCGGGCACGGTCTCGTGGAAGATACTCCCCGAAATCGGCAACGAGAAAGAGCATATTATCGAGATTGTGTCACTGTGCGTTGATAAAAAGTTTCACGGCAAAGGCGTGGGGCGCAGCCTGGTTGACGCGGTCATCGACCATATTTTCCAATACAAGCCTACACGGATCATCCTGCTCACGTTTTCACCGGGGTTTTTTGAGAAGTTCGGGTTTAAGCGTATTTCCAAGGAAAAACTGTACAGCAAAATCTACCTGGGTTGTATCAATTGCACCAAGTACACCAATCCTCTCGATTGTCCTGAAGTTGCCATGGAATTGAAGATGGGGTGATTTAGAAGGCACGAGGCTTGAGGTGCGATGACTGCGTATTCCGCAAGAACGGTACCGCTCGCAAAAACGGCTGTATTGGTAACCCCGGGGATGGGTATCCCTATACACCTCCCACAGCAACTGCAAGGTCCCCCCGCGCCTTTGAAGCTCCTGATGCACATAAAGAAAATCTAGTTCCTCCCGTTTGACAGAAGGAACCAGGGCCGATGAAAACAGCCGTTCCTCCATGACTGTATCCGATAACAATGCGCCCTGGGGCCAATCCAAGCCCAAGGCATCATATCGTTACCAATACTCCTGTACCGTGCTCCAATTTATGCCAAGCAACTTGGCCACTTGGCGCTGGCTCATGCCGGATGCGTCGGAATAGGTGGCCGGTTACGATTGGAACGGGTGGCCGGATGAAATCGGAATCAGTGGCCGGTTAGGATCGGAAAACGTACCGTAGCGAATGCGGAGGACACGACATGCGGACTGCCGCTGCCGAAGGACACGGAATGCAATTTGGGTCGAAGGGTTGCAACACTTCGATAATAATATTTGTGTTGCGACCCTGAGCCCCCATGTGGATTGTTGTATGCCGTAAACTGGCACCTCTTTGAATTGATTTCGCCACCGTCTGGTTTTCGCGCGCCCGTGTCTTTATTTCTTTCCTGTCATGCAGCCTTCTCGCTTAAGCGACCGCTCACAAATTTATGTAACACACTCGACATGAGGGTTTGATAAGGTATACCTTCTTCGACTGCTTTTGTCTGAATTGCGCTAAGATCTTTCTCGGCGATCCGAATGTTAACGCGTTTGTTTTTTGCAAATGTAGCCCGTGCATAGGATTGAAATCGCTTCTTCTCAGCGCTTAGATTTTTAATGCTTTTCCATTCGCCACGCTCAATTGATTCAAGAAGTTTCTGTTCTTCTTTATCGAGATTATATTTTTCATGGTTTGCCCCTAAGGTATTGGTTGGTTAGTTTCCTGCTTGCAAAAATAGTCTTTAGAAAGACACCGTTTTCGGATTCTACAAAAGGAACGTAATAAACATAATTGTCAATTTGAACGACAAAGACCAGCTGATTTGGATATTTTTATTTGTTAGGATGGTCGGTAATATCTAGAAGATCATCGTTTTCAATATGCCAAACTACTTTTTCAAAGGAAATGTTCCGTTCTGTTTTAAGCTTCTCGTTCTTATCTAATGGCCAATTAAAGAACCTCATAATTATAATATATCACTTTGTGTGCCTTCAAAAAGGAGGTCCCCATGTCCGCAGTCTGCCGTCAATTTATCGATCATCTCAAGCTCAAGGGCTTTTCCCAGGCCACCATCCAGAACTATGTCGAGTGTGTTTCCCGCTGCGTCCGCCACTTCAACAAACCGCCGCTTTCTGCCAAACCGCCACATCATGGATGGATTCGGCCGCATGAAAGAACCATTCAAGGTGCCTGAAGTACTCAGCAAGGAAGAGATAGAGGCTCTTGTCGCTTCCTGTACTGACATACGGACACGGGCGATCATTACGGTCCTGTATTCCTCGGGCATCCGCCTGGGAGAGTGCGCATCCCTCAAGATTACCGATGTGGACAGCGACCGGATGGTGTTGCGCATCAATAGCGGCAAAGGCGGGCGTGACCGGTATGCGGTGCTGTCGCAACGGGCCCTTGTTCTCCTCCGGCAATACTACCGTTCTTTCCGGCCCAAACACTGGCTCTTCGAGAACCGCAAGCGTTCGCAGCCAATTTTGAAGCGCCGTACGCAGCAGTTGGTCCACGATGCGGGAATACGGGCAGGTATAAAGAAGCCCGTTGCCGCTCATATCCTCCGCCATACCTTTGCCACACACCTGCTCGAAGCAAAAATACCCCTTCCTGTCATCCAGCATTTTATGGGCCATACCAACATCAGCACCACGGTAAAGTATTCCCATGTGAGCAGTGAGATGCTTAAGTCCGTTGGCAGCCCATTCGATGCGCCGAAAAAGCCTGCGGAGAAACGATGAGCACGCTCGAAATAGCGGACATTTTCCGTGCCGGGTTTGAAAGCTATGTCCAAACCATGGGTGCGCTTCCCATGGATCACTACAAAACAGCCCATGCCATCATGGCCTGCAGAACTGAAGAGCTCGGCGGCCATGTGTATAAGTGCGACAGGTGCGGGCATGAGCGGACGCTTCATAATTCCTGCGGCAACCGCCATTGTCCCAAGTGCCAGTCCCTGGCCCGCGCACAGTGGGTGCAGGCACGGATCGGGGAACTCCTGCCTGTGCCATACTTCCATGCGGTCTTTACCCTGCCAGCTGAGCTTAACCCGTTTTTGCTGCGTAACAAGACAGCAGGATATGCTCTTCTCTTTCGTTGTGTCCGTGAGACACTATCGGAACTGTCTGCCGACACTAAACTCCTGGGTGCGCGTACGGGGTTTATCCTGGTGCTGCATTCCTGGGGCCAGAACCTCATGGACCACCCGCATATTCACTGCATCATTCCCGGCGGCGGCTTGGACGGCCAGGCTGGCGTGTGGAAAAACAGCAGGAATAGGTTTTTGTTTCCGGTGGCTGTGATGTCAGCGCTGTTCAAGGGGAAGTTCATGCACGGTTTCCGGCAAGCGGTTCGCAACAAGAGCATTGGGCTGCATGGCCTGCTGGGCAAATACGAGGATCCCGGTGAATTCCAGAAACTGGTGAATGGCGTGTATGGCAAACGGTGGGTCATCTATGTCAAACCTCCCTTTGCAGGGCCAGAGGCTGTAGTCCGGTATCTCGGGAACTACACCCACCGGATCGCCATCTCCAACTATCGCATCCTGTCCTTTGAGAACAACCGGGTCACCTTCTCGTGGAGAGATTACGCTGACCACAACAAAAAGAAAAAGATGACAGTCTCTGTCCATGAGTTCATCCGCCGCTTCCTGCTTCACGTTGTTCCCAATGGATTCATGCGCATCCGGCATTACGGCATCCTTGGCAACCGGTGCAAAGCAAAGTTGCTGCCGTTGTGCAGGAAGCTCATTGAAGGGGAGTCTGTGCAAAAGGCAGATCCTGTGGAAAAGCGGGCAGAAAAAAAGAAGGCGTGGCATGAGGTCATCATGGAAATGACGGGAACTGACCCGAGAATCTGTCCCTGTTGTAAAAAGGGGATAATGGTGATTGTCGGGGAAATCCCTGAAAAGAAGAGGCAATGGTTGTCCTGGCCGTAGGATAGCCCGATTCCGCTTCTTGTCGCAGTTGGAATGGAGGGACTTTTGTGCTGCTTACATGCGGGCACGGGCGATAGCATTGGCCAAAGCGGCTGAAAACGGGATGTTCAAAGGTATTGGAGAGCTTTGTGAACCGGAGAAGATCGTGAGTATGATGCCTTCATGAATAAAACAGGGTGGCTGGAGGCCGGTTTTTTATCTGTTTTACAGGATGGGGCTGAAAGCAAATCACATATAGTCTGACGCTGCTGCTAACCACACGGATTCGTTCAACATGCTCTTTCTAAAATGGTTGCGAAGCCTCGCATCGGAGGATGGTGTTGTGTAACCATTTCAGAAAGAATCCATAGTGTTGGTTGATGTTTCGTCAACCGCATTCTTCGCGCCGCTCTTCGGATTTCCGTTTTCATGCATTTTTTTCAAAAGGGAAGTTCTTCGTCATCACAAATAATACATTTTAAACATTTTTTTTCTTCGAAGTCGTTTTCTATTTTTTCTTCCATAAGATCAAAAGAATGGCTTTCCTCCGAATATTCATTAATATTTTCGATTTCATCATTTTCAATCTTTTTAAATAATGCTTTTTGATCTTTCTTTTCACGATTTCTTTTTACAATGTTTTCTTCAGTGATTTCTAATTGTTTTATATAGTTTTCGTCAATCTGTATTCCCAATATTTTTAATTCATTAACAGCGGTAAGTTTTGATGTCCCATACCAGTTAGCGTATCCTTTAACAATATTTTTGCCCTCATATTTTTCAATCCAATATTTTGCAGAGTCAAGCCTTGCCGGTTTTTTAAATCTTTTTCTATTAGGGGTGTTTGACTTTTTCTTTTTCACAGTTTTTGTCTTATCGGTTTTATTATTATTATTTTTCTATTTTGTTTTTTCTGCGGCGCTCTTATGCGGTTGACGAAATTGCATACAACGGCCGCGCCATGGGCGTAGCGTGTGGAAACACGCGTCTTGCCTATGCGCATGACGCCCTGGCGCTGTTGCACGCTGAAAAGCTCCCTCTTCAACGGTAGTGGGCCATGGACGGGCCGCTACCGCACCGTCTTTACGAAATCGAGAGTTAGGAGTCTTCTGGAATCGATGATGCGAATAATATTGTTTGTCGTTCCTTCAAATCGGTAAATGATACGATAATTTTCGAATATTATTTCACGATATTTATCAATGTAATCTTCTTCAAATTCAGGAACGATACGACCAATTGCTGGAAAAGACCGTAGGCGGGTTGTGGCTTTTAAAATCTCATGATAATATTTTGACGCTGTTTTGGGGCTTAGGTTATAATAATATTCGATTATAGCTTCAAAGTCGAGAAGAGCAAGGTGCGAAAAATGAACACCATATTTCATAAGGCGAATTTCTGCTTCAGATAGGTTTCAACTTCTTCGAGAGTATGAGCTTTTTCCGATTTAAGCGACATTTCACCTTCATTGACGAGTTTGAAAAGATTCAACTTCCGGACTTGGTTTTCCCATGTTTCAATGTCCATGAAAACACCAGCTGAACGTCCGTTCTGGGTAATTACCATTGGACGACGAGTGTTCTTGATCTTGTGAAGAACTTTATTGAAATTGGTTTTAAAAAAGGAAAGCGAGTTAACATCTTCTTTTAGGGAGAGTTTCATCTTTGCTCCTTGATTTGTAATTTAAATATAACAATAATTCAAAAAGAAATCAATTTAATTTAGACTTAATTTAGATTGGATAGGGTTTTCTTTGTTTCCGGCGCCAGGGATGGCGCATTTTGAAAAGGGGGCTTTTTTGCGTGCAACGGCCGCGCCATAGGCGTAGCGTGTGGAAACACGCGTCTTGCCTATGCGCATGACGCCCTGGCGCTGTTGCACGCTGTACGGCGGCATCCTAGATGTTTTTTATTAGTCTTGCGCAGTGTACTATGGCCACGATTTCAATAGAATACTTTTTTTGTCGATACACGATGCGGTAGGATTTGTATATGCGTTCCCTTAAATTCTCCTGGTTGTATTCCGGAACGATCCGGCCTATGAGTGGGAATGAAGAGATGAATTCGACTATTTCTAAAATGCGTTTTGCAAATAGTGATGCGTAAAAAGGTGAATCCTGGGCTATGAACTTGCAGGTGTCATCAAGATGTGAGGCCGCTTTTGGGGACCAAATTAGCTTTTGATCCATTTGGAAATACGGTTCTTTACGGTTTTGTGAGGGATTCCTTTATTTGCATCAAGTTGTGCTATTCCTTCATCAACTTGAGTCTTGAAATAAAGTTCTTCCATGATATCGTCTATCGTTGATTCTTTTGGGAGCGCTTTAATCAAATCAATAACTTCGTCTTTTGTGGCCATAGTATTCCTCCGGTCCTGTGTCTAAAAGATAACATAGTGGTATTAATTAAACAAGAAATTAAATGAATTGTTTGAATGTTCTGCCGCCGTATTGCGTGCTACGGCCGCGCAACGGCCGTAGCAATCCGAATGGCTTGCGTCACACCCTATGCGGTGTGACGGCCTTGCGCTGTTGCACGCTGCCTTTTACTGCGCTTCGGCGGTGGCCTCTTTTTAAGCTGCTTTAACAAGTTTCCGCTTGATTTCAGGCTGATCTCGCATTAATTGTATAAGGATGATTACAGGTTCGGGAATTGTGCTTCTCCCGATTTCCCAGCCTTGTAACGTTCGTGGACTGACATGAATGGCCTTTGCCAGCTGAGATTGCGACATCTTGAGTTCTTTTGCCCGGATATCCTTTAATCTTTCCGCTTTTTCTTTTCTCAAGTCCTCAATTCCCTTGAAGGACATGGTCCTCTTGTTTGTTTCTGGGTCAATGTGCCAAGTGCGCAATTTGATCCGACCGGCCTTGAAATCTTCCCAATCTTTCATCATATTCGATTGAGATGAGTCCTGACGAGTAATGTTTTTCATATTTCACCCCTTTTGATATCAGCAATAATATGGGATAGCTCTTTCTTTTCGTTTTCCGTTAAGTTTGGTTTCTCATTTTTTGCGTATGCTTTCATAAGCCATATAATATTGTCCGGATCTTGCCAGTAATAAATTATTCTTGCTCCTCCTCGTTTACCCTGATGGGGAAGTCGCATTCGGACTTTCCTGGCGCCTCCTGTCTTCGTAACCAATTTTCCTTTCAAAGGATTTTTAACAAGTTCGGATTGCAAGTCTGTTAACTCTTCATCCGATGCAATCCTTGAGAATGCAGTTGTGAATTCTTTTAGTTCGATGAATTCCATAGTTATAATATACGTTAATTGCGTATAATATTCAAGTTGTATTTAATTATGCCACCGCCGATATTATCGTATTTGAATGCGCAGTAAAAGGTTGCGTGCAACGGCCGCCCCATGCCGTAGCAAACTGGCAAGTTTGCGTCGTGCCCTATGCGGCATGACGGCATGGGGCTGTTGTGTGCTGTGACTACCGCCAGTCCTTAAGCCGCCTTTCGCCGCCCATGGATATGATCGTGTAAGATCTCACCGATGTAAGTCTGGTATTTCTTTCCGGAATGAACCGCAAGCTCTCTGATCTTATCTAAATCCATGCTGTTCAAACGAATAGTAATACTCTTATCCTTCAGAAGAGTGGCCTCCGCTGCGGCTTTGTAGGTGGCACGTATCTTCTTGGTCGTTGGAATAATTTCGAATTTCTTGTTCTTGAACGCCTGAAGAATAGATTTCTCGTATTTGGTTAGTTGTCGAGTAGGCGTCATAGTATCTCCTTACAATAAAGTGTATTTATCATGAGAGACACCTTACGCCCCTCACAGAACCGGACTTGCAGATCTCCCACATCCGGCTCTTCAACGAACATCACCGAACCCCCTGCAAGACATAAAGATTGCACATAATTCGTGGCT
>Ga0208863_1001252_pt1 | contig 16989 bp, 11 predicted proteins | sample RifOxyD3_FD_184040 | JGI IMG/M metagenome (GOLD analysis project Ga0208863, IMG submission 184040) | Soil microbial communities from Rifle, Colorado - Rifle Oxygen_injection D3 (SPAdes) | ecosystem: Environmental > Terrestrial > Deep subsurface > Rock core/Sediment | place: Rifle, Colorado...
ATATATCATCGCAAATGGTAAGCCATTCCACAACCAGTTGATTAATAAGATGATAAAACAACGGAAGCAATTATCTAAAATATCATTGTTGATCATCTTCGTTTCAATGTTTGACTTTGATACTTGCATTGAATATATTAAATCTATGACAGACAAGATCAATCCCTTGGATTTTTTAAGCGCCAACGCGGAATCCATAATCAATAAATCATTCCTGGCATGCTTTATTACCGACATGAGCGACCGCATTATATGGATTTCCAGGACATTTACTAAAATTACAGGCTACTCCCTCGACATGGTCTGCAACCGGGACTTCCGGCATATGATCCATATTTTAAAGGAACTGAAAGCTGAACAAGACATCATCTGTAATTTCATTATTCCCGCAGACGCGCAAATGGAATTTAAGGAGTTTGCATATTTCTATGACTGGCAGATAAACAGGGACGAAGGCCTGCATGCCTCACTGCATTGGCACTCATACCCCACCGCGTTCAAGGTATTCTTCGTTGAACCCCTTTCGCGTAATCCTGAAACTATCCATGGATATTTTCATAATGAATTGTTTGCGATTCTTGACGATGACCTGAAATTTGTCGAGTTCGGAGCGCCATGCTATACGCGTTTACGGCAACTGCATCCTGAAGACAAATTTCGCGGAGCGCCTCTCAAATCATACATCCATCCTCTGGATTTCAAAGAATGGGAAAAGTCGCGGAGCATGTACCGTGAACATGTGCTCCTGCACGCAGAAGAAAGCGGCCTTGCGTGGCGCCGCGTATTCGATAATACAAAGGATACCTGTTCAAGGCTTTTCCCCTCCAAGACAAAGGGGGTTGTCTTCAATGAAAACAGCATCGACCTCGTACCGTTCCAGGGAAATGAAATCTACTGCATGATGACACGACCATTAGACTTTTTCCAGACCGCCGTACGGATTAAATACCGGCTCCCTGAAGGATGCGGAGGCGTAGTGTTCTGTGGATCGCCGACGCCCGTCACATCTCCCGAAGAAAATGGCTATATGTTAGTGTTTAATAACAATAAAATGATTTTGAAACGAAACACCAATACGATTAATATCGAACCCTGTCCGAATAGGCCGGAGACCGTTGTCATTGAAAAAAAAGGGGTCGTCATATCCATTGCGGTGAACGGTAAGACGCTCATGAAGCATATAGACGAAACCCCGTTCTATGGTGACTACGCATCACTTACCGGTTTTGGGCTTTATGCACCCGTACCGTCCAGATATACTGACATCTCCATTGAAACAGCCACGCTTTCCTTTGATTATGAAAAGCTCAAAGAGTTCCGCAGGCTGGTCCGCCTGCGGAACGACAACCGCCATTATTACGATATGCGTATTATTCCAGGTGAATACCGGGGAGAAATATACCGGTTTCTGTTCCTGACCGAACTGGGAGAATTGATTGAAACCCAGGAGCGCATGATCCAATACAGGCGGGAACGCGATCGCGCGATCGTGCAGCTGCAGGCAGGGGAAAAAGGGTTTTACGGCATGATCGGCCATTCCCAGGCCATGGAACAGGTGTTCCAGACAATAAAATCTGTCTCCCGGACCGATGCATCGGTCCTTATTACAGGCGAGACCGGTACCGGCAAGGAGTTGGCGGCCGCGGCCATCCATGGAGAGAGCGGACGCAAGGGGCCGCTCATCAAGGTGGATTGCGCTTCCCTGCCGCCGACTCTTATTGAAAGCGAACTGTTCGGACATGAAAAAGGCGCGTTTACCGGCGCTGAAAGCCGCCACATCGGCAAGTTTGAACAGGCGCATGCCGGAACGCTGTTTCTCGACGAGATCGGAAACATCCCGCTGTCGGTCCAGGTCAAACTGCTGCGCTTTCTCCAGGACAGGAAATTCGAACGGTTGGGCGGCAAAGAGACTCTTGGGTCCGATGTCCGCATCATCTGCGCGACCAATGCTGATTTGGGAGAACATGTTAGAAACAACCGCTTCAGGGCAGACCTGTATTACAGAATCAATGTCATTACCATTGCAATGCCGTCCCTGCGGCAGAGACTCATGGACATCAATATTCTGGTAAATCATTTCATCATGGACATGGCCCAGCGTAACAACATGCCTGTTCCGCAACTCAGCAATGATCTTTTTCCCGTCCTTATCAAATACGACTGGCCGGGAAACGTACGGGAACTTAAGAACGCGGTGGAACACGCGGTCATTGTCAATAACGGGGTCATTGGCGTCAAGGACCTGCCCCCGTTTATCGGGAAACCTTCCGAAGACATTGATACGTCCGGTAACAACTCTTCGGCCATGGAGTCTGCCCTGCTTGAAAAAAGCACAGGGAAGCACACCCGTGCGTATCAAGACCCCGCGCTGTTTAAGAAAGCATTCAAGGAATGCGGGGAACGGCCGTATAAAATCGCGGTCCGCTTTGGCTGCTCATATGTGACTATTAAACGATATATGAAGAAATATGGCCTCCTGCTTCCAGCAAACGAACGGCTCGGAAACACATTGTCCGATATTAAACAGAAAACATTCTCCGCAGAGGTTTTCCGTTTAAAACTCGGTATTGCCATGAACACAGCGCGAAAATACCTAGCAATGCTCGAAAAAGAGGGGAAAATCACAAAGGAACGGAATGGACGGTTTGTCACGTTCAGGAGAAACGTCTCGATGGCATAAAAGGCCCTCCCATAATAGCCGTTTTCCAATGCTCCCCCCTTGCTAATCCGCAGAACTTTTATAGCGAGGACACTTATTTCATCAGAAATATTTTTTCGACAGGACCCTGTTACCCATGGTCGCCTTTATAACGTAGACCCCGCTTGGCTGATTGGAAGCGTCCCAGGTAATACCAGCAGGCAGCAGGCAGTTTCTGAACCAATTTCCCATGAACATTATAGATGTTTATTGTTCTGGGATTAAACGCATCCAGGAATACAATTGGCCTTAAGATTGCCCCCTGAATTTTGCCAAAAACTCCCGCCCTCGGAAGAGCCGTTGCCAGACTATACTCCGCCGCAGGCGGATTTGAGGATCTCCCATGATACGATAATTAAGGGCTCTCGCCCGCCTCGACTCGCTCGGCGAGGCGAGCCAGGAACGCACTGCGTGAGTTTTTTTTATTTGCTTGTTTTGGCTATATGGAGAGGTTATTTTCTTGACGTGAAGGACAATTTCAGATGCAAAGAGGGGAATGCGAGGGTGTTTATATCGAAAACCGGAAACAGGTGCGCCATGCAGATGCCTGTGGAAACTTATGCGAACTGGAAAATCAAATTGCCTATCAATTACTGACTATTGGTAGGGAGGAGCAACAAAATGCCAACACGCCTAAAAACTATCGGAATGGCCTTCATTGTGACAGCGCTGACTTGTCATACACTTTCGGCGGTAACGTCGGAGAATTATATTCGCCTCCTTGAAAAATGGAATCCAACGGCTCGGAAATGGACTCATGAGGTCCAGGGAAATGACGGTCTGGTCTACTTTGGTACGGGTGGCCATGAGAACTGGGCGATGCAAGCGCATTGCACGGCCTTTGCCGGTATCGCGGTGCTGGCCACGGCGCCGGAACTTGACGAGAACTATGCAGGGGAGACACGCGAACAACTTCGTCAGCGGGCCCTGAAAATGTTGCGCTATATCTTGCATACCCATAAGAGCGGCGACATAACATGTACCACGGGTCAAAGCTGGGGCTATAGCTGGATCAGCGGCCTTGCGCTGGAGCGTATGTCCCATGCCTTCACCGCCCTTAAACCCTGGTTGACCGACGATGACCGCCAGCGAATGCGCGACCTATTGGTTGCGGAATGCGATTTCCTGCTGAAAGATTATCCCGTAGTCGGAGCAATAGATGCAGCTACTGACAAAAACAAACCGGAAAGCAATATTTGGAACGGCGCCATGCTCTATCGAACCGCTGTGCTTTATCCTGATGCACCTCATGCCGCGAAATACCGGGAAAAAGCTTCTTCTCTTCTCCTTAATGGTATCTCCATCCCATCCGATGCAACGAGCGAAATACTCTATTCCGGGTGCCAGCTCAAACAGTGGCACATCGGTCCCAACTATACCGAGAATTATGGCCTTAACCATCATGGGTATCTGAATATTGGTTACATGGAAATCTGCCTCTCCAATATCGCCATGCTCCACTTTTTCTGTCTGGACAACGGCATCCCGGTCCCCGAGGAACTCTACCATCACTGCGACAAGCTCTGGGAATTGACTAAGAGCCTGACGTTCGATGACGGCCGCTTGTGGCGGATCGGCGGTGACACGCGTATGCGTTATTGTTACTGCCAGGATTATGCGTTGCCAGTGTGGTTGATGATCACCGATCGTTTCGGTGACCCCGATGCGGCGAAGTTCGAGGACGGTTGGTTCAATGTGATCGCCCGCGAACAGAATGGTAATCCGGATGGCGCATTTCTCAGCGATCGCCTGGCCAAGCTGAGGGACACCTCGCCGTTCTACTACTGCCGACTGGAAGGTGATAGGGTCGTTTCGATGTCGCTGGGTGCTTACTATCGACGCCTGCTCGCCCGAAAGAAGAAACCCACCCAACCTACCAGCTTGAGTGCCCTTAAGGCCTGGTCGGACGAGTTTCATGGCGCTGCAATGGTCAGGGGTCAGCGTCGCTTGGCAAGCTGGGTTTGGAAATCGGCGCAATGTCCGTGTGGCACCGTTGTTCCTGCCGACCGCTCCGACATGGTCGAGTGGCAGTGGAATCTGGCAGGTCTCATAAAAGGTACGGGGTGTAAATTCGAGGTCACGCCTGATAAAAAATATGTTCTGCATACGTTCGAAGGAGGATTCGCCACCTGTGGCAGCTACAGATGGAATGCCTCTGATAATCCCGGGGAAGGATCGTCTCTGGAAGAAGTGGGCTTGGCCCACACCGCCATGGTGGCGCTTCCTGACGACGCAACCACTGTGATTCTTCAATACGCAACTGCGACAAGGCCGGTTTTTATTAATCAGGTCTTAGGGCTCAATTACAACATACCTAATGACGTTTTTAACCGGGGAATCCGAACATATCGCTTCAAAGGTAAAAACAGAAAGATTATCGGGGCAGGAACCAGCGATAATCCTGCCCATGAAATTCTTGCCTGCGGAAAAGATCTGCAGATTGATGGACGGGTCAATGTCAGCGTTATCTATGGCGCCAATGGAGTTTCATTGTTCCGTCCCGGCGCACGTAACGCCATGATGGCTCACAGCACCCCGATGAAATTCAGCGGAGCTGGTGCCAGCCTGTATTGTGATGTCATCAGTATTCCGGCCCAAGATACACAGCGATACTACAACACCAACGAAGTTCTGTACGATATCGGAGCAGTTATCGGTGTGGACTTCTGCGCTACGGCAGTCTCCCGTATCAAACCAGACAGTCTTCTTAAGGTTGTCGAAGTAACATGCGCTGATCAGTGTCGCTATGTGGTTGCCGCTAATTTCAGCGATAGTCCTGAACAAGGCGTTATACCTTTCTCAGACGAATTTAAAAACCTTTGTGGAAAAGGCGCCACGGCAGGTAAGGACGGCATTCAACTGGATCTTCCTGCAGGAGAAGTTATCGTCTTGAAACTAAAAACCAAACCCTGATTCAGCGTCGTTGTTTCTTCAACGGTTGCGACACATGTAATTGACCAGGACGAGATTATTGTGCGTATCCTGAAGCACTGAGACCTCTGGAAAGACCCGCTTCGCTCTCGCGAAAGCGAGGCGAGATCCCAGCCAAAGCCGCCGCCGGAAATCTGCCCGCCTCAACCCGCCTTGCCCGCCGCAAGTCTAGGCGGGCCGGAAAGCCATGGCGAAGCGTTACCTATTTTACTTGATTGCATGGATGTGAAGGGGTATTTTTTCTGAAAATGGACAAAACCGATTTTTTGCAGGCATCAACAAATCATATCACGAACCGGAAAATCAAAATGCCCATCAGTTAGTGCGCTCTTTTAAAACTTTTCTTGAATCGGGAAGTCCAATTTATTACATTGAACGGGAAGGAATCGGGAACGGAGGCAGTCCATGAAGACAAAAGAGAAATCGACCATCCTCGACACCCGGGCAATGCGCCTGGTAATCGACCGCATGGCGCACGAGATCCTTGAGCGGAATAAAAGCGCGAAGAACCTGGTTGTCGTGGGTATGCAGACCCGGGGCGCCATTATTGCCGGACGCCTGGCGAAAAAAATCGAGGAGATGGACGGCCGCGCCGTACCCGTGGGCGCGCTTGATATTACGCTTTACCGGGACGATTACCGCAGCGCGTTCAAACAACCCGCGGTGCAGGCGACCGACATCCGCTTCTCCATAGAGGGGAAAGACGTCATTCTGGTCGATGACGTGCTCTATACCGGCCGCACCGCGCGCGCGGCCCTCGACGCACTCACCGACTTTGGCAGGCCCAAGACTATCCAGTTCGCGGTGCTCATCGACCGCGGCCTGCGCGAATTTCCCATACACGCGGACTACATCGGCAAAACCGTGCCCACGGCGAAAAATGAGGAAGTCAAGGTGCAGGTGACGGAAAAAGACGCGCACGACGGCGTCTGGATGGTTGAACTGAAAAAATAGGACCCAACCGCAAGGAGGACCCATGTCACTCACAATCAAACACCTGCTGGGCCTGCGGAGCGTGCCAAAGGAGGACATTACCCTCATCCTCGACACGGCCAAAGGCTTCCAGGAAGTACTGTCGCGCGACATCAAGAAAGTCCCGACCCTGCGGGGCCAGACCGTGGTCAATCTCTTTTTCGAGAACAGCACACGCACGCGCATCAGCTTCGAGCTGGCGGAAAAGAGGCTCTCCGGAGACACCGTCAACTTCTCCTCCGCTGGATCAAGCGTCAAAAAGGGCGAAACGCTCAAGGACACCATCAGAAACATCGAGGCAATGAAGATCGACATGGTGGTGGTGCGGCACCAGTCCGCAGGCGTGCCAAAATACCTCACCGAATGCACCAACGCGGTCATCATCAATGCGGGCGACGGTTCAAACGAACATCCAACGCAGGCCCTGCTCGACATGCTCACCATGCGCGACCGCTGGGGCGCGCTCAAGGGCCTCAAGGTGGCCATCGTAGGCGATATCCTGCACTCGCGCGTGGCGCGCTCTAACATGTGGGGTCTAGCCACCATGGGCGCTGACCTCTGGGTCTGCGGTCCCGAGACGCTCATACCGCAGTACATGCAGGAGTTCAAGGGCGTCACCTATACCAATAATCTCGACAAGGCGCTTAAAAACGCCAAGGTCGTCATGGCCCTGCGCATCCAGCTCGAGCGCCAGTCAACCGGGCTTTTCCCGTCAATCAACGAGTACCGGGCGCGCTGGGGAATTACCGCGCAACGGCTCGAAAAATCAGGGTGCTCCGACGCCCTCATCATGCACCCGGGCCCCATCAATCGCGGGATCGAGATAACCACCGACGTGGCCGACGGGCCCAACTCCGCCATCCTCACGCAGGTCACAAACGGCGTGGCAACGCGTATGGCAGTGCTTTATCTTCTGGGAGGAGGACGCGAACATGCAGCAGAATAATACGATACTCATCAAAGGCGGCCGTGTTATAAGTCCAAAAAACCGGCTCAATGGCGTCATAGACGTTCTGATTGCAAACGGCACCATTGAGAAAACTGGCAAGGCGCTGAATATTGCAGCCGATCGCGTTGTAGATGCCAAGGGCATGTACGTCGTACCAGGCCTCATCGACATGCACTGCCATTTCCGGGAGCCGGGTTTCGAGGAAAAAGAGACCATCCAGACCGGCGCCCAGGCAGCGGCTGCGGGCGGCGTCACAACAGTGGCGGTCATGCCCAATACCAACCCGGTCGTTGACAATGAGACCGTGGTCAAATTCATCATGGACCGGGCCAGGGACGCGGCCATCCGTGTCTTGCCTATTGGCGCCATATCGCACAACCAGGAGGGCGCGGTGCTCTCTGAAATCGGCCTTATGCGCCGCGCGGGCATTGTGGCCGTGTCCGAGGACGGGAAATCGGTCATGGATTCGGGTCTCATGAAAAACGCCATGCGCTACTGCACCATGGACGACACCCTCATCATCTCCCACTGCGAAGACCCGGGCCTTTCAAAGGGCGGTGTCATGAACGAGGGCCGCATCTCCTCCATGCTCGGGTTCAAGGGCATTCCTAAAATAGCGGAAGAGATCATGGTCGCCCGCGATATCATGATCGCCCGCGATACTGGGGCGCGCATCCACATAGCGCATGTAAGCACCAAAGGCGCGGTCGAACTCATACGCGCGGCGAAAAAGGACAAGATGCGCATAACCGCTGAAACCGCCCCCCACTATTTCACCCTCACCGACGATATTATCGTCAATTTCAATCCCAACCATAAAATGAACCCTCCCCTGCGCAACAAAGAGGACGTTGAGGCCATTATAAAAGCGCTGGCTGACGGTACTATAGATGCTATTGCCACGGACCACGCGCCCCACACCATCGACGACAAAGACATGGAGTTTGACCAAACGCCCAATGGCGTGGTAGGTCTTGAGACCTCGGTGGGCGTCACACTCACACACCTCGTTCACAAAAAGAAAATCACGATCGAACGCATGGTCGAACTGATGTCCGTAAACCCCGCGGCCATACTGAAAATCGACCACGGTCAGATCGCCCAGGGAAAACGGGCCGATATCACGATCATCGATCCTTCCAAACCATGGACCGTGGATTCGAAGAAATTCAGGTCTCTGGGAAAAAATACGCCCTTTGAGGGAATGAAACTCAGGGGCAAAGCGGTCGTAACAATAGTGAATGGGAATGTAGTATACGAGGAATGATTTTACGTCGTCTGGAACTGTATTGGGGTCAGTTCTTCAACTGGGCTTTCGCACTTTTATTTAACCCTGGCCAATGTTTCTACGAGAGATCGGCGTCATTCGTTGGACGGCGTTGGCCGTCCTTGCTTGTCCGTCCTGAAGCCCCAGGAACTGCTTCGACTCCCGGAAGACAACTTCAATTGGCCATCATCCGGTATAGGTGTAGATGATTTGCTTGGCAGACATCTTCAAATCAGTAGTGAAGAAAAACTCGGTATCCTTTTTCCCCTCTGGGTCTTTGACGGCGATAATAGTGATCATGGTTTGAGGGTAGTCACCCAAAAGTAATGCTGCAATTGACTATTAAAAGACATTGAGTGTATCTTTTAACGGATTGCTATTTATGGGAAATATCGAAAAAATATTGCAAAGAATACTTCAAGGGAACGCTGATCAGAATGTTCGATTCTCAGAAGTATGTATTGTATTGCAGCGGCTCGGTTTTCATCAACGCACCAAAGGAAGCTACCATATATTTTACAAGGAGAATGTCGAAGAAATTATCAACCTGCAACCCCTGGGAAATAAGGCAAAACCTTATCAGGTTAAACCGGTTCGCAATTCAATTTTGAAATATAAATTAACGGGAGAAATATAATGCGGAATTATACAAGCAAATACGAAGTTATAATATATTGGAGCAACGAGGACGATGTTTTTATCGCGGAGGTGCCGGAATTGCCGGGGTGTGCCGCCGATGGAAAAACGTCCGCGGAATCGCTCAAGAATGTTCAATTGGTTATCGAAGAGTGGATCGAAACCGCCCAGAAGCTCGGACGAACCATTCCTGAACCTCGCGGTAGACTCGCCTACGCATAATGTTATTGAGAAAAATCGCCCCGCCGTTCGTTAAGAATCCCGCCGTGTTATGTGAACAACATCAGCATGGGCAATGGGGCTGACTTCAGCGAAGTTCCAGGGTCAATAGGGTTTAACGAGAACGATACCAGCAATATCTGCGGCGATAACAGCCTCAATGTTATTGGCATTGGTTCAAAGAACCATTCTAGTATTACATATACACAGATCGCTTTTACGGACACTGCCACTACCACACGGGATTTGCATATACAGGCTGGGAGCATTGCCTGCAATGCCGGAGCTGATTTAGGTTGTTATTTTGTGACCGATATTGATGGCGGTGTCCGTGTGCAGTGGGACATTGGGGCAGATGGCTATGGCATAGGTATGGCAAAAAGGGCCAGAGAGCAGTAGGCGCTAAAAGAAGAGTATCCCAAGGTATTTGCGTTGCACCAGAACATGCTGTAGCCAAACGCAAGGCAACAGCCGTGCTCTTGCTGACACGGGTGAAGCCGCGCAGCAAAGCCCTTTAAAATATGATAAATAAGATGTTGACAGACGTACTTTAGTATGCGTATCTTATCAAATAGGATATGGAATTAATCGAGTAACTGTGACGGCAAATTAAATGAGAGGTATTTATGACAAATACTATTTCCCTTACCGCCATAACGGCATTATTGATATTTCCACTAATAATTAATGGAGAAACAGATCTGTTGAACTGGAGCCGTAACAGCATGCAGGTTAAAATCGAAAACAGCGGTTATAAAATCGAGAAGATTACCTGTAAAGTCAAATGCCGTGATTTAGATATGCCGGATAAGTGCTATAATATTACAATACCAGGCTGCATATACGGCAGCAAGGAGGCGGGGGAGCCGCAGCTGCCAAAGAACACAATACGATTCGGTTTGCTGGATAATTCGGAAATTGATACGGTATTGGTTAATATTACCAGTGCCGATACGCTCGTTCTCGACGGTTACGTGAATTTGTTTGAAGGCTATAAGATTGAAAGCAAGAACGCTTATGAGACGAAAGATGCGGATTGTTTGAGATACTTTGGATTATCCAGATACCCTGAAAGCGCTATCTATATATCGAAGCCTCATTTCATATACCGCGTGAAACATACCGTCATTTCCTTTTCTCCGGTCATCTACTTTCCAAAAGAGAACAAGATAGTGATACATAAATGTATTTCCCTTACAATACGCTTTAAAGGCGATTTAAGCAATAATAACGCCAAGGAGATCAGTCGGAAGGAATATGAGTTTCTTAAAGGTTATCTTGTGAACTTCAATTCTGATTTCATTACGATTAATAGAATAGGCGTATTCACTACGGGAAAGAATAGCCTGTCTGAAGAAAGGATACTCAGGCAGAGATCGTATTGATAAAGGGGGAAGGCAATGAATAAAAAACGAACCAGGAATATAACGATTATAAAATTATCACAACTTTTTATTATATTATATTCTATCTCCTGCTTTAGTCAGGTTGACTGGGTCTGGCGTAATCCGCTCCCTCAAGGCAATAACCTTAATTCCATCATCTATGGTAACGGCCTGTATATTGCAGTAGGTCATGCAGGTACAATCCTGACCTCTGTGGATGGCATAACCTGGTCATCCATGTCATCAGGAACAAAAAGAAACCTTTCTTCAATTACCTATGGCGGAGGCCAGTATATCGTTGTCGGCGATACATGCACAATTCTAACATCTGCAGATGGCAAAAACTGGACAGCTACCTACTCAGGAACAGCGTATGATCTTGCTTCAATTACATATGGTAACAACCAGTATATAGCTGTAGGCGAGAATGGCATCGTATTAACTTCCATTGACGGTACAACTTGGACCCGCGGGATGGATGGCACGACACAAAATGATCTTTATTCAATCACATATGGTAACGGTAAATATATCGCAGTGGGACAAAATGGCACAATTCAGACTTCCACAGGTGGTGTTTTTTGGACACAGAGAGGCATCGGAAATCCTTACACGCTTTATTCGGTAATCTATGGTGATAGCCAATATATAAGTGTAGGCAGTTCTGGTACCATTTTAACTTCAGCAGACGGCTATGTCTGGACAAATAAAGATGCAGTGATATATTCCGACTTACACTCAATAATTTATAAAAACAATCAGTATGTTGCTGTTGGTGACAACTCACCTGTTCACACAATAATAACCTCTAACGATGGTACAACTTGGACAAGTCAGACCTCTGGAACAACCAATGGCCTCTACGCTGTCACCTATGGCAACAACCAGTATTTTGCTGTAGGTTTCTTAGGCAGTATTATAACCTCTGCGGACGGAATAACATGGACAGACCAAAGTTCATCAGTAATAGAACATGAGATTCTTTCAATAGCTTACGGCAACAGCCAGTATATTGCGATAGGCGGGGAGGACGCTATTCTATCATCTGCAGATGGAATAACATGGACCAATAAGGAGTTCGGCTTAGGCACAATTGAGGGCCTTAATGCGATCACCTATGGCAACGGCCAATATATTGTTGTGGGTGGTAACTGGGAGAGCACAATCTTGACCTCTACAGACGGAATAGAATGGATAAGCAGAAATAACGATGTTTCTCAAATACTTGCTTCTATCACCTATGGCGACACCCAATATATTGCCGTTGGTGAAAGGGGTACGATTATAACTTCTACGGATGGAATAACATGGTCATGCCAAACCTCCGGGACAACAAACTATCTTTTATCCATCACCTATGGCAACGGCCAATATGTTGCTGTGGGAGGCACTATCCTCACCTCCACAGACGGTACGACCTGGTCAACCCAGACCTCTGGAACAACCAATGGCCTCTACTCAGTCATCTATGGCAATGGCCAATATGTTGCCGTAGGAGATAGCGGCACTATCATAACGTCTGCAGATGGTACAACCTGGCAAACACAGACCTCCGGAACAACGAACCGCCTTTTTTCAATCACTCATGGTAATACCCAGTATGTTGTCAGTGGCACAAGAGGAACCATACTAACCTCTGCAGACGGAATAGAATGGATTCTGAGAAATTCTGGAACAATGAACGTATTTTATTCAATAAGTTATGGTAACAATCAATATATTGCTGCGGGATCATATGGTACCATTCTAACATCTCCAGCTGTTGATGTAGACGTTGAGAAAAAACAAACTACCGCAATTTCCAGCATCACATTACACGTCCAATATCTAAGCCAGGGTGCGCTTCGAATAAAAATACCGCTGGAATTGCGATCTTCACATGCAATTCTTTCCACATACAACATCATTGGCAAACGATTATCCGGGCGCACTGTTTCAGCCTCTACTGGAGAAGTGCATATTAACGGCATAGAACTGCCCGCTGGTGTTTACTACATTGGAATAAAGAGCAATAGGCAAAAGAGATATGCAAAATTCATAATACTGTGATAGAATATCTGTAAGGTTATCCGCAAGGGAAAGGCTTATCGACATGTGGAGATTTGAATTATTTCTGATACTAACCGTTTTTTCATATAGCTTTGGATATTATGATATGCTTATCCTGGCACCTGAACGGTTTGTCTCTACGATTGAAAATGAAGAATATATAGAATGGCTGGAATCACGTGGCATTTCCGTAAGAATGGTTATTCCTGAGGACGATGAAGCGTCGTTTCCGTTGTTCAGCATGTATCCTTCAATAACAGAAGAAGAAAAGGGCAATCTCCGTACTGCTATAAAAAGTTATATACAAGATGAGTACAACAACAACCATATTGGTTATGCCTTATTGATTGGAGCAACCGAAGAAGTGCTGCCTGCCTATGACTACAATGGTGCACCATCGGATTTCGGCTATGGAAGTTATTCTACAATATTTGTGGACGAAATGTATACCTGTGATATTGCCGATGTTGCCGTCGGCAGGTTTCCTGTTCTTTCGAGTTCGGATTTGCAGAACATAATCCTTAAAACTAAGTGCGTCGGAATAAATAATCAATTGTGTTACATACCCTGGCAGGGCCAAACGCCAGCAGATGAGATTTCAAACTGGAATTATGAGGTCACAAATGTGAACATCGACGTAATTGCAGGCAACGATCCTCTTTCAACAAATCAGGATATTGTGGAAGCCTTCAACTCTAATACTTATGGATCGTTAGTTTACTTTGGTCATGGCCTTGAAACAACTTGGACCGGATTAAATAGATACATTGGCGATCCTTTGCGAGGTTGGAATACGCTCCATGAAGACTTTACAGTAAACAATATGTCATCCGTCAACAATACAATCATATATCCTCTTGTATTCAGCGCCGCTTGTCTAACAGCACGATCTGATTATTACGAGGAAACAGCAAGAAAAGCAAGTTTTGGGGAGGAGATGATAAATAGTGCAAATCGTGCCGGCATATTCATCGGCGAGACAAGAACAATGATTGTTACGGAAGGGCGGTTATGGTATTTAAAATATTTTAAAGCATTATTTGGCGATGAGCCTACTACTTTTGGAAACGCTTTAAAAGAATCTTTTATTAAGTCCTATTTTAGTGTTATCGATCCTTACTATGGGCTTTTAAGTCTTAGCACGTATGATATGCAATCTAACTTCTACGTTTCATCTTTCCTGGGCGATCCCTCCATTCCTGCTGATTATCTTGCAACCGGTGTTTGGACTTCAAGTAATGTGGTGGATGTCAATTACTACGTACCTGCAAACGGCGAATTAACCATAGACGCCGGTTCGAACATTGCGGTTACAGGCAATTTCGGTCTAACAGTCGGAGGCATACTACGTATAACCTCTCCAGTAAATTTTACTGGAGATGGCTTCTCGGGTATCCGTATCTTGAAAGGAGGCCAGGTATTTATCAATGGCATTCCTCAGATCGGTAGCGTTTTTATCAAATACGCCGATGGCACATACAAGGCAGGATACGACAACCTTGAGGATGCAGTTGCTGATGTATTAACAGGTGAAACAATCGAGGTGTCGGGACAAATCGAATTATCCACATCCATTGATAATACAAAGACATTCAACATCGAATTCAAGCCTTATTCGGACGTTAACCTTGATAATATGTATTACATTTACCTCCCGAATGCGGTATTTTCTCTTGCCGATAAGAATGTATTTAGACAGGAACTTGTTTATACAATAGAGGAAGACGGCGGTATTGTGAAGGGAGTTTTTCCTGATATATTATCCGCAAAGGCAAAGAAGGAAACATATAATTCCGTTTCTATTTTTCCAAAAAACGACAAGCTGATCAAGAACACTTCCTTAAATGATGTCTTATACACCCGAACGGCTGTTATATCAAACAATGTTATCAGCGATGCTCCTGATGACAAGGTGATATTCATATTTCTCTGCAACGGTTCCAATCCGTCCGACCCTGCAAGTCTTGGTTCAAAAAATAATTTATTAAAAGTAAGTACTGTCTCCGATCAAATACTGCTAAAGTACTTAATTGGCCCAAATTTAAACATGCAATACGATTACAAAGTTGCTTTTGATGATAATCCTGGAGAAGCCGATTACGCTACCACTGCCGCATTGTTTCATACTTTCAACGGTGATGGTTATAAAGACTTATTTGTCTGCAATTCGAATGGGCCTAACAAGTTGTATATTAACAAGGATGCGGGCAGCGGCAACCGTGCTTTTTCAAATAATCCTGTGGACGGTGGGTGGGTTTCGGCGGATAATACGGAGGCGTCAAACGGTGTTGCGCTGATTGATCTGGACAACAACGCTCTTCAAAACGACCTTGTCATCGCAAATACCGACGCTGCCCATGGCCTTCGTTTATTCAGATACACGGGCTCCGGTTTTGAAGACAAGACGGATGTATGCCTCGTAAAAACACCAGGATATGATTATACCGCATACAACGTGCGGACACTAAAGATAAAAGAAGACGCGCCTTCTGAAATATGGTTCACCAACAGTACCGGCCTTTTCCGCCTGCGCAAGGTTGGGGAATACACGGAAGGTTCTGTTACCTACAACCGATATGGGTTTGAATACGGAGGCGAGGTAAATTCGGAAGTATTTTCTGAAATTACGCTTGGGGATTTTGCCATAGGTGATTTAAATAACAACGAGATTTCGGATGTATTTTACAACGGCAGTTTGTATGAAGGTACAGAGAGCGGAGGCAAGATAAGTTTCTCACGGGTTGATTGTGATCCTGATGTAAACATTGCATGGGTCAGCTTGTGCCGGTATAACGGTTCTTACGGGGTATCGTTCTTTGATTTTGACGCTGATGGCGACAAGGACATTTACCTGTCCTCGGGTTCATACAACGAGCTGTTCAGGAACTTGTGGATAAGCAAAGACCCTGTAACCGGTATGAACATTTTAACAAATCGTTTTGAATTCGAGCTTGTAAACGAGATACCCAATTACAATGCTGGAGCATCAGAGTACGGGCGGTCTTCGGGTCTTGCCTTATATGATATTAACGGGGATAACAAGGAAGATGTTTTTCAATGTTTCAGGATGGGAAATCAACCCAATGCAGTATTGCTGAATATTCATGAGGGCACATACTATCATAAGATTAGCTTGAGAGGACAATACAGCAAATTTGGTCCGGGTTATTCTGACTACTGTGGCACTGGTGGTCTCGTGTATGTATATGAAAACGGATATATAAACGATCCTTCCAGGTTAAAGGGGTGGGATGAAGTCCGTCCGAACGGCGGAGGCATTTTTTCAAGTGGTGGTTCTACGCTTGTCTTTCCGTCCCAAAATATTACTCCATATGATATCAAGGTTGTATTTCCATCAAGCAGAATGGTTTATTTATACAACGTACTCCCCGGCGACTACGTTATCGAAGAACCAGGACCAGCAACGTATATTGTTTCCATAGGCAGCGCCCCTGACTATTCAACAGGTACAGTGTCTGTTTCTGCAGGCAAGAAGGAGGTCATTGGTTCAAACACCCTGTGGCTTACTTCTAACAGAGGCAGGGGCGACAGCATCATCATTAACGGAACAGGATATACGATAGACTCTGTCACCTCAGAAATAAGACTCTTGCTCACCGCCTATCCTTCGCAGACATATTCAGGCAGCTATTTAATCAAACGTAAATATGCTACTTTGCAGACATGGGCAAGCACGCATAGAGACCTTGTTGCTGCCCAACAAAGCGAAGTTGCCGTGCTGTACAACGACGGCGTGGAATTCACCATTAACTGGCAGTCTCACATAGACGACGGCTGGAAGACCGATTCCCTGTACAGACTTACCATAACCGCCAATGAAAGAAACCGTCAAAAAGGCAGGGAAAACACCGGCGTAGTAATA
>Ga0208863_1001254_pt1 | contig 16948 bp, 18 predicted proteins | sample RifOxyD3_FD_184040 | JGI IMG/M metagenome (GOLD analysis project Ga0208863, IMG submission 184040) | Soil microbial communities from Rifle, Colorado - Rifle Oxygen_injection D3 (SPAdes) | ecosystem: Environmental > Terrestrial > Deep subsurface > Rock core/Sediment | place: Rifle, Colorado...
CTGCTTAAATCACGTACAATCATACCCTTTTTTAAGAGTTCTTGCGCAATTTTTGATGAATTTTTTTCTTCAGGAAGCGATAATGTGACGAAATTGGTATAACTATCAATCACATCGATCCCCTTAGCACGTGCAAATTCTTCATACCGAGCCATCTGGCTAAAATTATCGGCAATACACGCTTGAACGAAAGCTTCATCCTCCAATGCAGACGATGCGGCTTCAAGAGAGAGTGTCGTTATATTAAACGGAGGACGTACTTTATAGAGGGCTTCGATGATAGGTGATTGAGCGATACCGTAGCCGACACGCATTCCCCCCAGTCCGTATGCTTTTGAAAAGGTACCGAGAAAAAGGACATTCTCAAAACGTTCAATCAATTCACGTGGCTCAACCGCTTTGGAAGGGTCTTTAAAACGGGCATATTCCATGTAAGCTCCATCCACGATGACCAGCGTATCACTGTCCACTTTTTCGATAAATGAAAGCATTTCTCCCGCATCAAGTCCATCCCCTGTAGGGTTATTCGGAGTACAAAGAAAAATGATAGAGGGCTTGTGCTCGAGATAAAGAGCATAAAACTCATCCATTTTATGTTCGCGTGAAGCGGTTCGGATGATGTGTGCCCCTACCTGCTTGGCATAAATCTCGTACATCGCAAAGGTGACACTGTTCACAAGAACTTTCGAACCGCCGTGTGCTTTAGCGTGAATCGCGAACTCGATCACCTGATCGCTTCCGGCACCGATTATCAATTCATTGGTTTTAATACCGTATTTGTTTGACAAAGCGGTTTTAAGTTTTACCATCGAATCATCAGGGTACAGTGCCATATTATCGATGATAGCGCGTACCGCCTCTTTAACTTTTGGAGAACACCCGAACGGATTTTCATTACTGGCAAGTTTGACGATCTGATCTTTGTCAATACCGTATTCACGGACGACCAACTCTATCGGTTTACCCGCTTCGTAGGTTTTAATCGATTCTAATGCTTCATTAAATTTCATAACTCTCCCTTTATGTAGCTTCCCAACCACGTCACTTCATCATTGTGTTTTTGAATTAACATTTGAACTTTTTCTTCATCAATATGCCCGAAGAAATCGATAAAAAACCAATACCCGAACCCGTCATTGTCTCTCGATGGTCGGCTTTCAATTTTACTGAGGTTGATGTCGGCATTATTAAAATCTTCGAGGAAATGGACCAAAGCCCCTGCTTTTTGGGCATCTTTAAGACGTACCAAAATCGATGTTTTATCTTCACCGCTGATACCGTTTTTAAAATCACTGAGGATAAAAAATCGGGTGGCATTGTTATGGGTATCTTCGATATTTTCAAACAATGTGGGGACTCCGTAGAGCTTTGCCGCAATATGGGAGCATATAGCTGCCGCTTCAGGATCTTTAGAAGCTAAAATAGCCGCTTTTGCCGTCGATTCGACCGGAATATGCTCGACGATATCCAACCCGTGTTCTTGCAAAAACTCTCGGCATTGGCCAAACCCTTTATCTTTCGAATAAATACGCTTGATATGGTGGATTTTTTCTGCTTTGGTTGCAAATGCCATATGAATCGGCATATAGAGTTCTGCAACAATTTTGACACTGCTTTTCCCCAATAAATCAAGGGTTTCACCCACAACACCGTCACGCGAGTTTTCGATCGGTACAACCCCGAATTTTGCCCGACCCGCTTCGAGCGTTTTAAACACCGCATCGATTGAACCGAGCGAAAGGTAATCGCTCATTGCGCCAAAGCGAGACTCCGCCGCTTGGTGGGTGAAACTCCCCTCAGGCCCAAGATAGGCAATTCGTTCAGGGAGTTCAAGATTACGGGCAACCGCAAAAATCTCTAAAAATACCGCTTCAATCGCCTGAGAATTAAGAAGTCCTCCGGTCGATTCACTGATCTTTGTCAAGCGATCGATGATCGATTTTTCGCGTTCGGGACGATAAATAGCCGTATTACTTTCATGCTTAATCTCACCGACACGACGCACGACTTCCATACGGCGGTTCAAAAGGTTGACTATCTCATTGTCAATCTCGTCAATACGTGCTCTGCACTCTTCTAAAGTATTCATAAACTCTCCAATATTGCTTGCATATCGGCATAGATTTCGGCCGGGCGCTCGGAAGTTTTCAAAGACGGAATGATCTCATCAGCCGATCGATATTTACCGCTAAGGACAAATATCCCTTTCATCCCAAGCAACTGGGCACCGATAAGATCCCCTTTGACATCATCACTGATAATAGTGATGTCACCGTATTGCACCCCTGCCGTTTGCTGTGATAAACGTCCCAATGCTTCATCAAAAAAGGCTATGCTCGGCTTACCGACAACCGTATAAGGGACCGACGCGGCAAATTCAAGCATCTTTAAAATGGCACCTACTCCAGGATAGCGTTTGTTATTTTTAACATACAACGTCGTTTCGTGCATTCCGATCAATTTAGCCCCGCTAAGGAGGAACTCAATCATTTGCGCATATTCATCAGGAAAGAAGTCCTCTTTGATCGCTACCAAGACCACATCCGGTGTCGCATAATCGAGTAGATATCCCATACTCCGTAAAACATCTAAAAAAGGTTCTGAACCGTAGGCTGCGATCTTGAGCCTTTTATCGATATGGCTCTCCAGCAGCATCAAAGGATCAAGATAATGATCCCTCGGAATATTCAACCCGATGGAATTCAGATACCCCAAAAACTCATCACTCGGATTTTTGGTACTGTTGGTAATCACCATGTAAGGGATACAGTGCGCATTGAGATAATCGATAAACGCTACGGCTCCACGCGTCGGAAGCTTGCTATTATCTTCGATTAAAGTCCCCTGCACGTCGATAAAATACATTGTAATCCCTACAGATAGTCGCGTTCTAACGCAATCACATCGTCAAACGTCTCACGTCGCCGAATCAGGCGTTCTTTACCCGATTCAACCGCAATCTCCGCCGATCGTCCGCGTGTATTGTAGTTACTTCCCATTCCAAAACCGTAGGCTCCCGCACTGTGGACAATGAGTAAATCGTTGTGTTCCATCTTGGGAAGTGGACAGTTTTTAGCCAAAAAGTCACCGCTCTCGCATACCGGACCGACTACATCCGCCGGACTCTCTTCCCCTTCTTTCTCAAGCGCCTCGATACGGTGATAGGCCTTATACAGACTCGGGCGGATAAGATCGTTCATCGCTCCATCAACCATCACAAAACGTTTTTCACCATTATTTTTCTCATACAATACTTTCGTCAAAAAGTATCCTGCATTCGCCGTTAAAAAGCGCCCCGGTTCCATGATGATCGTGACATCGATCCCTTTTAGGGCGGAGAGAATCGCCTGGGCGTAATCATACGGTTCAATCGTCGTCTCATTATCGTAACGGACACCCAATCCTCCGCCGATATCGAAGAATTTCAATTCGATGTCAATCGCCTGAAGAGAGCGGAGTAAATCGGCTACAATAACCGCCGCTTCGTAAATCGGTTCAAGTTCGGTAAGCTGGCTTCCGATATGAAAATGGATCCCTACCGGATCAAGATGATCGGAGTTTTTCGCCTGAATATACATCCGTTTCGCCGCGACGATTTCAACGCCGAATTTGTTATCATGCAATCCGGTCGAAATATACGGATGGGTTTTAGGATCGATATTCGGATTCACGCGGATGCTGATACGCGCTTTGGTTTTCAACTCACGAGCGATCATTTCAACGCGCCCAAGTTCCGCTTCACTCTCTACATTGATGTAGAGGATATCACTTTCAATCGCTTCGCGAATTTCATCATCACGCTTGCCGACACCGCTAAAAATAACACGGTATTTTGGGACACCGGCCATTAGGGCACGGCGCACCTCACCGATCGATACACAATCCGCACCGGAACCCAATTGGGCAAAATGTTTAACAACGCTCAGATTGGAATTTGCTTTGACGGCATACGCTAAAATCGATTTACGTCCGCGAAATGCCTCTTTTAATGATTCAAACTGAGCACGCATCGCATCAAAATCATATACGTACAAAGGTGTCCCGTAGGTTTGTGCCAGAGCTTTAAAATCGATCACCCGTAGTCCTCGTTGATTAGTTTTGTTGCGATTTTACCCTAACTCTCCTTAGGGGATTTCCAAGCCGCCACAACATGATTCCCCCCAGTACCATAATCGGGGCGATTATCCCGATTTCTGGTATGAGCGTTTTATTGCTGGAGAGCTCCCCCATCATAAAGAGGATTCCCCATACCATAAGGGTCGCCAAAATGGCACCGAAACTAAAAAAAGAGAGATTTAAGAATCGGGCACTCACCGGTGCATACGAGAAAAAGATCACGATCAAAATCGGTGCGAACCAGGGGGTCACAAAAATGCGATACATGGCACTCTTTATTTTGGCAACGTCAACGTTCTGATTTTCCAAAAGTTCGAGAGCATCCAAACCGTCCCCGATGGTAAAATTTGCTTTTCCCTCGTATATCTGATCCAAAATTTTTGGTTTAAACTCATGCAGTACTTTGAGATTATAACGATCTTCAACCACGATTCCGGGCCCTTTGAGATCATACGTTTCGGGAGGACGAATCACATGGGCTTTTTGAATATTCCAATACCCTTGATCATAGACCGCTTCGGTTGCAATCAACCCCTCTTTTAAATGCCCCTGCTGAAAGGTAAAGATTCGGATGTCTTCCGCTCTTTTACTCAGCGGATAAAGATTCCCGAAATAGATGTAGCTCCCTTCGTGGGTAAAAAAAAGGTTGCTGGTAGGACGGATAAATTGGGAAGTTTCACGCAAATTATCCGCGAATTCGTTTGAACGGGCAAAATTAGTCGCATGCAGTGCGATATAGATGACGATCATACCGCTTGCCACACTCAAAAAAGGGATAATGATACGTATCCTGGAATACCCAAGTGCATAATAGGCTGCCAGCGCATTGGTACGAACCAGCTCAACCAAAGAGGCGATAATCGCAAAAACCAGTGAAATCGGAAGCATCATATCGATGGCATAAAAATACTTATACATGATGTAAATTAAAACAAGATTGGCAGATGCCGGCAGGGAAGAACCGTTATCCATCAGATCAAATCCGACCATAAAACTGCTCAAAGCAATCAAAACAATCGAAAAATAGCGTAAATAAAGGGTCGATAAAGTAGTAAATGCGAGCATAAGAGCCTAAATTAAAAAATTGAAGTTTATTGTACCCAATTAAACCTGCAAATTTTTACAGCCCCTTCTGGGAGTATTTCCCCCCAACATCACTGCAACTGTGCGTGAGAAGCATTTCAACGGCATCGGCCGAGACAGAAATCCAGCTTGCAAGTTTGCTTTGTTCTTCCGCATTGAACGGATGCAAGACGTAATCGGCAACTTGAGATTTATGCTCAGGCTTACCAATCCCCATCCGCACACGAATATAATTCGGCGAGATAGCCGCATCAGCGGATTTCAATCCGTTATGTCCGCCGTGTCCCCCCCCGCTTTTAAAGCGCAATGCCCCGAAAGGGAGGTCCAGATCATCATGAATGACGATTACCTTATCAATTTTATAAAAATTTTTAACGGCAAGGATGGAACGACCGGAGAGATTCATGTAAGTTAAAGGTTTGAGGAGAAAGTGTGATCCCATTTTAAACAACTCCCCTTCAAAGGAGCTCTTTGAAATGTTCTGAACACTGTGACGACGACAAAGTTCATCAATCACCATAAACCCGATATTATGCCGAGTTTGCGCGTACGCCGGGCCGGGATTGCCCAGTCCGACGATAAGCATCATTATTTCGCTTTGATGATACTAAGAACCGATACACGGTCTGAATCAGTAAAGGTAACATTTTCAACACGTGGAAGATCACGAACCAATACCGAATCACCCAAATCAAGGGGAGCGACATCAACAGTAATATTGTTTGGCAAGTTTTCAATCGCCGCTTTTACACGAAGACGTTTTTTGGCAACAAACAACATCCCTTTGTTTTTCAAACCGACAGGAGTTCCTACGGTTTTAACGGGAACATGATAGTGAGTGACAACACCCGGTTGCGCTACCATCAAATCAACGTGTAACAAATTGCCGGATACCGGATGAGACTCATACCCTTGAACGACAAGGTTCATCTCAGCTCCGCCTACGTTTACTGCAAATGCTACGGTTTCTTTGTTGCGCACCGTACGGATAAAGTCGTTCATTTTGAACGCAGCGTGAATATTTTCAAGCCCTTTTCCATAGATGTTGGCAATAAGATAACCATCACGGCGATACGCTTTTGTTGAACGTTTGCCAATACTCTCTCTTACGATGCCTTCTAACATAATCATGTCCTTCTAAAATAAAATGGGACGGATTATACTTAAATATTGTTTAAACTATCCTAAATGCAGACTACTCTTTCAATCCGATGTAATCCCCTTCTTTAAACTCTTTCGGACCGTCATCGACCCCTAATTTCCCTTTTTCAACCGTAGTACTTAGCCCATCCATTCGGAGTTTTAAGTCAGAAGAAGATGTCGCATAAGCCAATGCATCATCCCGACTGATCCGTCCCGAAAGGTACAAGTCCAAAATCCCCTGATCGAATGTTTGCGATTTATACAGCTCTTTCCCCTCCGCAATCGTATCGGGAATTTCAATATCACGATTTTCAGCAATCAACTGCTCAATACGGGGTGTCCGGATCAAAATTTCCAACGCCGCCGTTCGGTTCCCATCCACCGTCGGGATCAGACGCTGAGACAAAACCCCTTTCAAGACGGAGGCAAGGGTCATGCGCACCCGATTTTGTTCAGCCGTCGGAAAGACGGAAATAATCCGGTTTACCGTCTCTTTCGCATCAAGTGTATGAAGCGTTGAAAAAACCAAATGCCCCGTATCGGCTGCATGGAGCGCAATCTCAATGGTCTCCATATCCCGCATCTCCCCGACAAGGATAATATCGGGATCTTCACGCAATGCGGCGCGCAAGGCGTTCCCGAAGCTGAGGGTATCTTGCCCGACGCTTCGCTGATTAATAATACATTTACGGTCTTTATGGACAAACTCGATCGGATCTTCAATCGTAATAATGTGTTTACGCCGTTTCCAGTTAATCTCATCGATAAGGGCCGCCAATGTTGTCGATTTTCCGCTTCCGGTAACGCCCGTTACGAGGACAAGTCCCCTCTCCATCTCGGCAAAGCTGTGGACAATCGAAGGAAGCTTCAGTTCGTCGATGCTCAGGATTTTGACCGGAATCAAACGGAAAACCGCCGATACCCCTTCCATCTGGAAAAAGATATTGATACGAAACCGTGTATTATCGTCAAATGGATAGACCAAATCCACCTCTTTCTTTTCGACTAATTCCGGAAAACGGGTACGCAACAGCTCTTTCGCAAAAATTAGCGCATCGTCTTTGGAAAGAATTTCACCCGAAAGGGGGATGATTTCTCCATTAATGCGGGCACGGACAACCGCATTGGCTTTAATGTGCAAGTCACTCCCCCCCGCATCGACCATTCGACGCAAATAGCCTCGAATTTTTTTCAACACTTCAAAGTTGAGTTCGGTAAGATCAGACTGATGGACAGTTTTTTGAATGTCTTGACTCATATTCGTTTACTCCAATTCACTCAAGATTTCAGAAAAAGCATCTTTGAATGCTTCCAATCCTTCGGCAATCTGCTGTTCTATAACGGAATCCATCACAATACCCGCATTTGCGACACGCTGTTGGTGTTCCCTTATTGTAGCGGCATCCAACGGGAGCTTCAGGGTTATGTCTCCCCCTTTTACGTACGCATCAATCGTAGCGATCGGAGCGGTATTGACACTGTTGGCGGCTAAAAGCTCATCAATGTAATAAGATGCTCTGAATTCATCTCCCTTGACTCCGGTACTTGCAAACAAGACACGGCATTTCGGAACACGGAGCGCTTCGACACGATTGTAAATATCAGCCGCATTCATTATCCCCATCAATCCCGTACGGACACCGGCAGCACGAAGCGTTTCATCGATCGCCCGGTCGATACGGCTGACAAATACACTGATAACGGTATCAACACTTGCTTTTTGCGATGCACGCTCAAACGCTTCTGCACATTTAAGGGCCTGATCGACGGAAAAGATCAACGTTGCATTAACGGGAATCCCTTGAGAAGCAAGCGATTCCATCGCGATATAACCTGCGTTTGTTGCAGGAACTTTGATCATTACATTGGGACGGTTAATACTTTTGTGAAGCCGTAATCCCTCCGCAATCGTCGCTTCCGCATCATCGCATAAAAAAGGGTCCACTTCGATACTCACGTATCCATCATCCCCTGCATCATATAACGGCCGCAAAATATCAGCCGCTTTTTGGATATCGAAGATGGCCAACGCTTCATATTTTTCTTTAGGAGACAAGGCACCCAAAGACGAAAGCTGCTCTTTATACGCTGCAGACGTCAAAATGGCATTTTTAAAAATGGCGGGGTTGGAAGTAGCTCCGTTAATAACCCCTTTGGCAATGAGCTCTTTAAACCCTTCATCCAAAAATGTTCGTTCAATAAAATCGGCCCATAAGGAAAATCGTGCTTCTTCAATATACATATACCATAACTCCCTCTTTATCTCATTTCAGATTATAACCCATGTTTGTGCAGGAAAAGAGCTTTATCCAGTTTTTCAAAAAATCTTTTGTAAAGATTGTTGTCCGCTACATCATTTCTTTCTAATGAATATAAAGGAATTCGACTTATAACTTCGGAATGATTGAAAACTACTCTTATCTGGTGTTTATCTTGAAACTTGTTTACACTGATACTGCCGGTCAGAACGATTGTAGCGTCTGAGTCAAAAAAAAGAAAAGATTGATAGAAAAGGGCAGGTCCCAATATCAATTGTTCCTTTAAGTTTAAATCACGCAATGAGACCTTGAATCTTTTTTCAATCTCAAAATAGCCCAAAGCATAATCTGAATGTACTAAAGTAAAACCGTCGTCCTGCAAAACACTAATAATAAGTTTTTCCATAATCTGAGTGTTATTGATGTCATAAACTCTCATCTCAGACATTCTATTTTCTACTTGTGAAACTGGATTTTTAGTTGTACACCCCATCATCAGAGTAACTACCATTGCATACAGCAAAAATGTATAGTTTATTTTAGAAAGAAGAGGTACGGTATACAACATCTTTCACTCTATTTTCTGGATCAAATTTGATGATAATTGTTAACGTTCTTTCAGAAGAAACTGATGTTTCTTGACCGCCCCATATCCCACCGAATAACCCTTGTGTGGTCAGTGTCCAAAGCCCACCAATTCCACTAGTATTTTGTTTGGCATTTTGCATTGTTGTCTTGTCATAAACCCATACTTCCTGTTTGCTTTCATCTTTCGTAATAATATTTGGCGTACCTAATTTTTCAACTACCTCAGCCGAACTCATCCCTTTTTGAATTTCTTGAGCTTTTGCAACTGTCAACTTTTCATCTACATTAGGGTTGTAATAAGTATCTTTAGTAGTACATCCCGCAAACAGTACCATATAAATAAACACTATAATTTTATAATTCATAATATTCCCTCCTTTAATTATTAATTTATCTTCTCACTTTAAACTAATAATACTTAATTTCTCGACTTCTAAAACATTACACACGATTCACATGAATGATTCAAACGTTCAAGAAAATATTCCCGGGAAACTTCTTTTGCTCCGAGGCTTTTCAGATGATCCGTCGGAACCTGGCAATCAATGTAATCATACCCCCTTTCTTTGAGACGGTCGACCAAGGCGGCAAACGCCACTTTTGAAGCATCAGAAACTTTTGCAAACATCGATTCTCCGCAAAATACCCCTCCGACACTCACACCGTACAATCCTCCGACAAGGAGACCGTTTTGATACGCTTCGACACTGTGCGCATATCCTAGAGCATGAAGCTCCTCGTACGCTTCGATCATCTCAGGGACAATCCAGCTCCCTTTTTGACCTCTACGCGTCATCTTCGCGCATTCGTGTATCACTTCGGAAAAAGCCGTGTCAAACCGGATCTCAAAATGGGGAAATTTTTTTCGAAGGGAGCGATGGAGCTTAAAATCCTCCAATTCCAAAATAAGTCTCGGATCAGGTGACCACCAGAGAATCGGATCTCCCAGACTGTACCACGGAAATATCCCTAAACGGTACGCCAACATGATTCTCGAGGGGGAAAGATCACCGCCGTAGGCGACGATCCCCTCTGCTGAAGCGCTAAGAGGACTGGGAAAAGAGAGCTGATAGGTGAGTTTTGGGATCATACCGCATAATCGAAAATGAGTCTGTCGGTGTAATCCACCGATACTTTACCCCCCTGTGCCAAACGGCCGAAAAGCATCTCATCCACAAGCGGATCCTTGATTTTATCGGAGATAACACGTCCAAGAGGGCGTGCCCCCATCGCTTTGTCATACCCGATCTTCGCAATATAGCCTTTCGCTTTATTGCTCAAAGTTACCGTCACTTTTTTCGCTTTGAGCTGCACATTGAGTTGTCGGATAAATTTATCAACAATCCCCTCAACAACACTCATCGGCAATGTCCCAAATTCGATAACCCCATCCAACCGGTTACGAAATTCAGGGGTAAAAAATGATTTTAACGCCTCATGACGTGAAATCGAGCTGTCGGCATTGAACCCCATTACCGTACGTTCCGACGCTCCGATGTTGGAAGTCATGACCAGGATTACATTCGAAAAATTGGCTTTGAACCCCGTATTATCGGTCAGTGTTGCACTGTCCATCACCTGCAGCAGCACATTGATTAAATCAGGATGGGCTTTTTCGATCTCATCAAGCAACAATACCATATAAGGGTGTTTCCGAACTGTCTCGACCAACAATCCCCCCTGCTCAAATCCCACATACCCCGGAGGGGCACCGATGAGGCGGCTAAGGGCATGTTTCTCCATGTATTCGGACATATCAAAACGCTCGAAATAGATCCCCATCGTTTCGGCCAATGATTTAGCCAACTCCGTTTTACCCACCCCCGTCGGACCGGAAAATAAAAAAGAAGCAATCGGTTTATAGGGAGCACTGAGCCCGGCATAAGAGCGTTTGATCGATTTTACCACTTGGCTAATCGCATTATCCTGCCCGATAACAAGTGCTTTAAGATCCGATTCAAGCGTTGAGAGCTTTTCACGCTCATCCGTTTCCATTTTAGAGGTAGGTATCCCCGTCATTTTAGCAATGACCATTTCGATATCATGCGGAGTAATCGTTGTGCGCTTATGGGTTTTAAGATGAAACGATGCTCCCGCTTCATCGATCAGATCGATCGCGACATCGGGTAAAAAACGATCAGTAATATATTTTTTGGAGAGTTCGACGGCTGATCGCAGCGCTTTATCGGTATATTTTACCCCATGGTGTTTTTCATAGCGTGGACGAAGCCCTTTAAGAATCAAAAAGCTCTCTTCTTGACTGGGTTCCCCTACCTCGATGCGGGCGAAACGACGGCTGAGGGCACGGTCTTTTTCAAAAACGCTGCGGTATTCGGCGTGCGTCGTCGCCCCCATACATTTAAGGGCACCCGAAGCGAGCGCCGGTTTGAGCTGGTTGGACGCGTCCATACTCCCCCCTCCGACGGCGCCAGCCCCCACAATGGTATGAATCTCATCGATAAAGAGGATGGCGTTAGGATGCTCCGCTGCCTCGTCCATCACCGCTTTGAGCCGTTTTTCAAAATCACCCCGATATTTGGTTCCGGCGAGCATTGTCCCAAGATCAAGGGCGAAGATCTCAGCATCTTCCAATAATTTCGGAACCTCTCCTGAGACGATACGTAATGCCAACCCTTCGGCAATCGCTGTTTTACCGACACCCGGTTCACCGATCAGTAACGGGTTGTTTTTCTTGCGGCGGCACAACGTTTGAATGGCCCGCTCAATCTCATTAACGCGCCCTATAACGGGATCGATTTTTCCTTTTTTGGCTTGATCAATCAGATTGATCGCATATTTTTGAAGGGCCCCTTCACTCCGTGAATCTTCTTGCACACTCTCCATATCACGATGCGAAATCGCTTCAAGGATATCAACACGGCTGATTCCATACTCTTCAAGCAGCAAACACGCATAAGTATGATGTTCTTCATACACCGCAGCGATCAAATCACCGACATCGGCGTACTCTTTTTGGGCACTTCGAACATGTTTCATCATCCCATCGATCATCCGGGCCAATGCCACCGTCTCAAACGGCTCTTGTTCTACATCATCGGGTAAGGGTTCCATCATCTGCATCAAATACGAACCCAACGATTCGCGGATAAGCTCCACGTTCGCACCACAAGAACGGATAATCGCCTCCCCATCAGGAGAGTTGAGCAATGCCAGCATCACATGTTCGATCGTTAGGTACTCGTGACGCTGATGCCTCGCAAACGCAACCGCTTTTTGAAAAATTGCGTTCAGTTCTGTACTCACCATGGTTATGCTTCCTCCATCATCGCTTTAAGGGGAAATCCATTTTCTCGTGCCAGGGTTCCCACTTGATGTACTTTTGTTTCAGCCACTTCATACGGATAAACCCCGCATAAACCCCGCCCTTTTTGATGCACTTCGATCATAATCCGGTGCGAATCTTGAAAATTGCGACGGAATACCTTCATCAAAATATCAACAACAAAGTCCATTGACGTATAATCGTCATTGAGTAAAAAAACATTATACTGTTTTGGGTGCTCTAAGATCAAATCTAAACTTGTCGAGTGTTCGTGTTTTGTCGCCATGATTGAACTATACCGAATCTTTTTAAATTTTTGCCGCGTTACCAAAGTCATCGATAATGGCTTCAGCACTCTCTAATCCAATCGAAATGCGGATAAGACCCGGAGTGATTCCCAAGAATTCTTTGGTTTGATCGTCAAAATCACGGTAAATCGTTGACGCCATATGCAGTCCGAGTGTACGACTGTCGCCGATATTCGCGGTAATCGTGATGAGTTTGGAGCGGTTTAAAAATTCAAATGCGCGCTCTTTGCTCCCCATATCAAGGGTGAGCAACGTCCCACATCCGTTCGTAAATTGACGCTGGTAACGTTCATGGTGAAGATGATGCGGCAAACACGGGTGATTGACGCTGAACCCTCTCTCATGCAATGCCTTAGCAATCGTCTCAACACTGGTAACGATCCGATCCAGACGAAGCGGTAATGTCTCAAGCCCCAACATCGTCAGATAGCTTCCAAAACCGTTCGCAGACATTCCGAAATCACGCAAAGCCCGTTTTTTAGCATTCGCTACCAGCGCCATACTCCCCATTTTTTTAATAAAAGGGTGAATATCACGGTAACGGTCCCCTTTAAACTTATCCTCATCCTCAGAAATAGCGCGAAAAATCACGGCGCCTCCCAACGAGGAAGCATTTCCGGTGATAATTTTGGTCGTCGAATAGACAACGATATCCGCTCCCAGCGCTATCGGTACGACACTCAAAGGAGTGATGGTGTTATCAACCATCAAAGCGACGCCGTAGCGGTTCGCAATATCAGCAATTTTTGCAATATCGGGAAGACGCATATTGGGATTGCCGACACTCTCCAAAAAAAGTATTTTTGTCGCCGTATTGATCGTTTCCTCAATGGCACCCAACTCATCCACATCGAAAAAATGGGTAGTGATCCCAAAGCGGGCCAACGTCTCGGCAAAGTAAGAATACGTCCCGCCGAAAAGACCGCCGATACTGATGATCTCATCTCCGGCTTTTAAAAGACTCAATGTCGCCATTGCCGTTGCCCCCATCCCTGAGGATGTTGCTATCGCCCCGATTCCGCCATCCATAGAGGCGAGAATCTGTTCCAACTGAGCCGATGTCGGATTACCGACACGCGCATAAAGCGGTTTTTTGACCGAACCGTCAAATATCCCCTCACCCGTTTCACTGTTGCCGTATCCAAACGATGCGGAATTGACCATCACAGGGCTGATAGGCCCCTCTTTTTTTCCCACTTGCTGAACGATGCGGGTTGTAAACTCTTCAAAGCGATTCATCATCAAACCTATATTAAAATTAGGCAATTATAACCAAAAAGGGCATCTCCTTGTCTAAACGCATTTTTGTTACCGCTACCAATACCAATATCGGTAAAACCTATACCTCTACCCTCCTTATTGAGGCATTGAGTCGCATGGGGCTGCGCGTCGGTGTGTACAAACCGATCGAAACGGGGGTAACGGCACTGCCGCCCGATGGTGATATCCTTTTTCAAACCGCAGTGTCCTACAATCCGGCACTGGCTGCATTGTCGCTAAAAGATATTGTAACTTTCCAATGGCCCCTTCCTGCGGCACCCTTTGTTGCTAACGGAGGGGAAGAAATCGATTTCTCCTTATTTGACAATGCCTTAGAAAAAATAGAAGCCCTGTGCGACGTCGTCATTATCGAAGGGGCGGGCGGGTTGATGGTTCCAATTGATAAAAAGTCTATGATGATTGATTTACCCCGATACTTTCAAGCAACAACCCTTTTGGTTACCCATTGCGCTCTCGGATGCATTAACGACACCTTATTGAGCATTAAAGCTCTTGAGGATGCTGACTTACCTTTTATATGGAGCCTTAATTGCCGTCCTGAAGATACCACATTTGACGTAACCTCTCTCCCCTATTTCCAACACCGATTTGACCCTGTATACCGAATGGTTCATGATATCGATACCATAGCCAAAGTACTTTTGGATACAATTTCATTACCAAAATGAGGAGAGACCATGCAACACCTGATTCGAACCGATGATTTTACGACTGAACAAATCCTTCAGGTTTTACGCGATGCTGAACATTATTTGCAAGGGCAATTTGACCCTATCCTCAAAGAAAAAATTATCATTACCCTCTTTTTTGAAAATTCAACCCGAACCAAAAGTTCTTTTGAGATTGCGGCTAAGCGTCTAGGTGCCGAAGTGGTTCATCTCGATGTTCAGAAAAGCTCTACCCAAAAAGGGGAAAGCCTCGTCGATACTGCTACGAATCTTGATGCGATGGGGCCGCATGCCATGATTGTTCGCCATGCCCATGCCGGGGTACCCAACATCCTCGCCGAACACACCCACGCCTCCATCATCAATGCCGGAGACGGGGCTCACGCCCACCCGACCCAGGCGCTTCTTGATCTCTTTACCCTACGCCGGCATTTTGGCGATGTCAAAGGTAAAAAAATCGCGATTGTCGGTGATATCAAAAACTCCCGCGTCGCCAACAGCAATATTGAACTCTTAACCCGATTTGGGATGGAAATCACCCTTGTAGCCCCACCCCATTTTCTCCCCGACACTGATCTCAAAATGACCCATAACCTCCATGATATCATCGATGACGTCGATGCCATAATGAGTTTACGAACCCAAACCGAACGTCATTCACACCAAACCTACGGTTCACTTAAAGATTATGCCAGCGATTTTTGCATTACTCAAGAACTTATCGGAAACCGTGATCTTATTTTACTCCACCCTGGACCGGTACACCGCAATATCGATATTGATGATATGATGCTTAAAGATCCTCGCTGTAAAGTACTAGAACAGGTTCGAAATGGGGTAGCTATTCGCATGGCTGTTCTCAAAGCACTTATCGCCTGATGTACCAACGCTTCAGCGAATTCATCTCATCGGGAGTGAAGTGCTTCTTTTACACCGATTTCACCGGAGAGGATTTCCAGTGTTTCACGTTAGACGAATTGGAATCACGCAACATCGAATTTGCTTTTAATAGCTCCGTTAATCCAGTAAATCTCCCACATAAACCAATATTTTCACCTGTAGGGTTAGAAGAGTACCGAAAAAAATTTGAAGCCGTCCAAGAGCATATCCGAAACGGCAATACCTATCTGCTCAATTTGACACAACCCACACCTATAGAATCAAATTTTACATTAAACGAAATCTATACCATGGCGCATGCTCCGTATAAACTTCTGGTTCAAGATAAATTCGTCTGCTTTTCTCCTGAGCCTTTTATTACCATTGAGGGAAATACCATCCACACTTATCCGATGAAAGGGACTATTGATGCATCCCTTCCCGATGCCGTTAATACACTATTGAATGATCCGAAAGAATTGGCAGAACATACGATGATTGTCGATCTACTCCGCAATGATTTAGGGATAATAGCGAAAGATATACGAGTCGAAAAATTCCGTTATATTACGACGATAGATACCGGAAAGAAAAAATTGCATCAAGTAAGTTCACATATCTGCGGTACATTGGAAGAAAACTGGAGAGAAAATGCAGCGGAGTTGATAAAAGCGCTTTTGCCAGCAGGAAGCATTAGCGGTACGCCAAAGCGTAAAACGGTTGATATCATCAAAGAGATCGAAGGATATCAACGCGGCTATTTTACAGGGATTTTCGGCCATTTTGACGGGTCAAACCTCTACAGTGCCGTATCTATACGCTTTATCGAAAAAGAAGGTCCACAGCTCATTTATAAAAGTGGCGGCGGTATTACCGCTGATAGTGATTGTGAAAGCGAATATAACGAAATGATCGATAAGGTCTATATCCCTTAGCGAATACTCACTTGTGATTTTAATTTTTTCATTGTCATGGGTCCGATACCTTTAACGTTTACCAGTTCATCCACACTTTTAAAACCACCGTGCGCCTTACGATACTTGATAATCTCTTGCGCTTTTGTCGGACCGATCCCATTCAAGTTTTGTAATTGAGCGGAATTAGCCTTATTAATATTAATAGCGCCAAAAGTAAGTGAAAAAAATAAAACAAGTATTGTTATTATTTTAACCATATTCAACCTTTCAAATAAAATACTAGATTGTATCTTGAATACTGTAAGTTGTCAATTATTAATAGTTGTCAAAGGTGATCGATTGAAGGATAAGAGGCATTAGATATTTGGATAAACACAAGAGTTAAAAAAGGATATTGTTGCGATGGTTTTGTTTGTGATTGATT
>Ga0208863_1001256_pt1 | contig 16923 bp, 9 predicted proteins | sample RifOxyD3_FD_184040 | JGI IMG/M metagenome (GOLD analysis project Ga0208863, IMG submission 184040) | Soil microbial communities from Rifle, Colorado - Rifle Oxygen_injection D3 (SPAdes) | ecosystem: Environmental > Terrestrial > Deep subsurface > Rock core/Sediment | place: Rifle, Colorado...
TGGGTATCCTCACAGGTTTGCGGGTATTGCGAGTTGGCTAGTGCGATGGGTATCCTCACAGGTTTGCGGGTATTGCGGGTTGGCTAGTGCGATGGGTATTCTCACAGGTTTGCGGTATAAAATACAATTAATCAGGTTAAATACTTCCTTATCAAAAATAAAAGAGAATCTGCCTGAAAAGGCTTTGTAAGATAATCCACACAACCTGCTTCCATGGCTTTTATCCGGTCGCTTGAATAAGCATTCGCAGTTACAGCAATTATAGGAATATGCGGGTATTCATTTTTTATAATTCTTGTTGTCTCAATACCACTTATTCCCGGAAGTTTTAAATCCATCAGAATTAAATCAATATTTTTATTTTGTAAACAGATATTGATAGCCTCGTTTCCATTTTTTGTATTCAAGAGTGTAAGATTGTATTCATCTAACAATTCGCGGATAAACAGAAAATTAACATGTTCGTCTTCTACAATTAAAATTGTAACACCATTCAGGTCTGCCTGCTTTTCTTCATTGTCCACTCTCGCTGTTTCAATCTGTATAACCTCTGCCTTTTCATAGGGCAGAATCAATGAAAAGACAGACCCAATATTTATTTCAGATCTTACTTCAATTTTTCCACCCATAATGTTAGCCAGATGTTTTGATATTGCAAGCCCTAAGCCTGTTCCTCCGTATTTTCTTGAAATGTCTGAATTTGCCTGCCTGAAACGGTCAAATATTATTTTTAAATTTTCTTCAGCTATTCCGATTCCTGTATCTTCAACATTAAAAGCAATCATGTTTTCATGCAACTTCACTCCAAAAATAACTTTCCCATCTTGAGTAAATTTCAGAGCATTATTGATGAGATTGCTTAATATTTGCCTTACCCGAAGTTCGTCTGCTAAAAAAATAATGTTTTCTGATTTTTTTGTGCATTGCTTTTCAAAAACTATTTTTTTCTTATCAGCAAGAGGATTAAATAAATTAAACAAATCTGTAAGCATCTGGCAAAGGTCAACTGGTGCTTTGTCTATTACTAACTGTCCTGCCTCTATTTTGGAAATGTCTATTATGTCATTTATAATATTTAGCAAATCTTTCCCTGCATCATTAATAATCTGAACATATTCCTGCTTTTTTTCTGTTGAATGTTTAGGATTTTTCAAAAGTTGCGCAAAACCAAGCATGGCGTTCATGGGTGTGCGGATTTCATGAGAAATATTTGCAATGAATGCTGATTTTAGTTTATCATTTTCTTCTGCTTTTCGTAAAGCTTCATGCAATGCTATTTCTTCCTCTTTTTGCTTAGATATATCTGTAACCGTACCATAAGTATAGCTTTTGTCTTCTCTTTTAATTTCCCGGATATCAATTTTTGTTGTTATTATTTTTCCCGATTTTGTAATACATTCAATATCTATTGGCGAATAATCTTGTTTATCTAATTTCGTTAAAAAGATATTTTTTGTTTCATTTTGTTTTTCAGGTAAAGCCAATTCCCATGGGTGCATTTGAAGTAATTCCACCTTTGAATATCCAAAGATCCGCATCAGAGAGTTATTAAAATCTATGAACCGACCATTATGAACAGAGTATATTCCCTGTGAAATGTTTTCTGCCAGATGCCTGTATTTTTCTTCGCTTTCTCTAAGTTCCGTTTCTGCTTTTTTCTTTTCAGAAATATCTCTTAAAATACCACAAATAACAACAGGATGATTATTGTGATCATTTACTATATATGCTGTTACACTACAAGGAACAATTCTGTTATTTTTATCTGTAAGCGTAATTTCATAATTACTTATTGATTTTCGTTCAAGCAACACTTTAATAATTTCAGATCTTTCCTCATGGTATGTATAAAAATCAAGAAGCGGACGACCCAGAAGTTCATCTCTTTTATAACCCGAAATTTTTTCAATAGACGGGCTTATATCTAACAGAACTCCGTCTATGGTTGTTTCATAGTAAACATCGGAAATATTTTCAAAAACTGATTTATACCGGGTTTCACTCATTCGAAGCATTTCCTGTGATCTTCGAAATGAAGTAATATCTTTATATATCGAAACAATTTCACCCGTTTCTAATGTATAAATATAATAATTTCTCCAAGAGCTTCTTTTTTTTGAAGTGTAATAAAAATTATGAATGTGTTCTGTTTTCTTTGTTTTGAAAACATTTTCCAGCAGTTTAAAATAGCCATTTTCTATACACTCTGGAAACAGTTCTGTGATTTTTTTTCTTTCAGCATTTTCTTTTGAAATACCTTCAATTATTTCTGCAGTTTTATTGATACTTCTTAGGAGAAAATTTTCTCCGTTATTTTCTGACTCCCATAAAACCACAGCGTCAAGCATGTTGTCAAATAAATGATTGTAACGCTCTTCGTTTTGCAGTAAATTTTCATTTTTTAAATGCAACTCGTGGTTAATAAATTTCATTTGTTCATTCTGAGCAATATACTCCTCGTTTAATGCAAGATATTCGTTATTGATTCTTGTAAGTTCAAAATTAAGATGCTCAAGGGTAAGATTTTCTTTTATTGCTTTTTCATGTCCGCTTGCTTTTGTAATATTATTTGCAAATGAGCTGACATCATCTATTAAAATATAGAATTGATCTGGGCTGAAAGGACTAAAATGAATATGATACCATTTTCTAAGGCTGACAGAAAAATAAAAATATTTTTGCGTACTTTGTGTTCGTAATGCTTTTTTCAGAAAAGCATTCCATTCGTGGTATTCTTTTTCAAAAACAGAAAGAGCTTCTTTTGCAGATTTTTCTTTTACATCGCCAATCATTGAAATAAACAGAGCATTGGCGTCTTCAAAAATATAATCAATATCTTTATTAAATGTATTTGAAATTATTCTGCAACTTGCGCATGCAATTGGAAAAGAATGTATATATATTGTAAGACTCATTTTTTAATTATCGTTTATTTTTAATATTTTTAAATTTCAGTGTTTTATTTTTTTATTATCAGACTTTCAGAATTGTACAATCGCTCCATGGAGCGATTGATGGAGCAATTCATAAGTTCCAAAAAAAATCCCCATCCTCAAGAATAATAACCCCTAATTTTTAACTGAATATTTTTAATATTATTTGCTATTTTTTCTGATATTTTTTCCAGAGAATCAAATTCAAATCGAGCCTCATCATTTCTTTCTTGATTTTTTAAATTTAGAATTTTCAAAACAATTTTGTTGAACATATCATTATATTTTGTTATGGAATTACAGGTGGAATGTAGCTTCAAAGCCTCAATAATAAATTTATTTTCTTCTTTAAAAGAATGAATCCAGTTATCAAGATAGCTGTTACGCAACTGAAAAGGTATAACTGCTTTTGAATTTGGAGTTTCCTTAATGATAGAAATGATGTGTTTAACCCAGAAGTGCTGGTATTTGCACGCAATCTGAAAATAAAAATCACTCATAGTTTTTTATTTTCAAAATTAATATGAATCAGGGTTTTTTCTTAAATACCGAGATGGTACATCTCACTCCTGTATATGATTTTGGTCAATTATTTTATTGGCTTGTAACAAAATATTTTTAAAAATTAATGTATTTCATTGCTTTCATAGGAGTTTAATTGGTGTTTTGCAAATTTGAATTTCTCAAAATAAATATATTTTAAAGAATGATATTATATTTGTGTCTGAAAATTATTTTTAAACAGGTTTATTTATGAATATTTGTTTGAAGCAGCAACCTGCAACTTGCAACCTGGGTTTCGACTCCCTGCCTACCCTGCCTCGCCGGCAGGCAGGCGGACAGGCAGGCGCTCAACCTGCGGTTATCTTGCAACCTTCAACCTTCAATCTGAAATCTGAAACTCTAAGAATATGGACACATTACGTAAAAAAGCTGAAGAACTGATGAAAACTAAAAAAATTCCTTTTGATAAAATGTCAAATGAGGAAATGGTAAAATTGCTTGAAGAATTACAAATTAATAAAATTGAATTGCAATTGCAGAATGAAGAACTCAGAGCATGTCGCTTAGAACCTGAAATTGCAAATAATAAATTTTTCAACTTTTTTGATTTTTCTCCTATAGGATTTCTTCTTCTTGATGATAAGGGAATAATTCTTGATCTGAATCTAAAAGCTGCGGAACTATTTCAGAGAAGAAAAGATTCCACGATTAATCGCCCGATTATTACTATTCTTGACACACTCGGTATTTCTGTTTTTCATGAAAAATTTGAATTTGTTCAGAAGGGAAGAAAAATTGATAATTTTGAATTGCTCCTGAATAATCTGCATCCCGAAGTTTATATAGAACTTAACATTTCGCCATATAAGACAGATACGTATCTTGTGGCTGTAACAGATGTTACCGCAAAAGTTAACACGCTGGAGCAGTTGCTTCGCAACGAAAAAAAATACAGGTTTCTTACAGAAAAAATTATTGATGTTCTATGGGTAATGGATTGCGATTCTGAAAAATTTACCTATGTAAGTCCCTCTGTAGAAAATTTGCGCGGCTTTACTGCTGAGGAAGTCATGAATGGGACTATTTTAGATGCTTTTACGAAGCTTTCTTTAGAGAAATTTGAAAATAATTTGAAACGCAGGCTTTCATGTTTTACACATGCTTCCGATATGGATATTGTTTTTACAGACGAATTGGAACAGCCAAAAAAAAATGGGGATACGGTATGGACAGAGTTGATATGCCATTTTAGAATTAACCCGGAAAATGATAAAACAGAAATTATTGGAGTCAGCAGGGATATCACGAACAGAAAACAAACTGAAAGGGAACTTAAAAAACTTAAAACAGCCGTAGAGCAATGCCCTGTTACAATAGCAATAACAGATACAAATGGTACACTGGAATATGTAAATCCCGCTTTTACAAAAATTACGGGATACACTCCTGAAGAAGCCATTGGAAATAATCCCCGTGTTTTGAAATCTGAAAAAACACCTCCCGAAATCTTTAAACATTTATGGGAAACCATAACAAATGGAAATGTGTGGCAGGGAGAATTTATTAATAAACGTAAGGATGGACGCCTGTTTCATGAAGAGGCTGTTATTTCACCTGTTTTTGATGAATATGGAAACATTATTAATTATATTGCAATAAAAAATGATATTTCTGTAAGAAAACAACAGGAAGATACCATTTCTATGAATAATGAAAGATTGCGTCATCTGCTGGAACTGGCACAGATGAAAGAAACTGATATTTTTACAATTTTGGATAAGGCTTTGTCAATCGCACAAATTTTAACAAAAAGTAAATTTGGTTTTATTCATCATTACGATTATAAAAACAAATTGTTAATATTAAATTCATGGTCAAATGAAGTGATGAAAGATTGCAAAACTATTGAAAAGAAAACCATTTATGAACTTGATAAAACAGGTTGGTGGGGAGAAACAATACGACAAAAAAAACCAATAATTATTAATAACTACTCTATAGATTCCCCTTTTAAAAAAGGAGTACCTGAAGGTCATATTCCCCTTAAAAGATTTTTAAGTATTCCTGTTTTTGATGAAAATGAAATAATTGCTGTAATTGCTGTTGCTAATAAAGAAGAGGATTATGATGATCTGGATATCATGCAACTCAACCTGCTTGCAGAGTCGGTCTGGTCCATCAGTCGTCAGAAAGAAGACGAGAAAAAAATTCGCCGGTATGCTGAAGAATTAAAGGAAGCCAATAGCACAAAAGATAAGTTTTTCTCAATCATTGCCCACGACTTAAAAAATCCTTTTAATATTATCATGGGTTTTTCTGAAATGTTGGTAAATAATTACGATAAATACGATGATGCAAAGAGAAAAAATTTCCTGAAAAATATTTATCAGACAACACAGAATACGTATAAACTTCTTGAAAACCTTTTGGAATGGTCGAGAGTGCAACGTGGAGTCATGCCGTTTAACCCTAAGGAGCTATTTTTTGACCAGATGATGCAGGAGTGTTTTAGCCTTTTTGAAGAACAGGCAAAAGCAAAAGAAATTGAAATATCTTCTTTTTTGGATAGCCCTATTTCAGCTCATGCCGACCCTTCCATGATAAAAACTATTTTCAGGAATTTATTGTCGAATGCCATTAAATTTACTCCAAGAGGTGGAACAATAAAATTATTTTCTGTAAGTTCAAATGATGAAATTGAATTCACAATTGCTGATTCAGGCATAGGGATGAGTTTAGCTACTCAGGAAAACCTTTTCAGAATAGATACAAACACCAGCCAACCCGGAACTGAAGATGAACAAGGCACTGGTCTTGGTTTATTGCTTTGTAAAGAATTTATAGAAAAGCATGAAGGAAAAATTTGGGTAGATAGCGAGGAAGGAAAAGGGAGTGCTTTTAAATTTACCTTACCCCTTGGGGGACGGTGATTGTGCAGTACCTTTCATTCTTACCCAACCTCACTTAATCTTTTCAGCAAACCAGGACTATGGAGATCAAACTTTTTCCCTGTGATTTTCAACAGCCCATCGTTTTTGAATTCCGTTAAAATTCTTACTACCGTTTCTGTTGACATGGCCGTAAATTCAGCCAAATCTTTTCGTGAAAGGGTAAGGTCAAAAATCTGATTTTTGTAAACTTTTTCAGAAAGGTACAGCATTGCGTCTGCCATACGTCCGTGCGCCTGCTTTTGAGTAAGACAGGTAAAACGGTCAATAATATCAAGTTTGTTAAGGTTTATAAGTTTAATGATTTCTACCGCAAAATCAGAATTTTCACGGATTAATTTTGAGATAATATTTTTATCAATAAGCCAAACAACAACTTTTTCAATAGCAATAGCAGAATAACGGAATGTACTTTCATCGAACAGCGATTGTAATTGAAGAAAATCTCCGGGTAAAACAATTTCCAACAAAAGATTTCTTATCCGGCTTTCATGAACAATTTTTGCCCGGCCTTCTTTTAACAAAATAATATGAGAAGCAAATGAGCCTTGCTTGCAGATTGTTTCACCGTTTTTGTAGGAGATTTCCATTTTGGTGCGGATAAACAGTTCGAGCTGCTCATCTGTTAGTTTGCTAAGAATATTTTTTTCTGCCATTATATTTTTCTTAAAAGAATTATCAGGAGGTAAAAATAAGATAAAAAAACTTAATATAAATCAATCGTAACATTTTTTTTATTCCAATTTTTTTTTATATTTTTCCCGATTTAAGAGATTGCGTAAGCAATCCTGTGAGGTTTCGAGGGAAGGCAAGTGCGCATGCTCCTCGCAGGTTTGCGGGAGAAAAGGAAGATATGAAAGAATTAGGAAACTGAACTTTCGTATGAAAAAGAACTATAATTTGAACTTATTGTTAACATTAATTTATGCAAAATATTATTACGGTGTTCTGCACCTTGGTTTTTCTATGTCTTTTATTTTTTCCAAATATTTTGCGGCTCTGCCATTGTATTCCAAATATAGCAGCAGAGCTGCGATAACATTTGTAGCAGCAATAGCTGCGTTGTTTACAAAGGTGCAGCGCACCGGAATATTATTATTTTGATTTCAGTCCTATTTTTTCATGAAAACAGAAAAAGCAAAAAATATTTTATTATTCTGTGAAAAATGGCTGCTGATCTCATTTTTCACAGAATTAATTTATACGAAAGTTGAATTAGAAAATTAAATAGATGTACAATCGAATTCCAATCGAATTCCTATTGTATTTCCACAGAATTCCAAATTCATAATTGAAAAAACAATGACCGAAGAATCAAAAAACAAAAAACACACACAGGAAAAAACCATTATTCGTCTTAAAAATGAGATGGAGTCTTTGAAATCAAGAGATTTTCTCCTTTTTCAGAATTTGCCACTCGCTTATGCATATCATCAAATTATTTTCGATGAAAATAAAAAACCTGTTGATTATATTTTTGTTGAAGTTAACAAGGCTTTTGAAGAGCTAACCTGTTTAAAAAATATTATCGGGAAAAAAGTTACAGAGGTAATTCCCGGTATTGGAGACAGTGAATATAACTGGATCGAAAAATATGCAGATATAGCTTTGAATGGCACTACTGATAGCTTTGATCAATATTCTCAGCATCTGCAAAAATGGTATCATGTTAATGTTTTCAGCCCCGAGAAAGAATTTTTTATTTGTCTTTTTTCAGATATTTCTTTAACAAAACTGCAGAACGAAGAACTACAAAAAAAGAACGAAGAGTATTACAGTCTTAATGAAGAGTATCAGGCGCAAAATGAAGAGATAAAGAGCCAGAATGAGCAGTTTGTTATTGTGAACAAACAGTTACAGGATCAGAATAATGAAAAAAGAAAATTACTAACATCTATAGAAAAAAGCGAAAAAAAATACAGAACGCTTGTTGAAAATATTAACGATGTGGTCTGGGCAAGCGACCTTAAAATGAATCTGACCTATATCAGTCCCTCAATTCAGAACCTTACTGGATTTGCGGTTGATGAGTACTTAAAAAGACCTATAACCAATAGATATACTGCAGATTCTTTACAAAAAGCGAAGCAATTGTTTGGACAATATTTTAATCAGGTAAAAAATCATTTGGTTGAGACGGACACTGTTTTTGTTGATGAACTGGAATATACACACAAAGATGGTTCTACAGTCTGGGCAGAGGTTAAAATGATTTTTATAACGGATGAATCGGGTAATATTACTGGAATAACTGGAACATCTTTTAATATTGACGAAAGAAAAAAATTAGTTTTAAAATTACAAAAACAGGAAGATGCACTTCAGGCGCAGAATGAGGAATATGCAAAACTTAATGAAGAATATCTTGCTATTAATGAAGAGTTATCAGATGTTAATCAAAATTTATTGAAAACAAATTCTGAATTAATAAAAATACAAGAAGAGTTGCGTTTACAGTTTGAACGTATGCCTATTGCCTGTATTTATTTTGATTCAGATTTTAAAATTAAATCGTGGAATTATTCTGCTGAAAAATTGTTCGGATATCATGCAAAGGAAGCATTTGGGAAAACGGCGCATGATATTATCGTTCCTGAAAGATACCAGCCTCAGACAGGTAAAATTTGGAGCCGCCTTATTGAAGGAGATATGAGTGCTAATAATGTGAACGAAAATATAACGAAAGATGGCAGAAAAGTAATCTGCGAATGGACAAATACACCACTTAAAGATAGTCTTGGGAACATTATTGGGGTTTTATCCATGGCACAGGATATTACAGAAAAAAGAAAAATACAGGACGAGCTAACACAAAGTGAATTAAAATATAAAGCTCTTTATCAGAATGCGCCACTTTCATATCAGTCGCTTGACCCGGATGGTTTTATTCTTGATGTCAATCCTAAATGGCTTTTAACACTCGGTTATACTAAAGGAGAGGTTATTTCTAAATGGTTTGGTGATTTTTTACATCCTGACTCTATGGAGCATTTCAAAATCAATTTTCCGAAGTTCAAGCAGACAGGCTCTGTTTCTGATATTCGTTTTCAAATGCGCCGGAAAGATAATACGTATATTTTCGTGTCTTTTGAAGGACAGATTCTTAATAATTCAGATGATTCCGTAAACAGAACCTTCTGTACTTTTAAAGATATTACTGAGCAGATAAAGGCAGAAAACGCACTCAAAGTTCACGAAGAGAAATACAAACTTCTTATTGAAAACATTGACGACGTGTTTTGGATTTTAGATATTGAAAGTAAAAAACTGGATTATGTGAGTCCGAATTATAGAAAAATATTTGATTTAGAAGAACCGGAAATGCTCGACGATGCTTATGCTTTCAGAAATCTCATGCATCCTGATGATTATATGCGATTGAAGGAATCGCTTAAAATAAGTCTGGCATATCCGGTAAATAATGAATATCGGTTAATTAAAAAAGATAAAACAATTGTTTGGGTTTCGTCAAAATCTTTTAATGTTGAATACGACGGGCAACAGAAGCAGATTGGCGTAGCGCGTGATATAACAATTCGTAGAAACATGGAAGAAAGATTAATGCAGCAGGAGCGGTTAATGTCGTCTTCTCAGGCAATTTTACAAATTACAAGTTTTGAACTCGATTTTGTAAATAATAAATTTACCACAGCCGATAATTTCAGCTCATTTTTTGGAATTACAGACGTTTCTGCAATTACGCCCCATAGTTTTTACACGCAAAATATTCATCCCGATGATCAGGAAATGGTGCAACGCTTGTATGAAGAAAATTTGAAAAAAAGTGAGGATTTTGAGACAGAATACAGATATATTCATCCTATCAGTAAAAAAACGATGTATATTAAACAGGTATCGCGTTATTTCAGAGTCAAAGGAGTCGCGGAGAAACTTATCTGTTCGTATCAGGATGTAACAAGCCAGAAGGTTCTTGAACAGCATCTTGAACAGGCAAAGTTGAAAGCAGAGGAAAGCGATAAACTAAAATCTGCATTTTTAGCAAATATGAGCCACGAGGTCAGAACTCCCATGAACGGAATAATCGGTTTTTCTCAATTGCTTCGTAAGAAAGAATTAAGTTTTGAAAAAAGAAATGAATATTTTGATATTATTGAGAAAAACAGTAGAATCCTTTTAAATGTTATTAATGATATCATTGATATTTCGAGAATAGAGGTAAATGAAATTCAGATTGTAGAAGCACCTTTTGACTTGAATGAACTGATGAATGAAATATTTGCTTTTTATTCATCACCAAAAGAAAAAAAGATAAATCCTAAAGTGAATGTTAGTGTTTTTCCTGTACCGATTGCAAAAAAATATGATATTATTTCAGATAACCTAAGATTGCAGCAAATTATTAACAATCTTATTGGAAATGCATTAAAATTTACAGAAAAAGGGATTGTCGAATTTGGGTACGTGATTAAAGAGGATGATATTTTATTTATTGTCAGAGATACAGGAGTGGGCATTCCAAAAGATAAATTAAATGATATTTTTGACCGTTTCAAACAAGCGGATAATTCTTCTACGCGTAAATTTGGCGGAACAGGGCTGGGGCTTGCAATTTCAAAAGGTCTTGTTGAATTGCTTGGCGGTAAAATATGGGTAGAATCCGAGGAGGGTAAGGGTTCGGTGTTTTATTTTACAATTCCGAATAAAATTCATAATGCAAAAACGGAAATAAAAGAAGAGAGTGGGGAAAGTAATGTTTACAACTGGTCAGACAAGCTCATCCTGATTGTTGAAGATGAATACACGAATTATGAGTATATATTGGGAATCTTAGAAGATACTTTTGTGAAAATATTGTATGCACCAACAGCCACGAAGGCAATAGAGCTTGCAGAGCAAAATAAAAATATTCATCTTATTCTTATGGATATTAAGTTACCCGATATGTCGGGTCTGGAAGCAACAAAAATAATCCATAAATTTAACCCGGGCATACCTGTTGTTGCTCAAACCGCCTATGCTATGACCGAAGATAAATCCAAAGCTCTAAATGCAGGATGTGTTGCTTACCTTTCCAAGCCCTACGATGTGGATATTTTTTTAAGAGTGATTGATAGAAATTTGTTGTAAGAACGCAATCCTGTGAGGTATCGCACGAAAGCCAGTGCGAAAGCTATCCTCACAGGTTTGCAGAATAATAAAGATAAAAATAGATTAAGGACCTGCCTGCTTGACGCAATCTGGCAGGTTAAGTAGTAGGAGTAAGCAATCCTGTGAGGTATTCCTAGAAAGCAAGTGCAAAGGCTATCCTCACAGGTTTGCGACAATCGAATTCCTATCGACTTCCTATTGTATATCTATCGACTTCCTATTGAATTCCAATTGTATTCCTATTGTATACCTATCGAATTCCAATTGAATTCCTATTGTATACCTATCGAATTCCAATTGAATTCCTATTGTATACCTATCGAATTCCAATTGAATTCCTATTGTATTCCTATCGTATTCCTATTGTATTCCTATCGTATTCCTATTGTATTCCTATTGAATTCCTATTGTATTCCTATCGTATTCCTATTGTATTCCTATTGTATTCCTATTGTATTCCTATTGTATTCCTATTGTATTCCTATTGTATTCCTATTGTATTCCTATTGTATTCCTATTGTATTCCTATTGTATTCCTATTGTATTCCTATCGAATTCCTATCGAATTCCTATCGAATTCCAATTGTATTTCCATTGTATTCCTATCGAATTCCAATTGTATTCCTACCGAATTCCTATTGTATTTCCAATTCCAATTGACCAATATCAACTTTTAAATTAAGACATTCCTTTCAAAATAATATTTTTATTTTACTATATTATCTACTTTTATTGTTGAAAAAATACAATAAAAAGTGGAAACAAAATCAATAAAAAAAATACCTAATTTTTCATTCCTTCCCGGTCTTGCTATACTTGGAAATATTATAGCTCTGGCAGATTTTTGTTTTATTAAATCTACATATTTTTTAGCAGGGTATTTGTCTTTATCTCTAAGTATTTTTTTTCTTCTGATTTATATATTTTTGAATTTGTATTATAAAAAGAACAGTAAGGATTCGTTAAATTTCAGAGTGTCAAATCTGAGGGGAAATGCCTTAGATCCTGCTTTGCTGAAAACAGAAGATACGCAGCATGAATACGCGATTGATTTGTGGATGAAAAGCCTTGCAAAAGAAAATGATTTAAAATTATTTTCAGAACATTTTTTTAGATTTTTATCTAAGGAATTTGAACTTGCACAAGGGATTTTATTTCTCAAAAATGCAGAAAATAAAGTATTTAAACCCATAAGTACGTATGCTTATTTCAATGACGATTCTCCTTCAGAATTTGAGGAAGGAGAGGGCTTGCACGGGCAGGTTGCAAAGCTTCATAAGCATATTTCAATAACTGAAATTCCTGAGAATCATATAAAAATTATTTCAGGACTTGGAGAGACTACTCCCGGTCAATTACTTATAATTCCATTAATAGCAGAAAAAGATTGTATCGGGATTTTAGAACTTGCATTTTTTAAAGCACACAAAGATATCAATATACAGCAAATGCTTCAAATGAGCAATCAATTAACTGTAGGTATTCGTGAAAGAAAAATTTTAACTGAAAGAGAGTAAAATGAGCCGGGCTAAAATATCAAAAAAAGAAGCATGGATATTTGAAAAGTATTCAGTTTTTTTTAATCTGTCTTTGTTGAAAAGAAGAAATCTGATTATATATCTTCTGTTTTGCATAATTGCTTCCTTTGCAAGCTGGCTTGTAATGCTGGCTGCCGGGACGAAGCCTATTGCAGAGTCGCACAGCTTGTTATTGGCTGTTGATTTTGTGTTTATGTTTTTATTACTATTAATAATAATATACACCATACTTCTTTTACGAAAAAATGAGGAGCAAAATATACATCTTTATCAGGAGCTGAATCAGAAAAAAAATACAATTAATAAGAATGCAGAATTTGCAAAAAAAATCGGTGAAGGAGATTTTTCAACGACATTGAGCGATATTGCAGAATCTGATGTTTTGGGTCGTTCTCTCGTTATCATGCGTGATAATCTTCTGATGAGCAAAACAAAAGAAACAGAAGAAAATTGGATTTCACGAGGCAAAGATGTTGTATCCAACGAGCTTCGTATTAATAATGAAATTGACTTATTGTCCTATCATGTACTTGTTAAAATTATTGAGTACACAAATCTTATTCAGGGCGCTTTCTATATTTTTGATGATGAAATGCAGATTCTTGAATGCACTGCAACGTATGCTTATGGCAGAAAGAAATACAGAAAACAACGTTTCAGAATAGGACAGGGCTTGATTGGTCAGGCAGCCTATGAAATGGATACGATTTACAGAAAAGAAATTCCTGAAGATTATATTACTATTTCGTCGGGAATACTCGGAGATAAAAAACCGGGAAGCATATTAATTATTCCTTTAATTTCAGATGAAAGACTTCATGGAGCTGTTGAACTTGCTTCGATTCAAAATACGATTCCTGCGCTAACCATAAGGTTTGTTCAGGAATTATCTTCAATTATTGCACGCACTGTTTTTAATCTTAAAGTGAGTTTACGTACAGAAAAATTATTACGAGAAGCGCAGCAAATGACAGAGGAATTGCAGGAAAATGAAGACAAATTGCGGGAAAATGCTGAAGAAATGAAGACGGCTCAGGAGGATCTTGAGAAAATGAATCGTAATCTTGAATCGAAAATTCTTGAAATTGAAAATTCGGAAAAACGCTTGCACTCTTTGCTTGAAAATGCAAGTGAAGTTATTTCAATATTCAGCCCTGATGGAGTTGTTGTTTATGAAAGTCCTTCTTCTAAAAATATTTTAGGTTACGATTCTACAGAAATAATTGGTACGGATGGCTTTACCAGAATTGATCCCAAGCAGTCTGATGTTGTTCAGTTAGTTTTTGCGAAGCTTCTGAAAAATCCTGAGAAATCTCAAACTTTCGAATTCAAATACACCAAAAAGGATGGAACCAGTGTATGGCTGCAATCTATTGGTCGTAATTTGCTCAGAAATCAGGCTATCGGTGGTTTGATATTTAATACCAGAGATATAACACTTGAAAAAATTGCTGAAAAAGAACAGCGTATGCGCAGCCGTATGCAATCGCTTTCTGAGAATTCTCCTGATATGATTTTACGCCTCGGTTTATTAAGCGAAATTTTTTATGTGAATCCTAAAGTTGAAATATATACGGGTATTAAACCTAATGATTTTATCGGAAAATCATTTTTTGAAACAGACCTTCATACGGATTACATAGAAATGTTCAGAGATTTAATAGAGCAAATCAAAACAAAATCCGAAAAACAAAGCTTTGAGAAAGCGCTTCCCACACCGCACGGAGAGAAAATTATGCTTGTTAATGCGATTCCCGAATTCAGCGAAGAGGCAGAACTGGAAACTATCCTGATAGTGGCGCACGACATTACGATCTCTAAAATGATAGAAAGAGAAATACAGGATAAAAATAAGAAAATTACAGAAAGTATAAATTATGCTTATCGTATTCAATCTGCAATTCTTCCGGAGCAGAAACTCCTGCGTCACTTTTTTCCGAATTCTTTTATACTATACGAACCACGTGATGTCGTAAGTGGCGATTTTCCATGGTTTTTCACAAGGGGTAATAATGTTTATGTTGGTGCCGTAGATTGTACAGGTCATGGCGTTCCGGGTGCGTTACTGTCCATCATTGGATATTTTAGTCTGAATAATATTGTTGACCATGAACGGGTTTTACCTGCCGGGGAAATTCTTGATAATTTACATGCAAATGTGAGAAGATCGCTGAAGCAGGATAAGGCCGGTGCTGAGTCTCATGACGGAATGGATATCGCTTTTTGCAAAATAAATAAGAATGAGAAAAAACTCGAATTTGCCGGTGCTCACAGACCTCTTTACCTGCTTAGAAATGGTGAACTTATTCAATTCAAAGGAAGTCCGAAAGCAATAGGTGGAATACCCATTGTTAAAAAGCAGGAAAAGAAATTTGAAACTCATTTTATAGATATTCAGAAAGGTGACAGGATATTTATTTTTTCAGATGGATTGCAAGACCAAATTAATGATAAAAAAGAAAAATATAGTCCGGCAAGGATACGAGAGTTGATAATAAAGAACCAAACTGATCCCATCTCGAATTTATATAATGCCTTTTTTAAAGATTTTCATTTATGGAGAGGTAAGGTTAACCAGATTGATGATATTTTACTTATAGGGATTGAATTTTAAAAATTTTATTTATTTTTGCGTGATACAGTTAGAGCAATCCTGTGAGGTATTGCATGCTGGCTCGTGTGCTGGCTATCCTCACAGGTTTGCGAGGTTAAGGGAGATGAAAAATGGGTTAAGGAGTAAGTGTAGGCGTGGAACAATCCTGTGAGGTATTGCGGGAAAGCTTATGCGGAGGCTATCCTCACAGGTTTGTGAGAACATGTACAAAAACTTAAGAATATTTAAAAAAATAATTTATGAAAAGTTTAAAAAAAAGAAAAGTGTTACTTGTAGATGATTCTGTTACAAGTCAATTGTTGGTTCAAAATATTTTTTTAGATGAAAATATTGAAATACTTGTTGCCAGCGATGCAACTGAGGCGATGAATATTCTTACAAAAATTAAACCCGACCTGATTCTTCTTGATATTATGATGCCTGAAATAGATGGCTATCAAATGCTGGGAATGCTCGAAAAAAAATCCGATGTTGCCGACATTCCTGTTATGATGATTTCTGCAAAAACAGGAGCTTCCCATGTTAAAAAAGCTATAGATAGCGGTGCTGTTGACTATGTTAAAAAACCTATTGATGTTGACGATCTGCTGACAAGAGTTAAAAAAGTTTTAAATTTATAAAACCTCCCACAATTTGCTAATGCCATTGTAGTCTCATGTGAGAATCCATTAAAATTTCATTTTCATCGCCCTGTTTTAAAATGAAAAACCCCTTTCTCCAGAAAGAGGTTTTGTTCTGCGGAAAGACAGGGATTCGAACCCTGGGTCCCGCAAAGCGGGACAACGGTTTTCGAGACCGCCCCATTCGGCCACTCTGGCATCTTTCCTTTTTTTACAAAATTACACAAACTTATGTGAAATTCAAAACTCTGCAATGAAATATTAATAATACTACATGCTTTTTTTTATTAAATATATATTGTGAATCACATATTAGTTATTCGGATTTTTTGAGTTTTTAAAAAGAAAAATTTACTCAAATTTAAATTTATTAAATATTCCTTTTTATATTTGATTTTTAAATATTTTCGTTTTAATTTCTTAATGTCTGAAATCTCCTTTATACATGGAAAATGACATGGGGATTTTATTCTTTTTAGATTTATGTTTATACTCAAAATGTTTAAATCCTTTACCTTTAGGTTTCGATGCTTCGGCTCTGCTCTGCAACCTCAAGCTCAACCTATCAGGTTGCAGGTTACAAGTTGCAGGTTGGACATTGAGCGAAGCGCCGCACTGCGATGCGCTGCGATGCACAGAGCTTGCCGAAGTGAGCCT
>Ga0208863_1001258_pt1 | contig 16917 bp, 14 predicted proteins | sample RifOxyD3_FD_184040 | JGI IMG/M metagenome (GOLD analysis project Ga0208863, IMG submission 184040) | Soil microbial communities from Rifle, Colorado - Rifle Oxygen_injection D3 (SPAdes) | ecosystem: Environmental > Terrestrial > Deep subsurface > Rock core/Sediment | place: Rifle, Colorado...
CGGCCCGGGAAACAGCCGCCCGTGTTGCCGCGGGCGCGATTGCTCGTATGGTTCTGGCCCGTTTCGGGATTGAGATCACGGCCTATACCATGGCCCTGGGCGGCATCTGGGCAAACGCTCGAAATATGGAGGAGATCTCCCAGAATCGCCTGCTCTGCCCGGACAACGCGGCAGCGGTCTGCATGGAAGAACGGGCTGATGAGGTCCGTCGGCAGGGTGATTCCCTGGGTGGGATCGTTGAAATAGTGGCGCGCGGCTGTCCGGTCGGCCTTGGTGAGCCGGTGTTCGACAAGCTTGATGCCGACCTGGCCAAGGCACTCATGTCGATCGGTGCGGTCAAGGGTGTCGAGATCGGCGTCGGGTTTGCAGCGGCCGATCTAACCGGTTCGCGTAACAACGATCCGTTGACACCGGCAGGGTTTGCCGCCAACCGTTCCGGTGGTATACTGGCAGGCATTGCCAACGGCGATGATATTGTTGTGCGGGTAGCGGTTAAACCGATTCCGTCGATCAGTCAGGAACAGGATACGGTCAATCGCGCCAATCAGCCGGTAAAAATATCGGTGGGCGGTCGTCACGATATATCGGCCATTCCCCGGATTATTCCGGTCTGCGAGGCTATGGTCGCCATTACCCTGGCAGATCATCTTTTGCGGCAAAAGGCTTTGGAAGCGGTACGGGTTTTTTCCGAATGATTTTTGATAATTAAACATGACTCGACGTGTAAGGGCGGGAAGACCCTGCCCTTACGCCAATGACCTATTGGAAGGACGCTGGATGAAAAATAAAAGTCTGAACAGACCCATTGAGACAATCTGGATGATCACCCGGGAATACGAAGGCCTGGCCGGGGCCGGCGGGGTCAAGGATGTCTCCATGCAGCTTTCTGAGGCCCTGGCTGCCTCAGGCCGGCGGGTGGGGGTTGTCATGCCTCTTTACGGCTTCATGAGTCCCAGAGAGCTTGGTTTTACCATTGATGAGGGGTTTTCCTTTGATGTGGATATGCCCTATGTCGGCCTGGAGCGACGCGAGCATGTCCGGATCTGGACAAAAAAACAGAAGCGGGTAGTCATATTCCTCATTGATTCTCAGCGGTTCCGGGAAAAAAAGAACATATATACCTATACTGCTGAAGACGAGGAGGAAAATCCGTTCAACCGGCAGGGCGACGGTCATTTTGATTACTTCGCGACCAATGTGCTTCTGCAGAAGGCGGCCCTCTGCCTGATGATCCTCAAGGATGAAAAACCGGATGTCATTCATTGTCAGGACGGCCATACCGCCATTCTGCCGGCCATTGTCCGGGAGACCGAGGGGTTCCGGCACTATTTTCGGAATACCGGCCTGCTGGTCACCATTCACAACGCCGGCCTGGGCTACCATCAGGAGGTGGCAGATCTGCCATTTGCACAGACCATCTGCGGTCTGCCGCAGCGTGCTGTCATGGCAAACCTCTTGAATGAGCAGTTTGATCCTTTTCTGGCGGCTTCGTCCTATGCGGTGTTGAATACGGTGAGCGAAAATTACGCACATGAACTGACGGAAACCGACGATGATGCACTCACAGGCATGCTTGGCCATCAATTGAAGACCCGGGGTGTCACCCTGCACGGCATTACCAACGGCATAAATCCGCTCGATTTTTCACCAAAAAACCCCAAGAAGACCTGCCTTTTCGCCCCCTTTGATCCAGCCGGCGGCGAGCTGGCCGGCAAACAACAGTGCCGGGCCCATCTTGTCCAGGCGCTCGCCGCCCGCAACGTTACCGGGGTGATCCAGCACGGCTATCTTGATACTCGGGCCGATCTGCCGCTCTTTACCTGCATCGGTCGACTTTCCAATCAGAAGGGCCTGGATAAGCTGACCGGAGCCCTTGACGCGCTTATGCCCATAAACCTCGATTTTCAGGTGTTGATCATGGGAACCGGCGCCATGGACATTGAAGAGAGCCTTATCCGTATGGCTACCCACCCTGGAAATGCCGGCCGGATCTGTCTGCTCATGGGTTATGCGCCCCATCTTGCCAACCAGGTCTACGCGGCCGGCGACTTCTTCCTGATCCCGTCGCAGTACGAGCCCTGTGGGCTTACCGACTTTATCGCCCAGTTGTTCGGCAACCTGCCCATCGTTCACCATGTCGGCGGCCTGGTCAAGGTTGAGGACGGGGTGACCGGCTTTGCTTATAGCGAACACAGCTCAGCCGCCCTGATGGGCGTCATGCAGAAGGCCATTCAGATCTACCGCAACAATCCGGCAGCCTTGCAGGTCATGCAGCTCAAGGCGGTGGAGCGGATCATGGAACGTTATACCTGGGAAAAAGTCATGGAGCAGTATCTCCACCTTTATCAGCAGGCTCTCGAAATGGCAGGGGGATAATGATGGAATTTGTTGGTCAATTGCCGTAGGGGCGAATCTTGTATTCGCCCTCAACAGACAGGGCGAACACGAGGTTCGCCCCTACGTAGACAATTATTGAATATATTTTGCCCATTACATTCGCCGAATATTTTAAACGGACAACAACCACCAAGGAGGTTACACATGGCTCTACGAGTAGGCATCAACGGATTTGGACGGATCGGCAGGAATATTATGCGGGCGCTTGATCAGGACCCCTTGTTCGCTGATATCGAGGTCGTGGCCATTAACGATCTCACGGACAATAAAACCCTTGCCCATCTCCTCAAATACGATTCAATCATGGGCGTTTACAATAAGCAGGTGACTGCCGATGAAAAAGGTATTGCCATCAACGGCAAGCACATAGCCATCTTCAACCACCGGAACCCGGCCGAGATTCCCTGGGGCGCCATCGGGGTCGAATATGTCCTCGAATCAACCGGGCTTTTCACCAACGATGAGAAGGCCAAGGCCCATCTTGACGCCGGCGCCAAGAAGGTGATCATCTCAGCTCCGGCCAAAGGTAATGTTAAAACCATTGTCATGGGCGTCAATGACCACGAATATGATCCGGCTATCCACCACATCGTTTCAAACGCCTCCTGCACCACCAACTGCCTGGCGCCGTTTGCCAAGGTTATTCTCGACCGTTTCGGGATCAAGCGGGGCCTGATGACCACGGTGCATGCCTATACCAACGATCAAAGCCTTCTTGATTTTCCGCACAGCGATCTGCGGCGGGCCCGGGCGGCCGCCCTCTCGATGATCCCGACTAAAACCGGGGCGGCTGCTGCCGTTTCCCTGGTGATTCCGGAACTCAAGGGCAAGTTTGACGGCCTGGCCGTCCGGGTTCCCACCCCCAATGTCTCACTGGTCGATGCGGTCATGGAGGTTGAACGGGAAACCACGGTTGCGGAAGTCAATCAGGCGCTTAAAGCGGCAGCCAACCGGTATCTCGGCTACTCTGACGAGCCTCTGGTCTCGATTGATTTTCAGGGCAATCCGCACTCCTCGATTATCGACGGGCTCTCGACCAAGGTGATCGGCACCACCGTCAAGGTGTTGAGCTGGTATGACAATGAATGGGGTTATTCCAACCGGATGCTTGATCTCATTCTGCTCATGGATAGCCAAAAACCCTTGTGATCGGTTTTTAGTCTACTTGGTCCACTTAGTCCATGTCGTCTACGAAAATGGATTTAATGGACCAAGTGGACAACATGGACCCAGTGGACACTAAAAAATCAATATGACATTAGACAACCAGCCAGCTACCTGCGAACCAGCCATTGAGTCGGACGCCCTGCGCGCCAATCTGCTTGAAACCGCGGTCGGTGAGGTGGCAATCGATCCGGCCTATGACGTCCTGATCGAAATAGTCCGGGACTATCGGGGCATTTCAAACAGCCTGACCAGCCTGCTGCTTGAGATCAGCCATCCGTTCCACAACTGGAAGCTCATCCTGCCTCGGCTCAGGGCCTTTGTCCTCAAGAATCACGATCTTTTTCGTCGGCATGATCAGGGCCCGGAGGCTTTCAGCCGCTTTATCGATCTCTTCTTGCTCTGCCTTGAAGAGTCCCGCAAGAACGAGATCCTGCTGGCTCAGGCTATCGACGCCATGATCGGCTATCTCGAAAGGTTGATCAGCGGGTTTGACGGCAAAACCTTGAACAGTCACGAACCGGCCCTGGCCGGCTGTTTTGAGCGGCTCGCCAATCTTGACGACCGGGTCATGCTCCACATGGTGCAGGGCAATCATCCGGTCAAAAAGATAATCGGCCAACTCCTCAGGCTCGCCGCTGAACAGAAGGCTGCCGGAGAAAACCCCCTTGATCTTGCTCCGGCAGCCCGGCTCTTCAAACGGATCCTGACCTTGAACTACCAGTACTGGCTGGCCGAGGATGATCCGCTTGCCTGGTTTACCTCCGAGTGCGGGAGTCTGTGCGACGGCTGGCAGGCGGGTCGGTTGTTTAATGCTATCTCCCACCAGCAGATCAGGAGCCATCTTGCCGGTCTCGGCAGCTTGTCCGTGGATGAGCTGGAGCAGATGCTGGCCCTGCCCGGCCACCTCGATATCGTTCGGCTCTACAAGCAGGTGCCGGAAAAACTGGTTGAAGGGGAAGTGGACGCGGCAGACCAGGCAAAACCGGCAGTACATCGTTTTGCCGAAAACCGTAAACTCCTTTTTCTCTTCCGGATTATGGACACGGCAGGGCTTGCCCTGATCCATGAGGAGAGCCTGCGGGAGATCAACCGCAGCCTGGTGCAGCTCATCCGTGAGCAGACCTTTGAAGAGATCGAGAGTTTTCTGCTCACCACCTTCAAGCTCCTGAAGGTCAATGTCCGCAAATATCCGCACACCTCCATGCAGTGCATCCAGGTGCTGGGCACCGAGGTGTTTAACCGGGGTAACAGCCGGCTGGTTGAAACCTTTCTCTGGGAGACCGTCCGTTTCGGTTTCCAGTACGCCAATGTCTGCGGCGTTGATGAGGATTGGCAACCCCTCACCAACCCGGCCCATCTTCCCAATATCCGGGTCTGGCTTAATCTGGTCATGCAGGAGCCCAAATGGTGCTCAACCCTGTTTTCGGCCCTGATCATCAACGTTAAACTCTCCGGGACCTGCATCAAGGATACGGACCTGTTCCAGCGAGACATCACCCGGTTGCTCAACCATCCGGTCGGGCCGGTCTATAATCTGGTCAAACAGTTTGCCAAGCTCATCCCGGTCTACTATAACGAAATCGGTGCCGAAGGAGTACTGCGTGATGTTTCGACCGAGCTTGACGAGACCCACAGCCGTAAGGATCTGCTCATCCACTTCCTCCGCAAACAGAGCCATGTCGAGAGCAATAACCTGATCGTCGACTTTATTGAAGCGATCTTCTCCTTCTGGCTGACCAGAGACAAGACCCTGCTGACTACCCACCTGCCCGAAGAGATTATCCGCCAGATCCAGACCACCGGGCCGTATATCGACGAGTTGAACCGTCTGATGCAGGAGATTTTCAAGCTGCCGAAAATTCGCAAGGTGTCGGATCTTTTGATGTGGGATGATGGAGAGATTGCGGCGTTTCTGGCGGATTGCCGGGAGATCGCCGGCCCGGAACGGCGTCGTTTTGAACTGCTCCTCAGGATGTATAAGCTCCTTGACCAGAAATACAACCTCGGCACCCAGGAGCTCCGCTTTCAACTGCAACAGGCCGCGAATTCAGGTTTCCCGGAGGTTGAAACCCTGCTTGCCGCGCTCGACAGCGACGACACCTTTACAATTCTGACGGCCCTGCTCGACCAGCTGGAATCCTTAAAGAAGATAACCCTGGCCAAAGAGGAGTTTGAGGCCAAGGAGGACATCTACTACAAACGCCATGTGGCTGTCGATATCCCTTCGGTCTACGGCCGCTACCGGGAGCGCAAGTTCGATGCCCTGAGCCTGACCTTCCGGCTGGAAAATCTTGCCAACCTCTATCTTGAAAAATTGCCGGCCACGGTGAATCTCACCTTTATCACCAGGGCCACCTTTATCCGGATCATCAAGCGGCTGCGTCTCTATCTGCGGGCCCTGGCAATCGACGGCATCAGCAGCCGCCGTCTCGAAACTTACATGGCGCTGCTCGAAACCTCCTCGGATATCAAACGCTTCTCTTTCACCCAGTATCTCGATATCTTCCGGGGCCTCTCCGAAGGGGTCAAGGATATCATCTATACCTATTACACCAATATCCATCAGAACAACCTGTCGATCTTGATTCCGCAGATCGGCCTTGAGAACCTGCTGCCCAAGTACAAATCTCTGTGGAACGATGCCGATAGCGGCCCGGCAGTTGACAACGGCCAGGCCGTTGATCCGATTGTCTCCCGGCGGATCATGCGGCTTTCCGAATCATTTTTGCGCGATCTGATCGCCGGCACCTTCGGGTTGCAGCATCTCGACAACTTCATCACCCGCATCCAGCAAACTCTCGAACGCCAGAAGGAGCTGCTCGACGAGCTTCAGCTCGATCTGCTGATGACCTATAACCCGGAGAATGCCATCAGCTTCCTGCACCAGCCTAACGACAATACCAATAACCTGATCCACCTGGGTAACAAGGGTTACAACCTCAGCCAGCTGGCAGCGGACGACAAGCCCATTCCGCCCGGCTTCGTCATCACCACCGAGATTTTCCGCTGCTGGTCGGTGATCAAGGAGTTCCATCTGGCCCGTGACCTGTTCATGCGTCAGGCCAGGCATGCCCTGACCGGGCTCGAACAGAAAATCGGCCGGCGTTTTGGCGATCCGGAGAACCCGTTGCTGCTTTCGGTGCGGAGCGGTGCCGCCATCTCCATGCCCGGCATGATGGCGACCATCCACAATGTCGGCATGAATGCCGAGATCGCCGCAGAGTTCGCCCTGACCTCCGGCAACGAATACCTGGCCTGGGACAACTACCGGCGATTCCTGCAATCCTGGGCCATGACCACCGGCATTGAACGGGATGTCTTTCAGGCCCTGATGGATGAAGCAAAAAATCGGCACGGGGTGCAGGTCAAGCGGGAGTTCTCCTCCGGCCAGATGAAAGAACTGGCTCTTAAATATCAGAAAACGGTGCGCAGCTTGGGGATCGGCATTCCGGAAGACCCGTGGCTGCAACTCATGGGGGCGGTCGAGATGGTGCTTAACTCCTGGAATGCGGTAAAAACCAGGGAGTACCGGACCCTGATGGATATCTCGGAATCCTGGGGCACGGCAGTGATCGTCCAGACCATGGTCTTCGGCAATCTCAGCAAGGATGCCGGCAGCGGCGTGCTGTTCACGGCCCACCCCTACCGCAAGGTGAGCAGGGTGGCGCTCTGGGGCGATTTCGCCCCGGCAGATCAGGGCGAGGATATTGTCAGCGGTCTGGTCACTACCTATCCGGTTTCGATCGAGCAGGCAGAGATCGATGGCCGGGCAGCGGACCTCACCCTCGAAAAGCGTTTTCCGCAGATTTACGAGGCTCTGCTGACCATGTCGCGCGAACTGGTCTACCAGAAGGGCTGGAACCCTCAGGAGATCGAGTTCACCTTTGAAGGACCGGAGGCGAAAAACCTCTTTATCCTGCAGACCAGGGATATGATCACCATCAAGAAAAAAGAGAGCTTTTCGGTCTTTGTCGATTCGGGAGAGCTCAGCCGTCATATCCTGGGCAAGGGTATCGGAGTTTCAGGCAGCGCCCTGGCCGGCCGGGCCGTGTTCACTGCTGCCAATATCCGGCAGCTGCGCAGCGAAGATCCGCAAAGCGCCCTCATTCTTATCCGGCAGGACACGGTACCCGAGGATATTAAAGAGATCTCGCTGGCCGACGGCCTGCTCACCTCCCGGGGCGGCCAGACCTCGCATGCCGCAGTGGTGGCGACCAGGCTGGAAAAGACCTGCGTGGTCGGCTGTAACGCCTTGAAGGTCGTGGAGACCGGCGAGTACTGCGAGATCAACGGCCAGGTGATCCGGATGGGCGATCCGGTGAGTATCGACGGCCGTAAAGGGTTGTTCCTTCTCGGCCGGCATCCGGTTAAAAATGAGGTGCATATCCTGCCGATCTGATGGCATATTTAGGAATTAAGCAGCATTCTGGTCGGCAGTGCTTTATAAAAATGGCTTGCAATGCTATAATTGAGAGTGAATATTAGTCCCTAAGAAATAATATTCTGCGCGGTTTTACCATTGGGGATACTGAAAAGAATGGCAGAATATTATTTCGTAAAGGGACTTACACCCCGCAAGGGGGTGCTGAAAAAAGTCTCATTTATCGGGGTTAAGTTAGATTCTATCGACGCCCTACGAATTCAGAAAGGTCAGCAGCCATGAATTACTCCTTGTTTTATAGTATGCTCTGCCGGAACGCGGCGTTCGCCCTGGTCGGGAGCGCGCTTTTCCTGATCGTCGGGAATGTCGAGGCCGGCACATATACCGGTTCAGCGCACTACACATCCGTCAAACGGAGTTTTGATAGTAATTACGACAGTTATGCTACAGGCAACTGTAGCCATTGCCACGAGCAGCACACCAGCCTCAAGGGCGTCGAACCAAGCCCACCCTCCACTGATTACGGACCGAATGGCGCGCTCCTGTTCAGCCCCGAATCAAAACTCTGCATTGAATGCCACGATACGGGCGGCCCGGCCGTAAAAAATGTCAACATTCAGATCATCAAAACCTATAGCCATCCCACCACAACTATCGACAACAAGCACACCACCAGCAAACTTGAAAAAGGCCAAAGCGGTCTGCCGTTTCGCGGCGCCCTTCGCCATGCCGAATGTGCAGACTGCCATAACCCGCATGTGGCTAAGAACCCGGGAAGGGCGGTAAATGTTTCTTTGCATATCCGCCCCAGCCCGGGCGGCACCGGTGCCAATAATAACACTATTGCCCAAGCCAACCCCAACAGTGTGCTGCTGGGCGTCTGGGGGGTTGAGCCCAGTAATACTTCAGATCCTACCTGGGGCACAGCTAATGTCTCCTATACGGAATACGATCCGGCCACCAAGGAGTATCAGATCTGTTTTAAGTGTCACTCCTATTATGGCCTTGGTGCTGATGCGGCTAATGGCGTTTCCAGCATTGTTGGGCCATCCGGCGCCCTGATCACCGACCAGGCCATGGAGTTCAGCAAGGACAACCGGGGAATGCATCCGGTCAGGTTCGGCTTGAGCGCTGCGGTTGCTTCAGGCGGCGCCGGTGCGCTTTCCGCTGCTTGGATGGTACCTTGGGGTTCGGGGGGGTTAGTCGGCAACCAGACTATGTACTGCTCGGATTGCCATGGAGCTAATAATGAGGTTAGAGCCGGTGGCGGCGCCCGAGGTCCGCATGGCTCGACCAAGCTCTTTATGCTCAAGATGACGGGCGCACCGACCGGTAATGGCAAGCATTACTGGCCTTTTAGTTCGATCGGGACACCATGGAGCCTAAATGATATCTCGGGCAGTGATGCGAGTGTGGGTGGCCCAATTAAAAATACCTGGACCATGGTAAAAAATGAACTCTATTGCTTGAACTGTCATTATGTCTTCGGCAACCCGCCGAGCCAGACCCCTGCCAATTGGAACAACAACCCTACCTCCGGCACATACAACACCGCCCACAAAGCAACATGGGCCGCTGGTACGAAAGCTCATTATAATCAAGGCTATAACCCCGACGGCACTGCCAATACCCATAATACTTACTGCACGGCCTGCCATACGGCCTTGCCGCACGGCACTAAGCGATCCCGGCTAATCGTTTATGCCTCTGAGAACGCTGGGGGCGCGCCCTACACCGCCACTTATAGCGGTCTAAATCTGGCGGCCTTAAGTGGTTTCAAACTCCCCGGCGCCAGCGCACCTTATACTTTCACCATTTCTAGCTGCTATTCCACGGTAACCGGCTGTTCTGCGCACACCGATGCCGGTGGCTACCAGGGCGACGCCACCCCATGACCAGTAACCATTGAAAATTATCCGCGCTTTTTTTAGCTTTATCACCCGGCCCCGGGTGGTGATCGGTCTTATCGTCCTGCTCCTGCTGGCTGCGGCCCTGGGCTCTTTGATCCCCCAGGTTGGTGCGGCCGGCCCTGCCAAGCTGGAAGCCTGGCGCCTAGGCTCACCATTGCTTTTTGCCGGCGCCACCTTCTTGCAACTCACCCACATCTATACCTCATACTGGTTTCTCGGGCTGGTGGTGATCATCGCTCTGGCCTTGGCCCAGACCGTACTCCAGCAGATCAGGAAGAACCGGCTGGTCAGCGAACCGGTCCTGGCCCTGGACGGAGTGCCGGTTCGTTGGCAGAACCGGGCTGCTCGGCCTGAGCAGATCATTGCCGTTCTGCAGAAAAAAGGCTATCGACTGCAGGCTAAACCGGGCAATAAACTCCTGTACCGCCGTTTTGCCGTTGGTCGCTGGGGCAGCGCCATCTTTCACCTTGGTCTTTTGATCATCGTCCTGGCCGGGCTCCTGGCCTTGCTTTTTCAGCAGCGCGGCTATGTTCAGGTGATTGAAGGCGATCTCTTCTCCGGCCAGAGCGCCGATTTTTTCAGCCGGGATCTTGGTCTGCTCCAAAAAGGTTTCGACACCGGTTTTCCCGTGTTTTTAAATAAGCTTTCGCCCGAGTACTGGGAGAACGGCAAGCTCAAAAACCTGGCAGCCTCCCTGATCTTTCCGGAAAACGGCAGTGCCGAGCCGGAGCACGCGGCGCTGGGGATCAACCGGCCGGTCAGCCGCCATGGTGTTCGAATCCTGCAGGGGCTTGACTTCGGCTATACGGTCTCCCTGATGCACACCGCCCCGGACGGCAAGGAGTATCCTCTGCATTTTATGCTGACCAACCCGCAGGATCCGGCCAAACCCTTTACCGGCAACGGCAATCTGCCCCTGCCGGGCTACCGGGTCGCCCTGCAGTTCTATCCGGATCTCTCCATGCACAGCCCGGTTCTCGGTAAGCCCATTCTCTGGCTCACCATGGAAAGGCAAGGTAAAGGCACCGTATTCAACGGCCTGGTGCCGCCCGGCGGCAGTATCCCCTGCGGTGAAGGGGCGCTCTCTTTTTATCGGGTTTCGTGGTGGAGCGGCTTGATTTTTATGAGAACTCCTGATATGACCTTGGCTTACAGCGGGTTCATTCTTGCCTGCCTGGGCGCTGTCCTGCTCTATCTTTTCCAGCACCGGACCATCTCGGTTATATTTATCGACCAGGGAGTTGTGGTTACGGGCAGATGCAGCCGTTATCGGCCGTTGTTTGCCGAGGAGTTGGCCGGTATTACCAAAGAATTGGCTGAACTATAGGATATTGTCCGGATTGATTAACCGTAGGGGCGAACCTCGTGTTCGCCCTCCCTAATCCGGATCAGAAGGGCGAACACGAGGTTCGCCCCTACGACCCCAAACCAGCCCAAATCGAATTGGATGAATGAAACCATCATGACCACCCTGACCCATCACATGCTGCTGCACTGGACCGCGGTCGTTTTTTATATCATCGCCACAGTGCTGCTGGCCGTCAGCCTGATTTTTCAAAAGGAGCGGCTTGACAGACCGGCCCTGCTGGCGGCCCTGCTCGGCCTTATCCCGCATACAGCCTCCATTCTTATCCGCTGGCAGATCGCCGGGCACGGCCCCTATATGGCCAGACACGAGGTCCTTACCTCCATGGCCTGGATAACCGTAGCCTTGTTTCTGATCGTCGCCTGGAAAAATCAGCGGCTCAGACCGACAGGAATAGTGGTCCTGCCCCTGGCTTTCCTGATGATGGCCGTCGGCGCTTTCCTGAATCCCGAGATCCGCCAACTGCCGCCGAGCCTGCGGAGCGTCTGGCTGGTAATCCATATACTGTTTAATAAAATAGCAGCCGGATCGTTGATCATTGCCTTTGCAACCTCGGTATTGTACCTCCTCAAGGAGAAAAAACGGGCCATTCGGATCACCGGCGGCCTTGCCGGTCTGGAAGTTCTCGATGCTTATAGCGCCCGCTTTGTCGGTTTCGGATTCGTGTTCTGGAGCATCACCATCGGGGCGGGCGCCATCTGGGCCAATGAGGTCTGGGGTCGCTACTGGGGCTGGGATCCGATCGAGACCTGGTCGCTGATCACCTGGCTGTTGTTCGGGCTCTATCTCCACCTCCGTCATTTCTTTAAATGGCACGGCGCCAAGGCGGCCTGGCTGATGATCCTCTGCTTTATCGTCTCGATCATCACCCTGTTTATTCTGCCGATGCTCACCGCCTCGCTCCATGTCGAATATTTTACCTGAATCTCCGGTGAAAAATGCTGTATACTGTCTTATTGGAAATCAGGTTGTTGAGTCCTTAACTCCTTAGAGCGGACGAGTATAAAATGCCATGAAAGCCTGGCTGTATCATCTGAACAACTTTGCCCATGACCTGTTTACCGGGATATGGTGCGGTTGTTTTGTTAATCTTGTGGCGCTCAGATCCTGGTCGGACAGCGGTTTGATGACTGGGCCGGCTCATGATCTGGCCCGGCTGATGTTTGGCATGGGCGCCGGCGCTTTGGCCGCGGTACTGACCACCGGGATTTTCCGATACATCTACCGGTTTGAGTGGCAACAGACCGAGCAGCTGGCACTCGCCAAGAAACCGGTGCTGATTGTTAAGCATATTATCCTGGGCCTGTTGTTTCTGGTCGGCAGCCTCTTAGCTGTTTTTTGGGTATTTCCATGATGTTGGAGAATTGTTTCTCGTGAAACGTAAACGAATCGCCTTAGTCACCCCGCCCTATCATGCCGGGGTTGTTGAATCGGCCGGCACCTGGTTGAATCTGGGCTTTGTCTATATTGCCGGGGCGCTTAAGGCGGCAGGCCATGTGGTCGATTACTACGATGCCATGAGTCTGTGGCACGACTGGCCGGAGATCAGGATCAGGTTGGAAGATTTCAGGCCGGACGTGGTAGTTACCACCGCTTTTACCGCCTCTATTGTCGATGCTCTGGAGCTGCTCGCCCTGGTCAAGGAGATCAGGCCCGAGACCCTGACCGTGATCGGCAATGTCCATGCCACCTTTTGTTATGAGGAGCTATTGCGCGATCCGTACACTCCTATTGATTTTGTGGTGCGCGGTGAAGGCGAAATCACCCTGCCGGCGCTTCTCGCCTGTCTGGCTGCGGGCGACGATCCGGCTAAGGTCGCCGGTCTGGCCTTTCGGCGGAACGGCTTGGTTGTGGCCACGCCTGAAGCAGCCTTTATCGCCGATCTTGACAGCCTTACTCCGGCCTGGAATCTCGTCGAGTGGCCAATATACTCCTATTACCCGAAGCCGGATTCCACCCTGGCCATTGTTTCGTCTTCCCGGGGCTGCCGGCAGAATTGCTCATTTTGTTCCCAGCAGCTCTTCTGGAAACAGACTTGGCGGGCCAGAACTCCGGAAAATTTTGTTGATGAACTCGTCATGCTGCGGAAACGGTTCGGGGTTAACGTTGTCATGCTGGCGGATGAGATCCCCACTCTGGATCGAGAACGCTGGGAGCGGATCCTGGATCTGTTGATTGAGCGGCGGCTCGACATTAAGCTGTTAATGGAGACGCGGGTCAACGACATCCTGCGTGATGAAGATATCCTCGATAAATACCGGCTGGCCGGGGTCGAACACATTTATGTCGGTGTGGAAGCAGGCTCCCAGGCCATGCTTGACCTGTTTAAAAAAGGCACCAGAGTCGAGCAGTCCAAAAGGGCTATTGAACTGATCAACCGGGCAGACATCGTTTCGGAGACCTCGTTCGTGCTCGGGATGCCTGATGAGACTCCGGAATCAATCGCCGCTACTGTCGAGCTCGCTATCCATTATGATCCGGATATGGCCTTTTTCCTGGCGATAGCACCCTGGCCTTACGCTGATCTCTATCCTGCTTTAGAAGAGCATATCGCTACCCGCGACTACCGTAAATATAACCTGGTCGAACCGGTGGTAAAACCCAGGAATATGACCCTTGCCCAACTTGAAAGAGAACTGGGCCGGGCGGCGCAAAATTTTTATATGCATAAATTCAAAAATCTGGAGCGTTTGACTCCCTGGAAACAGGAGTTCATGCTCGCCGTCTTTACTATTCTGATTGAAAATTCTTATCTTGCCGGCCAGATGCGGGCGATGGCCGGCACAGGCGAGGGCATGCCGGCGGCCATGCGGGAAACTCTCAATAAATTGAAGGGGAAAAAAGAGGGCGATGGGAAATCATTCGCCCCTATTCCATGATGCCCCAGGGGGCTGCATCTGCTGTGGAGATAGAGATAAGTGTGAGTTGACAATCAGCTGTCGGTCCGAGTATTCTTTAGATTACATGTGATGGGGCTGTAGCTCAGCTGGGAGAGCGGTACGTTCGCAACGTATAGGCCGTCGGTTCGATCCCGATCAGCTCCACCAATAGAAGTTCCAAGGGCTTCCGCTGAAGTCCTGAAACCCCGAGTCCTTATAAGGATTTCGGGGTTTTTGCTTTCCGCCGTTGTCCATGAAAATCCATTGACATCCAGCCTATTTTGACGGTATTTATGACGGTATATGCACATACCGTCAAGGGAGATACCGTCAAAATGCTCACAGATACCGCCATTCGTAACGCCAAAACCAAAGACAAGCCTTATAAGCTGGCCGATATGAAAGGTCTTTATGTTCTGATTAACAAGACCGGAAAATATTTTCGTTTCGACTATCGCTTTGCAGGGAAACGCAAGACTATGGCCCTTGGTGTATACCCCGACATAAAATTGACCAATGCCAGGGACTCGCTTGATAAAGCCAGGAAGCTCTTGATTGCGGGTATCGACCCCGGTGAGCATAGAAAGACCACACGGTCCGCGCTTATTGAACAAGCAGCCAATAGTTTTGAAGCAGTGGCCCGCGAATGGTTCACGAAGCAAAAGACCACCTGGTCGGAAGGGCATGCTAAAACCGTAATTGCGCGCCTGGAGGCGAATGCTTTCCCCTGGCTGGGCGGTCGGCCGGCTGCTGAGATCACGGCTCCTGAGCTGCTTGCCGTACTGCGGCGTATAGAATCCCGAGGCGCTATTGAGACGGCCCACCGGGTTAAGTTTATCTGCGGGCAGATTTTCCGCTATGCGATTTCAACAGGTCGGGCCGGACGCGATCCGAGCGCCGATCTGCGTGGTGCCTTGACTCCCATGAAGCCCAAGCCCATGGCTACGATCACCAATCCGAAGCAGATAGCCGAGCTGTTGAGGGATATTGCTGGATACCGGGGCCATCTTTTTACGAGGGTTGCTCTGCGCCTGGCACCCTTGACTTTTGTGCGGCCTGGTGAGCTGCGGCATGCTGAGTGGGCCGAGATCGACCTTGAGAATGCCGAATGGAAGATACCAGCCGGGAAGATGAAAATGCGGGCTACCCACGTGATACCGCTTTCCCGCCAGGCTGTGGAACTTTTGCGGGAGCTTGAGCCGTTAACCGGCCGGGGCCGCTATGTCTTTACTTCCCTGCGCACGGGTGAGCGACCGATGAGCGAAAACACGGTTTTGGCGGCCCTGCGGCGTCTTGGTTACGCCAAAGAGGAAATGACCGGTCATGGGTTTCGGGGGATGGCCTCCACCGTTCTGCATGAGCAGGGATGGCCTACAGACGTGATTGAACGGCAGTCGGCTCACCTGGAAGGGAACAAGGTCAAGGCGGCTTACAATCATGCCCAACACCTCCCTGAGCGTCGGAAGATGATGCAGGCCTGGGCGGATTACCTGGACGGCCTCAAGGCAGGCGGCGAAATCATCCCGATTCGCCGAACGGCAGGGATATAATGCTGCACAAGGTGATCGATATTGCGCTTGTCTTGTTGGTGGGTATGGCGTATGATGCTATATGGGGTAAGGGTGATAATGGATGCCCGCTGAGCTGATTCTTCGTACACGGGAACTGATCGGTGATGTGCTGCTTGAAATGGTTCTCTGGCGTGTCCCGACCCCAATACCCGGCTGTGTTCATTGCTTCAAGTACCGTTTCTATGCCGGTCTGCTGGATGGTTCGTGTCTGGTGCGGTACGACAACGAGCGGGGCAAGGGTGATCACCGGCACATTGCCGGTCGCGAGGAACCGTATGAGTTTACCACCCTCGTAAGGCTGAAGGATGATTTCAGGGCAGACGTTTTAAGGCTTATTAAGGAGACCGAATTATGAGCAGGGATTTCAAGGTTGCCATTCGCGGAATACAAGAGTACTTCGAAGAGGCCGGCAAGGTGCTGGCGGATGCCGACCAGGGCATTGACCCCGCCCAACCGGTCGAGAGGGTTTATTTTCACGACCTGAAGACGTTTTTGCGCTATATGACGCCCAAACGGTTTGAACTGATTGAACGCCTCCATAACAGTGAGGCCTTGAGTATTCGAGCCCTGGCTAAAATGCTTGGCCGGCACTATAAAAATGTGTTCGAAGATGTGAAAATGCTGGAACAGGTCGGTCTTTTGGAGCGGACCGGGGATGGCCTTTACATTGTCCCGTGGGATGAGATCAACACCACCATTAAGCTGGCGGCCTGAAGGTTTATTGATAGGTTTACCCTGATTCGGGCATGAACCGTCCGGCTCATAACCGGAATCGTTTCGGACGTAGGGCGAAGGACGAATCAGGGTTTTTAGTTCCATAGTCTGAACAGGCTAGGATGGCCCCCGAAAAGCCGCTACCCTGGCGGTCTGCCTGTTCCGTTTTTTCTTAACCAGGGTGACAGCCTTAGGGAGGTTGTTTTTATGGCCCCAAAAAATATATTTATCAGATTAAAGGACTTGGCAGAACGATGGGACCACACTGTTGATGACCTTTTGCAGTGGGGTATAGCAGGGGATATATCCATCTTCGTATTTCTTGAAAATGTACTTGGATTACCGGGCAAGGCGGAACTTTTTTCTGACATTCGGGCGGCAAGACGCTTTCTCCATATCTACGGCAAGATTAACAAAGATGACCTTGAAATATTGTTCCATTGTAACTATTCAGCCAATAAAAGTGAGCTAATCTAAAAAAAGTCCTTGACATAGTTTTTGAGTGTTTTTTGAAAAAATGATTGTAGTTGCG
>Ga0208863_1001260_pt1 | contig 16874 bp, 12 predicted proteins | sample RifOxyD3_FD_184040 | JGI IMG/M metagenome (GOLD analysis project Ga0208863, IMG submission 184040) | Soil microbial communities from Rifle, Colorado - Rifle Oxygen_injection D3 (SPAdes) | ecosystem: Environmental > Terrestrial > Deep subsurface > Rock core/Sediment | place: Rifle, Colorado...
CACCCTTGAATTCGAGATCAACCGGCCGCTCTACGACTGGATCCTCGATCAATTGCCGGTTAACAGCCATGCCCAACAGATCGAGTTTGCCCGGCTTAACCTGAGCTATACGATCATGAGCAAACGGAAACTCTTAAAACTGGTCGAACAGGGCTTTGTCACCGGCTGGAACGACCCTCGGATGCCGACAATTTCAGGCTTCCGCCGTCGCGGCTTTACCCCGGAGTCAATCCGTAACTTCTGCGAACGGATCGGTGTGGCCAAACGGGACAGCATGGTCGATCTGGCGCTCCTGGAACACACGATCCGCGAGGACTTAAATGAGCGGGCGCCCCGGGTAATGGCTGTACTGCGCCCCCTGAAAGTTGTCATTGAGAACTACCCTGATGGTCAAAGCGAAGATTTAGAGGCCCAGAACCATCCGGCCAACCCGGAGATGGGCAGCCGCAAGGTCCCCTTCTCCAGGGTCATCTACATTGAGCAGGAAGATTTCATGGAGAACCCACCGAAAGGTTTCCACCGCCTGGCGCCCGGCCGCGAGGTCAGACTGCGCTATGCCTATTTCATCAAATGCCATGCAGTGGTCAAAGACGAGATAAGCGGTGAAATCCTGGAACTGAAATGCACCTATGATCCGGCCACCAGGGGCGGTTCTGCGCCTGACGGCCGCAAGGTCAAGGCCACCATCCACTGGGTATCGGCAGCACACGCCATCTCCGCAGAGGTGCGACTCTATGACCGGCTGTTCACGGTTGAAAATCCGGAGGGTGACAAGGAGAAGGAGTTCACCGCGTTTTTGAATCCCCAATCACTTGAAACCTTGACTGACTGCCGTTTGGAACCAAGCCTGGCCACAGCCAGACCGGAAGCCCACTGCCAGTTCGAACGAATGGGTTATTTCTGCGTTGACCTGATTGACACAAGAGCTGACCGGCCGGTCTTTAACCGGACCGTTACCTTACGGGACACCTGGGCAAAGATCCAGGGGAAAAACTAAGAAGCCTGGCCTTGACCGCCAACGAGAGTTATCAAAGCACTGATATGCTCTCGCATCTCTTCGGCCTGGGCCATCATCTCATTTGAAGCCGAAGCTGACATCTCAGCGCCGGTGGCATTCTGCTGGACCACCTTATCCATCTCGGTCATGGCCCGATTGATCTGGTCAAGCCCCTGAGCCTGCTCCTGACTGGCTGTAGAAATCTCGCCTACCAGTTTAACGATTTTATCGAGAACCTCGGCAACATTCTGGTAAGAACCTTCAGTCTGCTGGACAAGTTCGGCGCTCTCCTTGACCTTGATAATAGTCCCATCGATCAGATGTGAGGTGTTTTTGGCCGCCTCGGCAGCGCGCAGGGCCAGATTTCTGACCTCATTAGCCACAACTGCAAAGCCGGCGCCGGCATCCCCGGCCCGGGCTGCCTCAACCGAGGCATTCAAGGCGAGCAGATTGGTCTGGAAAGCAATCGCATCGATGGTATGGACGATCTTGCCGGTATCTTCGCTCGCCCTGCTAACCTCATCAATGGCCTGAACCATGGCCGTCATCAATCCCCTGGCCTTCTCCATCAACTCCGATCCTTGCACTACCAGTTGATTGGCATGCAGGGCATTTTCAGCATTCTGTCTGGTCATGGACGCCATCTCTTCCAGGGATGAAGAGGTCTCCTCAAGCCCTGCCGCCTGTCGGGCGGCACCATCGGCCAACGCATGACTGGCCGAGGCGACATTCTCGGAAGAAGCGGCAACCTGGTCGGAACCGACAGTTAATCCTGAGACTACCGAATTGATCGGCCCGGTAATTGATCTGCTGATTGCATAGCTCATTATCAGGGTTATGATAACGATTAGTACACCGATCAGGGCGACCATAAATACCGTTCTTTTGGCCGCACTGTGCAGAGATGCCACCACAACTTCCTGGTCGACGCCGGCAATCGATACCTCTTTTTTACTCTCCTCCAGATGTTTTGCGACGATTGTACGCATCTGACCGATCTGCTTATCCAGCTCTTCATCATTGACAATGGCGGCCTTCACCTTTTCCGCAAATCCTTCACCTCCGGCAAAGGTGATTGCGACAGCTGAGACCGCGCCGGTGTAAGCCCCGACCATGGTTAATTCATTAGTGTGCCGGCCATTGGCAAGAAGCCCTTTCAATTTCTGCCCCAGGCCATCGGCATCTTTAAAGAGATTGTTAATGGCGGCAGACTGCTGGTTAAAACCGTTCAGGTCTTTGGCATAAATACATTGATTGATCCCAGTCACCAGGGAAGAGCTCAGCAACGACAAATTGGCCGCCAGGGAGAGGATAGAATTGGTGTTACTGAAGGCATCGATATTTTTCGACATCTCACCCGTGTTGCTTTTTAAGACCCCATTGGCGTTATTGATCTCCTTTTCCAGGGTGGGCAGGATGTAGGATATCTCGTAGACGCCCTCCTTGGCCAAGGTTTCGACACTCTCCTTGATTTTCTCATCTTCATCGCTGAGGTACTTCAACTGCAAGGCGGCCACCCCCTTGGCAGAGGTCACTTTCTCATTAAGGGCGGTAATTTTCTGGAAGGTTTCGTTGCTGAACTTATCCATGCCTTTCAAATTTTTCAGCGCTTGGCCGGCTGCCTTGGTTGTATTTGCCACACTGTCCCGTAACCCTGCTACCGAACGTTTATCGTTGGTCACCGGGATTTTCGAAATCATCAGAGTCAAATCTTTCAAACCGTCCCGAACGGCAAACAGGTTGTTGAGCTGCTGGTTTGAGCCCATGAGATTATCGACGCCGGTGATCATTGTGCCCGAGGTCTTTTTCTGGAGATTGCGGATCGAGCTGTCAAGATCGCTCATTCTTTTGGCGGCTTCCGCCAGCTTCTCCTGAATAGCTTTAGAGGCCAGCAGGGCAGACTCCTGGGCCTTCAGCTTACGCTCAGTGGTCTGCAATATCTCTTTTGAAAGATTCTCTATGGCCAGATTTCCGGAAGAGGATTCTGCTTTCAGCTTGGCCATCTCATCCATGGCCTTGGCGACCTGGACAAGGGACTCCGAGACATTAGCCGCAGCAGTTCTGTACTCATCCAGGGTCCGGGAGGCAGAGAGATTTACCAGATTGGTGGAATGGGCCTGGAGCTCCCGCTGCTGATTGAGGGCTTTAAGTTGATAGGGGGCGGTTTTTTGAGTTAATTGATTGATGTTACGGCTAATCCCCGTAACTTGAAGCAAGGAAAAGACGACGATTATAGTGATGGCAGCTAACACGACTCCAGCATTTAACGTAAGTTTCCCTTTGATCGTCATCCTGTAAAGCCTCCGCTTTTTACCAACTTCTGATTCATGCTGTTACTCTTCCAGGGTGGCCGGAGCACCGACCTTGGCACGGACGGCCTTCCATTCTTCAAGGGTAATGGCGGCATCTTCGCCTTTCATGGTATTGATCACCTCATAATAATCGAGCTGATACTTGTCCTTTCTGACATCTTCCGGCTTCTTGCACTTTACGGCAAAGACGGTCTGGACAGACTGATGATCAAACTCGCGCCACTGCTGTTCATCCTTGAGCTCCGTATATTTGTGGCCTTCCAGTGCCTTGACTACCGCCATGGTTTCAAAGGTCTTGGCGCGTTCGACCGCCTCCTTGTATTGCCGCAGGATAACATAGGCAGAGGCGCCGGCGGTGGAGGGATAGCGATTGTATTTTTCAGCGAATTTGTTGACAAAGGCCATGCCCTTGGCACTGTTTTTCTCAAATGGCAGCTTCCAATACCAGGGCGTAGCACTCAAGACTCCTTCCATCGCCTCGGGCCCGGCGCCTTCGGCCATGTCGATTGTCATGTTCGGTACAACGATCTGCATCTTACTCTTTAACCCCATCTCATAGGCCTGCTTTACGCCGTTCTCCATATCCTTGCCGAACAGGACAAGGACTAGAACATCGGGGTTTGATTCCTGAGCCAGGGTCAAGGGGTTTTTAAAATCAGCGGTCCCCAGTTTGGTGAGAATCCCCTTGTGGGCATCTTTGTCGGTCGTGTTGGTAAATTGCCGTAAGGCCTCTTCCGTGGTCCAACCCCAAGTGTAGTCAGCGGTAATGTAGAAGTATTTTTTGCCGCTGAAGTTCTTTTTCAGATACTCGGACAGGACCTTGGCCGCCATCCGCGAATCATAACACTCCCGGAAGATATACCGATGGGCCTCTTCACCGGTTGTCTCGGTGGAGTAGGTCAGGGTGCCGAAAAAGAGTTTTTTCTTCTCCTTGGCCACCTTGCCGGTGGCAATGGCCACAGCGCTGGATGAGCCGCCAAATATCATCGGAACCCTCTCCTTGTCGAAAAGTTCGTTGGCGTTCTCCTTGGCCACTTTGGCATTGCTCTTGGTGTCGCGATAAACCAGTTCTATCTTTTTGCCCAGGATACCACCGGCAGCGTTGATCTCCTCCATGGCCAGATCAGCGGCGCGGCGCTGGTCAAGACCCTGTTTGGCATAAGGACCGGTCTCAGGATAGTTCAGGCCGATTTTAACAACATCGTCTGCCGCCGGGACAGCTTGCGGCGCAGCAAGACAGAAACCTAAAACCAGAACCAGAGTAATGATGCCGGGCACCAGTGTATTGAACTTTTCCCTCATATCCTATCCTCCTTCGCTTGTGATGGAATCAGTTGGCGGCTTGGCTGCAGAAACTTTTCCCTTGATCTTACACAATAATTATTCCCAGTAGCATACAATAATATTATGCAAAATTAAAGTGCGAGAGATGAGTGGGGCTCTTTTTTTTATTATTCCAACAGACAAGATGAGATTGGTGGGTATTCCAGGGTGTTTTTACAGCGGAATTACTGCGAATCACTCACCGCCGGCCCAGCAGAAAGGCCTCGGCCATGTCGACATCGTGCCGGCTGCCGATAATCAGCGGAACCCGCTGATGCAGGGATTCGGGGGCGACGTCCCTGATCTCCCGGCCGTCACCGGTAATGGCCCGGCCACCGGCCTCTTCGACGATGAAGGCAAGCGGAGCGGCCTCATAGAGCAGCCTGAGCTTACCGCCCGGCTTCCCTGGATCTTTGCGATCCTTAGGATAGAGGAAGATACCGCCCGAGATGAGATTGCGGTGAAAATCGGCAACCAGCGAACCGATATACCGGCCGCTGTAAGGCCGGTCAGTGGCCTTATCCTCTTCCTTCAGGTAATCCACATAACGCCGCATGTTCTCTTCCCAATACAAAGTGTTCCCTTCGTTGACGCTGAAGTACTTGCTTTTTTCCGGGATCCTGATATCGGGATGGGAGAGATAGAACTCACCGACGCTCGGATCAAGCGTAAACCCCTGGACTCCCTGTCCGGTAGCAAAAACCAGCATGGTGCTGGAACCATAGATGATGTAGCCGGCCGCGACCTGCTCCCGGCCCGGCAATAACAGGTCGCTGATCGCGCCCGGGCCGTCTTGTGTTCTGCGACGATGGATTGAAAAAATCGTGCCGATACTGACGTTGACGTCGATGTTGGAAGAGCCGTCCAGCGGATCAAAGGCCAGGGTATATTTGCCCTCGTAGCCGGGCACCACCGGAATCACCCCCTCCTCCTCTTCAGAGGTCATGATACAGATATACCCGCAGCGGGCCATCCGCCTCTTGATGGTGTTGTTAGCCAGGTCATCAAGCTTCTGGACCATCTCGCCCTGAATATTCGTCTTGCCGGACATACCCAATATGTCGGCCAATCCGGCCATATTGACCTCGGCGTTGATGGTCTTGGCAGCGACGATCAGTTCGATCAGCAACCCGGACAAATCGCCGGTGGCCGTTGGATGCAGATGCTGATTATCGAGAATATGCCTGCTGACGGTGATGCCAAGCGGTCTGCTCATATTGGATCCTTTTTCATTATGGAAGATTGTATTTTAGATTATTGACGGAGGAATAAGATCAACCCAGCATCTGCTGAATCTTACCCTTAAACTGCTCCTTGGAAAAAGGCTTGGTGATAAAATCCGTCACCCCGGCCTTGGCTGCCAGATCCGACTGTGACTTTTCCGATTCGGTCGTGGCCATGAGAATGGGCAGATTCTGCCACTTCCCTTGTTTGCGGATTGTCCGCGCCAATTCAATACCGTCCATGTTTGGCATATTCATGTCGGTGACCAGCAGATCAAGCGCCGACCCGTCAAGCAGGGCATCAAGCGCTTCTCTGCCGTCGTTTGCCACAGAAAGTTCCATTCCCAACTCGGCGAAAACCCCCTTGTAAAAGAAAAGCATGGCCTTGGAATCATCTGCTGCCAACACCCGCCGGACCACAGCGCCTGAGACAACCTGTTCGGCAGCCAGACGCCGGCTGTCGCTCGCGGCCCGATCGCCGGCCATACCGGCCAACAACTCCCGGAACAGAGCCCTGGCCTCCTGGTCGCCGGAGGCCAGCAGAGTAGCCATAAGCGCCTCGCTGTGCCGCCCCTCATCGTACAAGGCTGCGAAGAGATTGCTGGCCCGGGCAGTGACTAATGCCTTTCTGATCAGAACACTCCGGTTATCATTTTTATCCAGCAGTTCGACTAGAAACTTAACTATACCGGGATTGCAGAGATTATCAAGACCGGTCACCACGGCCATAATCACCAGTTCATCCTGCTCTTTAAGGCCATCAGTCAGCCCGATGGCGCTCTTCAAGGAGTTGATCCGGCCGAGGGCCTCATAGATGGCGAACTTGAGATTAGGCTCAATATCCGAGTTCTGATCAAGCTGATCAATAAGAATGTCCACTCCTCTCTTTTCGCCAAGCAGACCAATGATATTGGCGGCCATGATCCGTTCGTCCCTGGTGCCGGAGATCAGCCGATACTGCAAGGCCGGCAGAATAACCTTGCCCATGCCGGTCAATACGGCAAGGACGATCCGCCGGAAGTTCGGGACCTGATGATGGATATGGGAGATAAAGAAATCAATGACGACATCGTCGGTAAACCTGCTCAGATCTTCGAGAGCCAGTCCGGTCATCATATCGCACTCGCCGGAGGCCAGAATCATCCCCTGTCGTTCAGTGATGAGCCGGATCAATTCGTCCCTGACCCCGGGCGCTTTATTATCGGCCAGCACCTGCATTGCCCAGGTTGCCAGGGCTTCGTCCTGATGCCGCATATAGCTGAACAGCAGATCATTGGCGCCTGGATCTGCATAGCTGCCCAGAACCTTGATGATCTCCCCCAGATACTCCGGCTCGCCACCGGCCTTGAGCAGAGCAATCAGCACCGGCAGGGCGGCTGCCGGCCTGCTCTCCTGCATCCGCCGAAGACAAACCTGCCTGACCTGGATTGATTCATGATTGAGCCCGGCGATCATGGCCGCCTCATCATCGGCCAGCAGATCAAAGAGGGCATGGTAGATCATCTCGTTGACGGCCTGATCTTCCAGGGGATGGGCGCAAAGTTCAATAAGGCCGTTGATGGCTGCAACCTGCCTGTTCTCCTTGATCTCTTCAAGAACCATTATCTGTTCGATCATGTCCCGTTGCGCAAAGTCCTTGAGCAGCTCCATCTCTCTCTCCCGAATGTTGGCCTTTGTAGGTTGTTTAGTCTACAGCCTATCTGCCTGAGCAGATATACCGGCATAATAAACTAGCACAATGTAAGCCATAAACTCAACTTAATATCGCCAAAGCATTACCAAAAAAACAAATAATCTATCTCAGGCTCTCTCTTTCAGCAGCTCCATGGCAATCTTCTGCAACGGCAAGGTCACATCAGCCGCACCAAGCTTGATAGCCTCCTTTGGCATGCCAAAGACTACCGAGGTATGCTCATCCTGGGCAATGGTGTAGGCCCCGGCCTGTTTCATCTCCAGCAACCCCTTGGCGCCATCGTCACCCATGCCGGTCATGATAACGCCAATGGCGTTGCGGCCGGCATAACGGGCGGTCGACCGGAACAACACATCGACGGAAGGCCGGTGCCGGCTGACCAACGGGCCGTCTTTTACCTCAACATAGTAGCGGGCGCCGCTGCGCTTGAGCAGGGTGTGACGATTGCCCGGCGCGATCAGGGCCTGGCCGCGTAAAACAGTATCGCCATCCTCCGCCTCTTTGACCCGGATCTGGCAGAGGCCGTCGAGCCGCTGGGCAAAGGCCCGGGTAAATCCTTCCGGCATATGCTGAACCACAACCATGCCGGACATATCCTGCGGCATGGCTTGAAGCAGGATCCGCAAAGCCTCGGTGCCACCGGTCGAAGCACCAACCGCCACAACCTGTTCGGTGGTCCGGACCATGGCGTGACTATCCGGCGCCGCCAGGATGACATCGGCATTGAGTTTCTTCTGATAGAGCGGGCTGTGGTCGCTGATCTTCCGCACCGACACCCGGGCCGCCGCCTTCACCGCATCACAGATCCGGATGCTCGACTCCCGGATGAAATCCCGGGTGCCCAGCTTCGGTTTCTGAATGATATCAACAGCCCCGTACTCTAGGGCCTTGATCGTCGTCTCAGCGCCCTGCTCGGTCAGGCTTGAGCAGATTACCACCGGGATCGGGTGCTGACTCATGAGCTTGCGGAGAAAGGTGATGCCATCCATCCTGGGCATCTCCACATCCAGGGTGATAACATCCGGGACCTCTTTCTCGATCTTCTTGGCGGCAATAAAAGGGTCAGCCGCCGTGGCCATGACCTCGATATCCGGATCAGACTGCAGAACCTGGGTAAGTGCCTGCCGGACCAGGGCGGAATCGTCAACAATTAAGACACGTATCTTCTTTTCCAATGAGTGACCTTTGCTGTTGTCTGGAAATGCGTATAGGGCTGATAATTACTGCCAGAAAAAAACCTGTTTGGGTCAGCCTCACAAAACCCATCATCTTTTCCACCTGTTACTTTCGGCTGGTAAACACCGATGCGGCTACCCGCGTCATTCTATCATCAAGGCCGACCAACGCCTCGGAATGGCCGATAAACAGATAGCCGCCAGGGGCAAGATTGCGATAGAATTTCTGAAAAAGCGCCATTTGAGTTTTCTGATCAAAGTAGATTATCACATTCCGACAAAAGATTATATCCATCTGTTTCCGTAAATCGAACTCGCTGTCAAGAAAATTCAACCGGCGGAAGGTAATTCTCTGCCGCAACTCAGGGACAATCCGGTGGGTGCCTTCATGAGCGCCCTTGCCACGCATGAGATAGCGACGCCGGTAGGTTTCCGGAATTGTTGTAATTCTCGAATCGGCATAGACCGCCTGACTGGCCATTGCCAGCATCTTGGTTGAGATGTCCGTAGCCAGAATCGCATAGCTGAACCAGGGGTTGGCCGCCGCGAAATCGGCCAGGACCATGGCCATGGTATAAGGCTCTTCGCCGCTCGAACACCCGGCGCTCCAAATCCGCAGCTCCCGACGGCCGCCCTCGGTCCGACAACGGCCGGCCAGTTCCGGCAGATACCGCTGAGTAATAAAATTAAAATGGTCCGCCTCCCTGAAAAAATCGGTCTTATTGGTACTCACCGTGTCAATGAGATGGACGAGTTCCTGCGCCTCACCCTCCGGGCTTGAAATAAAATCGATGTATTCAGCAAAAGAGGGTATCTGTAAAGCCCGCAGCCGTTTACTGATCCTGGCGATCAGCATAGCCTTCTTGATGGGCGGCAGTTTGATGCCGCAGATGGTATAGATCAACTCGGAGAAAAAATTAAACTGTTTGTTAGTGAGTCGAGGAGCCTGATACATGAACATGGAAACATCAGAAGGATTCTCGTCAACCATTACCATAGAACCCCGCTAGATATCTGTGCATAGGCTACAATATACCGCTTGTTCAACTCCATCTACTGGACCATGGGGGCTTCGTCCCGGAGGGCGTAGCGGGCCAGGTCAACCACATCGATGATCAGGGCGACCTCGCCGTTCCCCAGGATAGTAGCGCCGGAAACGCCCTGGGCATTGCGGTAGGCCCAGCCCAGATTCTTAATGACCGTCTGATGGCCGCCGACCACATGATCCAGCACCAGGCCGAGCCGTTCACCGTTATTGGTGACGATGACCACCTGCTCAAGCTCCGGCCGCTCCCCCTCAATCTCAAAAAAATCGCGCAACCGGATATACGGGATGATGTGCTCCCGGACCGCAAAGACATGTCTGCCGTGAAACCGTTCGATATCCTTGGCTCCTAACTCAACACACTCCTCGACCTGAGCCTGCGGCAGGACAAAATAGGTGCTGCCCACCTGGATCAGCAGCCCCTCGATGATGGCCATGGTCAACGGCAGGGTGATCAGGACCGTGGTGCCCTGGCCTCTCCTGCTGCTGAGACTCACTGTGCCTTTCAGACCCTCCACCGCGCTCCGCACCACATCCATGCCCACCCCGCGGCCGGAAACGCTGGTGACGTTCTTGGCCGTTGAGAAGCCGGGGGCAAAGATCAGATTAAAGGTCTCTACCTCGCTCAATTCCGCCTCAGAGGAGATGATCCCCTTCTCAATGGCCTTGGCCCGCAGGGTGGCCGGATCGAGGCCCTGGCCGTCATCGCTTACCGACACGACAACCGTGGCGCCGGAGTGGACTGCAGCCAGCTTGACAATGCCCTTGGCAGGTTTGCCGGCCGCTGCGCGGCTGGTCGGCGACTCAATGCCATGGTCAATACAATTGCGGATGAGATGGACCAACGGGTCACCCAGCTTGTCGATCATACTCTTGTCAAGTTCGGTCTCCGCCCCTTCGGTAACCATCTCGATATCCTTGCCCAACTCCGTAGAGAGATCACGAACCAGGCGCCTGAACCGGGTAAAGGTCGAGCCGATCGGGATCATCCGGACGTTCAAGACGCAATCACGCAGTTCCGAGGTCAGCCGTTCGACCTCTTCGACCGGCTCAAAAAGATGGGCATCCTTGATCCCTGAGGCGATCTGGGTCAACCGCGCCTGGGTGACCACCAGTTCACCGACCAGATTGATGAGCTGGTCAAGCTTGTCAGCCGTTACCCGGATACTCTCCTTCTCGACGCATTTGGCTTTCTGCAGGAGCTGCTGCTGGCGCTGGCTGGTCACCTTCTGTTCGGTCAAGGCAGATTCAACCTTGGCGCGCGGCACCAGATCTGCGGCCACCAGCAGTTCGCCGATCGGTTTCTGAGTGGCTAAGATATCATTGAGAATCTCCTTGGAAACATCCCCCCGGTCGACCAGGATCTCGCCCAGTTTCTTGTTCTTGGCAATAATTTCCTCGACCTGGGTTGGCATCTCTATCGCATTGACCGTATATTTCACAATCCCTTCGACAAAGATAAAGAGATCCTTTACGGCATTGAGGTCTTTGGTGGTAGAGAGGAGGATATCATAAAACTCCGTGCAGGCTTGCCCCTTATTATCGGAAAAGATGGTAACCTCGCCGATGGTGCGCAGCTCGTCCAGCAGTTGCTCAGGATCGCCGCCATTGTCATAAAAAGCGGGCAACGGCTCAAAATGGATGTAAAAATTGGTCCGGCCGCTGTTTTCAACAGCTGCCGGCTGGACGGGCGGCGCAGCCGGTTTTGCCTGGCCGCCGGCAGCCACCATGCTTTGCATTGCTGCGATAATCTGCTGACCGGCCGCGCTGACTGCCGGATCCACGGTATTGCCCAGAGCCAGCAATTTTTTTATATGATCGCGCGACGCCAGGGTCTGGTTGATCAACCCTGCGGTCACCGGCACCACGCCATTCCGCACCTTATCGAATACGGTCTCAACATGATGGGTAAAATCCGCAATCCGGTCAAAACCGAACATGGCGCCGGAGCCCTTGATGGTATGCATGGCCCGGAAGACCCGGCTGACCAGAGCGAGATCCTCAGGCCGGCTTTCGAGTTCGAGCAGTGCCTCTTCAAGTTCAGCCAGCAACTCGGTTGCCTCTTCACGGAAAATCTCACCAAAATCCTTATCGATCATCAGAAACCTCATTTACGTAACAATATGTAACGCCCAAACGGGCACCTACAACCGCCAGATGAGAATCAACCTGGTTTTGTAGGGATACCCCTTGCGGGTATCCAATTTCAGGCTTCAACAAATAGGGCATCATACAAAGGTGTCCCCACATGTGATATCTTGATCGCTACTTGGAATAAGCATTTATCAAGCCACAGCCGTGGCCGGATTCTGTTCAACCTCGCCCCGCAGGGCAATCTCGCCTTCGCTGGCCAGAACCCGATCAAGATCAAGGAGGATCAGAAACCTGTCCTGCTCGCGGCCCATGCCTTTGATAAAATCAGTGTTCAAATTGGTGCCCATCTTCGGCACCGGTTCGATATCGGCCGGATTAAGATCGAGCACCGCCTGCACCGCATCGGTCAACACCCCCATAAGGACCGGCGCCGCTTCGCCCTCCACCCTGATTTCGACGATCATGATACAGGTATTGACCGCCTTCCGGATGGCCGGCATCCCCAGTTTCAAACCCAGATCAACCACCGGCACGACGCTGCCGCGCAGATTGATCACGCCGCTCAGATGCGGGGGCATCCGGGGTATCTTGGTCAGATTCGTAACATCAAGGACCTCGCGGACCTTGAAGATGTCGACGGCAAAGCTCTCCTCACGGAGCGTAAAAGAAAGGAACTGGTTGCTGGTATCGCTAAAAGCACTTTCCATACCCGTTCTCCCATGGGAAATATATGATTGGATGTACTGCTCAATACCGCTCGAATTCGCTCTCCGGATCGGCAATGGCCAGCTTGACCCCTTCACCTGCAGTTTGCTGGGACGTTGCCGGTAGAGCCGGTCTGGCTCCCTTCTTGCGGGCGCCGCCTGCCGCAGTAAACTTTGCCGGAGCCATTCTTCTGCCGCCCCGGGCAGCGGCGCGGCTGTTGGTCTCCAGGCCCTCAATCTTGAAAAAGGCAATGGCATCAAGGAGTTGATCAGCCTGGGCCGTCAGCTCCTCGCTGGTTGAGGACATCTCCTCGGCAGCGGCGCTGTTCTGCTGGATGACCTGGTCGAGCTGTTCGACCGCCCTGGCGTTCTCCTGGATGCCTTTGGTCTGCTCAGTGCTGGAGGCGTCGATCTCCTCGACCAGTTCAGCGGTCTTTTTGATCTGCGGCACGATATCCCGGATCAATCTGCCGGCATTGGCGGCGATCTCGACACTCGAGCCGGCCAGCCCCTTAATCTCCTGGGCCGCGGTCTGGCTGCGTTCCGCCAGTTTTCTGACCTCGGAGGCCACCACGGCAAAGCCCTTGCCGTGTTCGCCGGCCCGCGCTGCTTCAATAGCGGCATTAAGGGCCAGCAGGTTGGTCTGGCGGGCGATCTCCTCGATGATGGCGATTTTCGAGGCGATGGTCTGCATGGCGGTCTCGGTGCTGGCCACTGCCTCGCCACCCTTTTCTGCTTCAACCGAACTCTTCTTAGCAATGGCCGCAGTCTGGCGGGCGCTGTCGGCGCTCTGAGCCACGGTGCTGGTCATCTCTTCCATGGAACTGGAGATCTCTTCAACCGTGGCCGCCTGTTCGCTGGCGCCCTGCGAGACGTTCTGGGCCGTGGCGCTCAACTCCTGGCTGCCGGTGGCGACCTGATCAGCCGCGGCCCGGACATCGCCCATCACCTGGGCCAGTTTCGCCACCATCTTCTTCATGGCGGCCAGCATCAGACCGATCTCATCATGACGGTCGGTCTGGATATCAACGGTGAGATCACCGGCCGCCAACCGGTTATTGACCGCCACCGCATCATTCAGCGGCCCGACAATCCCGCGGGTCAGGTACAGGGCGACACCAACGGCGAGTAAAATGGCGACAATGCCTAGACCGAGCATAAAATTACGGGAACTTTCGTAGGAGGCAACCGCCTCTTCGTGACGAATATTATTGCGCTCTTCGTTATGTTTGAGCAGATCTTCGATAATTTGCTGCACCACACGTTCGGCCGGCGCAGCAACTTTGCTCATATGTTCATTCGCCTCGGCATCCTTATTGGCCATGGCGAGTTCTATAACCTTGTTGTTCAGATTCCGGGAGGTCGTGAGGCTCTCTTTCAGCTTTTCAATAATCTCCCAGGCTTTAGAATCGGTTTTGGTGGTCAACTCCTCGGCTTTTTTAAAGCTGTTGTTATACTCCTCGCGGAACTTGGCAATCCGCTGACTGTACTCCTGCCGCTTTTCCGGAATGTTATTATATAATATATTCCGGATATTGATGCTGATATTCATGATTGCTTCATCCATATCAGAAACATGATTTATCCGGACCATGTTGACCTTGACGATCCGTTCCATGTCCTCATCAACATGCATCATCCCACTGATCCCGATCCAGATCAGCACGACCATGAGCAACACCAGCAAGCCGAACCCCAACCCCAGACGCATCCCGATCTTCATGTCTTTAAACATACGGCCCCCTTTTGGTGAATTAATTTCAGGAGGGTTTCCTTCCTCCCCCGAACAACTATTCACTAAAATCAACAACCGCCTTGAAAAAAAATGGCATTTACAGACAAATCAGCTATTATATTAAAATCAGAAATTCCATTATCTTGGAATTAAGAAATGTGTACGATTCCGTCACACAAGATTATCCTATAAAAAATGAGAAGCCCTTTTCAAGGAAATAATTTAAAAAATGAAGAAACAGAACTGTTGGGAATTCAAGCAGTGCGGCAGAGAGCCGGGTGGGAATAAAGTAAATGAGCTGGGCGTCTGTCCGACCTGCCTGGAAAAACGGCTGGATGGCATCAACCACGGCAATAACGGCGGACGCTGCTGCTGGGCCATCGAGGGAACACTCTGCGCCAACCAGGTGCAGGGCACCTTTCTCGACAAATACAAACGCTGCCTGAAATGCGACTTTTTCGTCAACGTAACCGACGAAGAGAGAGAGACCGGCCTGGCCGGGATCAGTGAGATCTTTGAGAAGCTGAAGTAGGGGCGGGTTTCTAACCCGCCCACTCTGCATGTTGATCTTGCTCGAACGGTGGCTGCAGCAATTTGCCGCACCAAAAAGGGCGGGTTGGAAACCCGCCCCTACGACACCGTGGACCCAATATAGGCCTTTGGTATGGCAATTCCGTACAATAGGTGGGCCATCCTCAATCCAGATAGACAATCTCGCCGGCGTGTTCAACCAGGCAGCCTGGCTGACCGTCCAGACCCAAGATCAGCCCCCCGGTCGGATCAATCCCCAACGCCCGGGCCTCGAATTGCGGAGCCTTTTCGACATCAAAACCAAAACGCACCCGCCGACCTATACTGTCCGACAGCTCCTGCCAACGGGCCAGCAGCAGATGCTCCCTGCCGGCAGCTCCATCAAGATCATCCTCGCGGCCGGCCAGCAGCCGCTGTTCCTCAAGGCATAACAATCCGTAATTCCAGGCAAGCTTGGCCAGCAGGCGGGCCGCGATCTCTTCAAGATCATGGATCGTACCGCTGATTTGCTTGAGCGATACGGCCCGCTCCGCCAACTCCGGCGGAAATTCATCATTATTGATATTGATGCCGATGCCGACCAGGACATACTCCTCGCGGAGCTGCGGACCGATAAAGGTTTCAGCCAGCACCCCGGCGATCTTGCGATTGGCCACATGCACGTCGTTGACCCACTTGATCCGGGCATCCACCCCACACTCCCGGATAAGCTCACAGATGGCGACGCCGGCTGCCATCGGCAGCAGCCGGGTGCTTTCCGGCAACAGGGTGTTGACCAACACCAGGGTCAGCCAAAGGCCACCGGCCGGCGCAAACCATTCGCGGCTGAACCGGCCCTTGCCGCCGGTCAGTTCTCCGACCAGAACCACCGTCCCGGAAGAGAAGGAACGCCCGGAGGTCTCGGCCTGCCGAATCAGCTCGCGGGCATGATCCATGCCGCGCTGCAAACTGACATGATTGACAATTTCCGCGCCGATTATAGCGCCGAAACGAAACACCGCATCCACCTCCACGGATGAAAAGGTGGCCCGGCGCAGCGGTGTTTCCTGTTTTTCGATTATTTCCTGGATGTGGCGATGGCTGATGGGGGCAATTATTCCCATTCGGCCTTGACGCGAGTGATGATTTTCTGGATGAAGGGCAGTTCGTCCTGGCCGCAGATCCCGAGCAGGGGTTCGCCCTGTTCAGTCGAGACACCGGCCCGGAAATAGACGGAGTGAATGATCCCGGGCGGGCCGTCATAATAGACCGGCGTATCCCGTTTCATCAGGGACATGGTCAAGACTTCATCACCCGGCTTAATGGTGACCGAACGCTGGCCATACTTCTCAATCCGGGACTGGATATCCAGCGAGAAGAAATACTTGGCCCGTTCCGGCGCGGTAAAGGGGTGCAACACCCGCCGGAGAATCTGTTCGATGATCTCCTTTTTCTTGAGCGGATGTTTGATTGTCAAAATCTTTTCACCAGCCTCGACAAAATAGCCCTCGAGATCAACGCGCAGGAAAGAGACCACCCCGGAGGTCGGCGAATTGACCGACTTGGGATTTCTCTCGCGCTGCAAGCCATAGAGGAGCGTTCCGGGAATCTGCTGCCACTCACCGCTCGGCCCCTCGACCGCGTCGTCCTTCTTGACCTTGAAACGGATCCGGCCGGTATGGATGGTATGGATATCCACATAGTCAAAGGGATCGGAACGGTACTTGCTCAGTATTTCATCAAAATCTATTTCGTGGTTCATAGGCTGCTTTTTTTTGCAAGTTTACCGGTAATAGAGGTTGTTGCCACCCATGGTCAGCAGGGATTTATGCAGATTCCGCCTGAACTCCCGGCGATCCCAGATACCTTGGATATGGCCGCGTTTCAAGGCATTCCTGGCACTGTGATAATCGGGCGAGATAGCCTGGTCCGTGGTCTCCCTGATGACCCGGTGCCCGGCAAAGCCGATACGGCTCGACCGGATGGCGAACTGATATGGCGAACAGCCGAGAAAGCTGGCAACCGGGCCGGCATAGGAGTTGTTATCGTAGACCACGATATAA
>Ga0208863_1001264_pt1 | contig 16846 bp, 18 predicted proteins | sample RifOxyD3_FD_184040 | JGI IMG/M metagenome (GOLD analysis project Ga0208863, IMG submission 184040) | Soil microbial communities from Rifle, Colorado - Rifle Oxygen_injection D3 (SPAdes) | ecosystem: Environmental > Terrestrial > Deep subsurface > Rock core/Sediment | place: Rifle, Colorado...
AAGGACGATAAAGTTTATCTTGGCGAATGCCTGCAATCTGCCAACTGGCTGGTCAAGTCCTTGCACCAGCGCGCCACCACCATTCTTAAAGTCGCCTCGGAGATCGTGCGGCATCAAGACGCCTTCTTCGAGAAGGGCATCGAGCACCTGCGGCCCTTGGTGCTGCGCGAGATTGCCGAAGCCATTGAGATGCACGAAAGCACGGTCAGCCGAGTGACTTCCAACAAGTACATGGTCACGCCGCGTGGCATTTTTGAGCTGAAGTACTTTTTCACCCAGGCCATCGCCGCCTCCGACGGATCGGAAGCCCATTCCGCCGAAGCGGTGCGCCATCGCTTGAAGGTTTTGATCGACGCTGAGTCCCCATCAAGCATTTTGTCCGATGACAAACTGGTGGAGTTGTTGGCCAATGACGGTATTGAGATCGCCCGTCGCACTGTGGCTAAGTACCGGGAAGGCTTGGGGATTTCTTCATCGGTGCAGCGTCGGCGCGAGAAAAATTCCGCTCTTTGACCCCGCTCTTTTTGCCTCAAGTCTTGACAGTTTGAGACTCCACGACTAATGTCCCGCCCACACGGACGCTCTTAAGAGAGCGCCCCCCGTTGCGGGGAGCAACGGGTAGCCTTAGCGCCAGCAAGGCCCTTACGTTTCCAATGAGGAGTGAGTATGGAGATTTCCGACTTGCTAGGTCTGGACGGCGTCATTCCCAATTTGCGCGCAAGCAGCAAGAAACAAGTGATTCAAGAATTAGCCAAGCGGGCAGCGGAAATCACCGGTCTGCCCGAGCGCACCATTTTCGACGTGTTGATGGAACGCGAACGCCTCGGCACCACCGGCGTGGGCCATGGCATCGCCATCCCCCACGGCAAGCTGGCGACGGCAACCCGCCTGTATGGGGTGTTTGCCCGCTTGGAAAAGCCGGTGGATTTCGAGTCCATCGACGAACAGCCGGTGGATTTGATCTTTGTGCTTTTAGCACCTGAATCCGCCGGGGCCGATCACCTTAAAGCGCTGGCCCGCGTCTCCCGCCTCCTGCGCGATAAATCCGCGTGCGACAAGCTGCGCGGCACCGACAATGCCGAAGCGCTTTATGCTCTGCTCTCCGAAAGCGAAGCCAGCCGCGCTGCCTAGGGACTTATTATTCGTCGCTCATCCGCAGAGCGGCGATGAAGGCGGATTGCGGAATCTCCACCTTGCCGAACTGACGCATGCGCTTCTTGCCCGCTTTCTGCTTTTCCAGCAGCTTGCGCTTGCGTGAAACGTCGCCGCCGTAACACTTGGCGGTCACGTCCTTGCGGAAGGCGGCGATGGTTTCCCGCGCAATCACCTTGCCGCCGATGGCCGCCTGAATGGGGATCTTGAACATCTGGCGGGGGATCAGGTCTTTAAGACGCTCGCAAATTTGCCGTCCCCGGCCTTCCGCGTGATCGCGGTGGGCGATGAAGGACAAAGCGTCCACCGGCTCAGCGTTGACCAGTATGGAAATACGCACCAAGTCAGAGGCCGCGTAGCCGTCCATTTCATAGTCGAAACTCGCGTATCCACGACTGATGGATTTCAAGCGGTCGTAAAAATCAAAGACGATTTCATTCAGCGGCAGGCGATAGACCACCAAGGCCCGATTGCCCGCATAGGTCAGGTCCACCTGCATTCCCCGGCGTTCGGTGCACAGGGTCAGGATCGAGCCGAGATATTCGTCGGGCACCAAGATGGTGGCCTTAACCCAAGGCTCTTCAATAAAATCGATGCGGGTGGGGTCCGGCATATCGGCTGGATTGTGCAACTCAAGACGCTGCCCATCGGACATATGCAGTTTGTAGACCACCGATGGCGCGGTGGTGATCAAGTCCAGATCAAACTCCCGCCCCAGGCGCTCCTGGATAATCTCCATATGCAACAGCCCTAAGAACCCGCAGCGAAAGCCCAAACCCAGGGCGGCGGAGCTTTCCGGCTCGTATTCAAAGCTGGCGTCATTCAGCCGTAGTTTACCAAGGCTGTCGCGCAAATGGTCATATTGAGAGGTATCCACCGGGAACAGGGCGCAGAACACCACGGGCACGCTGGGCTTAAACCCAGGAAGTGGTTTAGCAGCCGGCGTGCGGTCCAAGGTAATTGTATCGCCCACGCGGCAATCGCCCACCTGCTTCATACCCGCGGTGATAAAGCCTAATTCGCCCGGACCCAACTCGGCGATTTCCGCCTTCTTGGGGGTGAACACGCCCACCCGGTCCACCGTGTGGGTGGAGCCTTCGGCCATCATGCGAATCTTCTGTCCCTTCTTGAGCACCCCATCCTTGATGCGCACCAAGATCATCACGCCAAGATAACTGTCGTACCAACTGTCCACCAGAAGGGCCGTCAACGGCGCATCCCGGTCACCGGTCGGGGCGGGCAGGCGAGCGACCAGGGCTTCCAAGATATCGTGGATACCAATGCCGGTTTTGGCCGAAGCCAGCACCGCCTCGGAGGCGTCCAGGCCGATCACGTCCTCAATCTGAGCCCGCACTCGCTCCGGCTCGGCGGCGGGTAGATCAACCTTGTTGAGCACCGGGATGATCTCATGGTTAGCATCCAGGGCCTGATAGACGTTGGCGAGCGTCTGGGCTTCCACGCCCTGGGACGCATCGACCACCAAGAGCGAGCCTTCGCAAGAGGCGAGAGAACGGCTGACCTCGTAGGCGAAGTCCACATGCCCTGGAGTGTCCATCAAATTGAGCTGATAGGTTTTACCGTTATCGGCCGTGTAGGACAGACGCACGGTCTGGGCCTTGATGGTGATGCCCCGCTCGCGCTCGATATCCATGGAATCGAGCATCTGCTCTTTCATCTCGCGGCTTTCCAGCGCGCCACAGGTTTCAATCAGGCGGTCCGCCAAGGTGGACTTGCCGTGATCTATGTGGGCGATGATGGCAAAATTGCGAATGTGGGAGAGATCGGTCATGGCCGGTGTCTTACACCGGAGCGGCCCCAAATTCCATGACGATTTGTGTTTCAAGGCTCGCAAATAGTTTTAAGTGACAATAACCCCTCACTGTGGTAGGGTATTTGAATCGTGGGCATTGATCCATGAGCGTGACTTCACGGTTCGCCGTGTACATTTTTCGAGTACCCCGTCACGCGGTGGAATAGGGGGCTGACCTGTACAAGGAGGTTCTTATGAACTATGCCAGCCAATTCCATGGCGCACCTACTCGTCATCATGACCCTTTCGGCATTCCGTCGATCGCAACCCTGCTTGGCGCAGTGGTAGCCTTGGCGGCCGTGTCGATTATCGTGATGATCGTCGGCCTGACCATGTAAGTACCCCACACAGTACGGGAATGCTTCGGTATTCCCGCGCTCATCGAAAGGGCTCCAGTTAAACTCGGAGCCCTTTTGATTATTTGGGGTATCTCAGGCTTTAATCTTTCGCAGAGCGGGCAGAAGTTCAGCGTAGCTGTGAATGAGGATATCGGCACCTAAGTCTTGCGGCGGTACACCCTTGGAATACCCGAAGCTGATGGCGATAACCGGAATCCCGGCGTTGCGAGCCACTTCCATGTCATTGGGGCTATCCCCCACCATGACCGCTTGCTCCGGCGTGGCCCCCATGGCGGCGATGACCGTAAGCAGGGGCTTGGGATCAGGTTTCTTGCGGTCCGTGGAATCTCCCCCGACAATGCCGCAAAAGCAGTCGTTGATCCCCACCGTTTCTAAGATTTTTATACTGGCCTGATAGGGCTTGTTGGTGCACACCCCTAAGTGGCACCCTTCCTTGAGCAGAGCGTCCAGGGCAGCGGCCACCCCCGGCCAGAGCTTGGTGTTGTCCATGGGGCAGGATTCGTAAATATCGAGAAAAGCCTGCATCCACGACCTGTGATCTTCAGAAGACAGAGCCGGTCCGGTCGCTGTGAAGATGCGCTCCACCAGCTTGGGCACGCCATCGCCCACCATCAAGGCCACCTCGGTGTCGGTCAACTCGCGCCGTCCCGCCTCGACCAGCACACGATTGGCGGCCAGCCGAAGATCGGGGACGCTATCCACTAAGGTGCCGTCCAAGTCGAAAATGATCGCGGTGCGTTTGAAGGTCATCCAGCGTGCTTTCTTGGCATTGAAGTCCCGCCTTATAGCGACAGACCCCACGCTTGAGAAGAGCCGATCAGGCGTGATGAGCGGGAGAAAGTTTGGCGCAAAAGGTCTTAAAGGTGAATTCGATCAAAGTGCGAATCTGACCGACCAGAAAATCTTCAATGCGAAGAAACGCGCCGCGCTCGTAGTTGGTGGCAATCTCGATCATTTCTTCCTGCATGCTGAGGTAATGATCGCGGTAGATGCGCTCCATGTTCGGGAGATGCTTGACCACATATGACAGTTCCTGGTCATAGTGCCGTCGCACACAGGCCATGGTCTCTCCGAGAAGTTCCCGGAATCCCCGTCCTTCATCGGATTGTCCGATGGACGCGTTCAGGCGATCCAAAATCTCCAGGAGAGCGTCATGGGCCTGATCGACGTCGGGATCGCCGACCTTGCAATAGTGATGAGAAAGATGTTGAGACACTCGTGGAACCTCCCGCTCCGGCTCTCTTTTATATCTTTAATTGTTTTCATTCAATGCGACCAAGGTCGTAGAGTGAAACCCGGCGTCACAAACTTTGATTTGGCGTTGGAGCACGGCTGTGGCATGTTCCCTGCGATGCGCCGCGCTATTTGCGGAATCTCTTTGAGAATCAAGGGCATTAATAGATATGTTTGATGCTAGAACCGCTGCCATCGTGCTTGCCGCCGGAATGGGCACGCGCATGAAGTCCTCTTTGCCCAAGGTGCTGCATCCCCTAGGCGGACGACCCATGATCGCCCATCTTCTGGAAACCGTAGATGCTTTAGCCCCGGATCAAGTGGTGGTGGTGATCGGCCCCAACATGGAAGACGTCGCAAAAGCCTGTGCGCCCCACGCCACGGTAGTGCAGGCGGAGCGTCGCGGCACCGCGCACGCGGTCGCTCAAGCCAAAGCGCATCTGGAAAACTTCGATGGTGACGTGTTCATTCTTTATGGCGATACGCCGCTCATCACCTTAGAAACCCTGATCATGATGCAGGCCGCGCGGGCGCAAGAGCCCTATCCGTCCGTGGTGGTGCTGGGCTTTCGGCCCGAAGACCCCGCCGAGTACGGTCGCCTTCTGGCCACGCATGACGGCATGCTGGACGCGATCATCGAATACAAGGACGCCTCCGACGCCGAGCGGGAATTGGATCTGTGCAATTCCGGGGTGATGTGCGTGGACGGCAAGGATTTGTTCGCCTTGATCGACCAAGTGAAGTGCGACAACGCCAAGAATGAGTATTACCTCACCGATATCGTGGCCTTGGCGCGGCGCAAGGGGCTGATGTGCGCTGTGGTGGAAAGCGGCGAAGAGGAGTTGATGGGGATCAACTCCCGAGATCAGTTGGCCGAGGCTGAAGCGGTGTTTCAATGGCGCAAACGCTTTGAGGTCATGGAGGAAGGTGCCACTCTGCTCGACCCCGGCTCGGTGCATTTTTCCTGGGACACCCGCTTGGGCCAGGATGTCACCATCGGACCTTTCGTGGTGTTTGGTCCGGGGGTTGAGGTGCAAGACGGCGTGACCATCAAGGGCTTTTGCCACTTAGAAGGTGCTCGCGTCGCCACCGGTGCCATCGTCGGCCCCTATGCCCGCTTGCGTCCAGGAGCGGACATTGCCGAGGATGCCCACATCGGCAACTTCGTCGAGATCAAGAACGCCTTTGTCGAACAAGGTGCGAAGGTCAATCATTTGAGCTACATCGGCGATGGCCGGGTGGGGGCGAGCAGCAACATCGGCGCGGGAACCATCTTCTGCAATTACGATGGCTACACCAAGTCACACACGGACATTGGACGCGGCGTGTTCATCGGCTCCAACACCGCCTTAGTGGCTCCGGTGACCGTGGGGGATGGGGCGGTGGTTGGCGCTGGCTCGGTGATCACCCGCGACGTGCCCGCAGATGCTTTGGCCGTAGCGCGGGGCCGCCAGGACATGCGGGAGGGTTGGGCCAAAACCTACCACACCACCCGCGCAGCCGCCAAAGCCGCCAAGAAGGGTAAGTCCTGATGTGCGGCATTGTCGGCATTATCGGACGCAATCAAGCGGCTCCCCGGCTGGTCGAGGGCTTGAAGCGCTTGGAATACCGGGGCTATGACAGTGCCGGTATCGCCGTCTTGGATCATGGCCGCATTGAGCGCCGCCGTGCGGAGGGCAAGCTGGTCAATCTCGCCGCCCGCCTGAAAGAACAGCCGGTCAGCGGGACTATCGGCATCGGCCATACCCGCTGGGCCACTCATGGCATTCCCAACGAAGCCAACGCGCATCCCCATGGAGCCGGCGGCGTGGTGGTGGTGCACAATGGCATCATCGAGAATTTCCAAGAGCTACGCGCCGAGTTGATCGCCAAAGGTCACACCTTTGAAAGCGACACCGACACCGAAGCGGTGGTTCATTTGATCAGTCAGCTTATCGGCGAAGGCCTGACACCGGAGGACGCGGTGCGCTGCGCTTTGGCCCGTTTGGAAGGGGCCTTTGCTCTTGGCATTCTGATCGCCACGCGCCCCGATTGCCTTTTTGCCGCCCGCCGGGGCTCGCCGCTCGCCATTGGTTTTGGCGATGGGGAGATGTATCTGGGCTCCGACGCCCTCGCCCTGGCTCCACTGACCCGCAAGATTGCTTACCTGGAGGATGGAGACTGGGCCATCCTGACCGTCGAGGGTGCAGATATTCGCAACGCCGACAATCTGCCGGTCAACCGGGAAGTACGGGAAACCGCTCACTCCGGCGCACTGATCGGCAAGGGCCGTCATGCCCACTTCATGGCCAAGGAAATTCGCGAGCAACCGCAAGTCATCGGCGATACTCTCAACGCCGTGTTCAATCCGGTCAGCCGCACCATCACTTTGCCCGATTTGCCCTTTGCTCTACGGGACGTGAGTCGTGTGACCATCATCGCTTGCGGCACGTCTTTCTACGCGGGCATGGTCGCCAAGTACTGGCTGGAGCAGTACGCCCGCGTTCCGGTGGACGTGGATGTGGCTTCTGAGTTTCGCTACCGCTCCCCGCCCATGGAGCCGGGCGGTCTGGCCCTGTTCATTTCTCAATCCGGGGAAACCGCCGACACCCTCGCCGCCCTTCGCTATTGCAAATCCCAGCGCCAGCATGTGGTGTCCGTCGTCAATGTGGCGGAGAGCACCATGGCGCGAGAATCCGACGGGGTTCTGCAAACTCTGGCCGGACCAGAGATCGGCGTGGCCTCCACCAAAGCCTTTACCACCCAGTTGGTGGTTCTGGCGTGCTTGACCATTGCTTTGGCTAAAGCGCGGGGGGCTATCGACCACGCCTGCGAAGCGCGCCTGTCCACCGCCATCACCGAGGTTCCAGCCCGTGCCGCTGAAGTGCTGGCCCACGATGCCCGATTGCGCCAGATTGCCCACGAGATCGCCCCGGCTCGAGACGTGCTCTATCTCGGGCGCGGGTCCAGTTATCCTATCGCTTTAGAAGGGGCCTTAAAGCTTAAGGAAATCAGCTACATCCACGCCGAAGGTTATGCGGCTGGGGAGATGAAGCATGGCCCCATCGCCTTGATCGACGACAGCGTGCCGGTGATTGTCATCGCCCCATCCGATGATCTGTTCGACAAGACCTTGTCCAATGTTCAAGAAGTGGTGGCGCGTGGCGGGCGGGTGATCTTTATCTCCGACCAGCCGGGGGTGGATCGCATCGGCCAGACCGCCATGTTCACCATCGCGTTGCCCGAGGTGGACCCCTTCGTGTCCCCCATCCTTTACGCCATTCCAGTGCAGATTCTGGCTTACCATGTGGCGGTGCTCAAAGGCACGGACGTGGATCAGCCGCGCAATTTGGCTAAAAGCGTGACGGTGGAGTAGAGACGGATTCCTCGACATCCCGTGAAACCGGGATGCAGGGAAATGGAAAGGCGGCCTTGCCGGTATCAGGGCAAGGCGGCGTGTCCTGCTCACCCGGAGACAGAGGAGTAAGCGCCACATCAATCGCACGGGCGCGCCGGATGTCTTCGACAAACTGCCCAAGTTCCATATAGGTGAACGTTTCCATATGCACGTCGTAGCCTGGGGCGACGTAATAGACCGTCGATTTGAAGATCCCCCCCGTTGGCGCCAGGATTTCTACAAGGAAATAATCTTTGAGCGCAGGAAAGTCGTACACCCCATCCTTCACCGTTACGGTTTCGCCCTTTTGTCCTCGTTCCGTGGCCACGACGTGTGCGCCGACAATAGATTGTCCCGTAGTTTTGTCGATGATCCGTCCGCTGAGTGGGGGCGTGTAGTACCCCATATGTGGTGCAGGCACGCAGCCCATCACCACGCACAGCAGCGACCCGAAGAGGGCGATCTGTGGCAACCACATGACAACTACCCGCACTGAGCGCGGTGGCGCAGCATGTGATCGGCTAAGGTGACGGCGACCATGGCTTCGGCCACCGGAACGCCGCGCAGTCCCACACACGGGTCGTGCCGACCCTTGGTGATGACATCCACCTCACGGCCTTCTTCGTCCAGACTACGGCGCGGGGTGAGGATGGAACTGGTGGGTTTGAAAGCCGCACGGCAAATGACTGGCTGGCCGGATGAAATTCCCCCGAGAATGCCCCCGGCGTGATTGGACAAAAAGACCGGCTCACCCAAGGGGCCTCGGCGCATCTCATCCGCGTTTTCTTCGCCAGTCAACGCCGCGACCGCAAAGCCATCGCCAATTTCCACGCCCTTAACCGCGTTGATGCTCATTAGGGCTTTAGCCAGATCGGCGTCCAGCTTGTCGTAAACTGGAGCGCCCCAGCCCACCGGAACGCCTTCGGCCACCACTTCAACCACCGCGCCGATAGAGGAGCCATCTTTGCGAATCCGGTCGAGTTTGGTTTCCCACCGGGCGGCCGCATCCGCATCGGGACAGAAAAAGGAATTGGCGTCCACCTGTGCCCAGTCCCACTTGGCGCGGTCGATACCATCATCACCCATTTGAATCACGGCCCCGCGCAGGGTAATGCCCGTTCCCAAGATTTTGCGCGCCACGGCACCGGCTGCCACCCGCAAGGCGGTTTCCCGCGCCGAAGAACGTCCGCCGCCCCGTGGATCACGGATGCCATACTTGGTCCACACCGTATAATCAGCGTGGCCGGGACGGAATTGATGGGCAATCTCTCCATAATCCTTGGAGCGTTGGTCGGTGTTGTCGATCAACAGTCCAATGGGCGCGCCGGTGGTCAGGCCTTCGTAAACACCGGAGAGGATTTTGACCTGATCGGCTTCTTGCCGTTGAGTGGTGTGACGGGACTGACCGGGGCGGCGTTTGTCGAGATAGGGCTGAATGTCGGCCTCGGACAACTCCAGGCGCGGCGGAACTCCGTCAATCACGCAGCCGATGGCTGGGCCATGGCTTTCCCCAAAGGTGGTAAAGCGAAAGAGAACGCCGAAGCCGTTGCCCGACACCGCCTTATTCCTTGCGGAAATTAGCGAGCAGTTCGGACAACTCGTGGGCCGAGTCCACCGCCAGCATGCCAACCGTGTGGTAGCCACAGTCCACATGATGGACCTCGCCGGTCACACCCGCCCCAAGATCGCTCAACAGATAAAGCCCGGCTCCGCCCACGTCTTCAATGGTGACGTTGCGTCGCAACGGTGCGTTCAATTCGTTCCATTTGAGAATCTGGCGGAAGTCGCCGATGCCCGACGCCGCCAAGGTCTTAATAGGACCGGCGGAGATGGCGTTGACCCGGATATTGCGCGGCCCGAAATCGTTGGCCAGATAGCGCACACTGGCTTCCAAGGCCGCCTTTGCTACGCCCATGACGTTGTAATGGGGGATGACCCGTTCCGCGCCGTAGTACGTCAATGTCACCAGCGATCCGCCTTCGTTCATCAAGGGCGCGGAGCGGCGGCACACATCGGTGAAGGAAAAGCAGGAAATATCCATGGACTTGAGGAAGTTGGCGCGGGACGTGTCGTAGTAAAAGCCTTTCAGCTCTTCCTTGTCGGCATAGGCGATGGCGTGCACCACGAAATCCAGCTTGCCCCACTTTTTCTCAATGGCGGCAAAGGTAGCATCCATGCTGGCGTCGTCGGTGACGTCGCACGGCAAGAGGGTGTCACAGCCCACTTGCGCGGCCAGGGGACGCACTCTTTTTTCCAGGGCTTCACCCTGATAGGTGAACAACAATTCCGCGCCATGCGCATGAGCGGTCTTGGCGATGCCCCAAGCGATGGAGCGATCATTGGCCACGCCCATGATCAGGCCCTTTTTTCCAGCCATCAGGGGTGTTGCGGCGGTCATGCCTTCCTCTCCTCGTGTAAAAACCGATAGATGATGTATACTGCCACAGCATTCTATAGGAAAACGTTTTATCGGCAACTTACGCAATGGAATGGCGGATATGACCGAGCCTGTTAGCACTAAGACCGCACGTTCCTTGCTCACAACCCAAATTCAGGTCTTTTTCCAAGAGATCGGCCCCTATCTTCTGTACTCCGCCCGTCGCTTTCAAGAGGGTCGCACCATCCGCGTGGCGGCGTCTTTAAGCTACACCACCTTGTTGTCCATCGTGCCTTTGATGGTGATTTGCCTTGCCATGCTGGCGGCATTTCCAGCCTTTAAAGGCGTGCGCGCCGAATTGGAAAATTTTGTTTTCTATAACTTCGTGCCGCAAGCCGGATCAATGGTGAAGGACACGGTGACCCGTTTTGTCAATCAAGCGGGCAAAATGACTGCGGTAGGGCTGATGTTCTTGGCGGTGACGGCCATCATGCTGTTGTCCACCATCGAAGAAGCCCTGAACAAAATCTTTCAGGTCAAAAAAGCCCGCACCCTGGTGTCCAAACTCTTGGTGTATTGGACCGTTCTCACTCTTGGGCCCATGTTGATCGGGGCTAGTTTTTCCCTTTCCGGGTTTCTCTTCGCCTTCAGTTTGTGGATGGGCGAGCAGGGCATGTCCGGGACCGTGAGCGTGTTCACCAAATTGGTTCCCAACATCTTGGCCGGGTTAGCCTTCGCTTTGCTTTACCTCACCGTGCCCAATCGCAGAGTCGGGATCGGGGCGGCTCTGGTGGGCGGTTTGGGAGCGGGGATTTTGTTCGCCATTCTGCGCTCCTCCTACGGCATCTACATTACCCGGAGCGGCACGTTTCAGACGATCTACGGCGCGTTGGCGGCGCTGCCGATTTTTCTGTTGTGGATTTATCTGTCCTGGACCGTGGTGCTGTTCGGCGCGGAAATGGCCGCCGCTTTGCCCGAATGGCGGCGCCGCAAAGGATCAAACTATTTGAGTTCTACGCCCAGCGTGAAACTGCATCTGGCGATGGAGGTTCTTGCGGCCCTGCGGGAGGAATCCAAATCCGGCAAAGGACTATCGCGTGAGGAAATGCTGGAGCGCACCGCAGCACCCGAAGGTGCCGTGACCCCGGTCTTGGAGCAACTGCGCGAGCAGGATTATATTGCCCAGTCTGAGGATGGGTTATGGCTCCTTGTACGCAATCTTGAAGTGACGCGATTAAGCGATCTGGTGCAAGCCTTGGGCTTGAGCTTGAGCGATAGGGAAAATCCTGCCGTAAAAGGAACTTGGCGGGAGACCTTGCAAAAGCATCTTACCGCTGCGGAAAGGGCAGAGATCAAGGCCTTAGACGCCCCTTTGAACCAACTCTTGAGCCCACCCCTCCTTTAACCCTTTATGAAGCGCTCTTCCTTATGCTGCATGGATCATCGTTCATCGGAATTGGGCCATGCGTTTTTTCTTTCTGATCGGTTTGTTTATCGGTTTTGGCCTGTCTTCGGCCCAGGCGCAACAAGCTGCGCCCCCGCCGCAAGGCGAAGGCCTGACGGTCAAAATTCCTCAAGGCTGGGTTTTGGCGCAACAAAACATCCTGCCGCAGCAAGAAGAGTATTGGTACACCCCCAATCCCGAACAACCGCGTACGGTCGGGATTGAAAATTATCTGCTCTACAGCGAATTTCGCGGCATGGGTCCGGTGGCCCCGGAAGTGGCGCTGGGAACCACGATTGAAAATTCGAGCGCTTCGTGCGTAGGCCTGGAGGTTGGCCCGGTACAAAAGGGCTTGATCAATAATTATCAGTCCGCCTATGTCGCCTTGGTGTGTCCGAAGGAAGTTCAAGCTCCCCATCCGGGCCGGATCAGCGTCATTTTGACCATCGTCGGCAAAGAAAGCGTCTATCAAGTCCAGAAAATTTGGATGACCCCCTCCTTCGAACAGGGTCAAAGTCCGATCATGAACACCGAAGTGCAAGGCTGGGTGCGGTTCATGAGCAACCTCAAGCTCTGTGACACCCGCGATCCGGCCCACCCATGCGCCTCAGTTAGCACGGACGACCCGTTCGCGCCCGCGACACCGCCTCAATAAAAAAGGCGGCGATTTCTTCGGCCACGGTTTGATTGTCGTAAAGCTGAGGGCAAGCCTCTAAAATGGCCTTGCTCACCCGTGAGCGTTCCGCCCGGTCGGTTCCCAAGCGCACCGCTTTGTTCACATAATCCTCTACGGACGCGGCAATGCCATCGTCCAAGCCCATCTGTTTCCAGTAAGCGTAAGTGACCCGGCCCCGCATGTAGCGGGCGGGAAGAGTGATGATCGGCGTACCGACCGCAAACGCTTGCAAACTGGTCAGCCCGCCGCTGAAGTGCAATGGATCGAGCATCACATCGCCCAGGCGCAGAAACTCAAGAAATTCGGGATGGCTGAGACGGGGCAGATAGCGCACCCGCCCCACCGTGTGACCGAGACTCCTCGCAAAACGAGCGCGCAACGTGTTTGTCCAATCGGCACGGCCTTCAATCAACACCACCTGCCCCAAGGGATCGCGCACCAAAATCGCGCGGAATATGGCGTCAATGTCCGGGTGGAGTTTGAACAGGGTCTGAGGACAGATATAAAGATGCGCGTTCTCATCCAGCCCAAAGTGCGCCCGGTCCAGCCTTTTTGGTGATTCCGGGCGGCCCAAACAGGTGGGCGGGGCGGAAAGTCGAATAAGATGCTCCGAGTAGTCCTGGTCAGCTTCGGGAACTTCCAGATGCCGGGATGACAAGAAATAATCCACAGTATCTATGCCCGAGGTTACCGGATGCCCCCAGGTGGTCGCTTGCACCGGGGCCAGACGGGAAAACGCCAAGAGATAGGTAAAAGGGTCCATACCCAGATCGGTGAACAACAGCGCGTCCAGCTCCAGAGCACTCACCGCTTGGCGTGCTGCATCCAGCGTCGAGGGCAAGGTCACACAGCGATCGGCTGAGCGGCGAATATCTTCGGCTATGGCTCCTTCGTGCTGAGGGCCGATAACCACCACCTCCAACCCGGCACGAGGTAGGCGACGCACCAGATCTCTATTTAAAATGCCGATGGTGTGATTGCGAAAGTAGTGTGACAGCAGACCAAGCCTGATTTTATGCCCCGACGGCTTTTGGGTCTGTGTTGGAGCGTGAAAGCTCAGACTGGGCGCGGCTCGGCGCAGCACTGCGGCAAAAGCGGTGTTTAAGGGCTTATCGTCTTGCCCATGATAGGCCAGGAAGAACTGGCTCAAGCTCCCCAATTCTTCCAACGGGCGGGAGATGGTGAGAGTTTGGTCCTTAAAACGCGCCACACCTTCACTAAAATTGCGGCGTGCGCGGTCGGCATCCTCCTGCGATTCAAGCAAAGCCGGTACGAGTGTAGCCCGATTGAGCCGAGCAGCATCGGAGGGACGCACGGACAGCAGTTGATCAAAGGCCTCCCGCGCCTCATCTTCCCGGCCTTGCCGTTTGAGGGTGACCGCGATGTTTTGCATCGCTTCAATCTGGTGAGGAGCGGCAGTTTGGGCTTGGCGATAGTGTTCCAGCGCTTCGTCTTCGTCTCCGCGATTGAGCAAAAGAGTTCCCAGATTGTTGTGGGCTCCGGCGTGGGTTGGGTGTTGGGTGAGCACTTGCTCATACAGCGTTATGGCCTCGCCGGTCTTACCCTGGTGCTGCAAAATATTTGCACGATTGAACAAGGCTTCGGTGAAGGCCGGATCAAGCTTCAAAGCGCAGCCTAATGCGCCTTGGGCCTCATCCAAACGGCCTTGCGCAAAGTGGATATTGGCCAATGTATTGAAATATTTCGCTTCCTGATCGTTTTCAGCCAGGGCTAGGCGCACCTGAGCCTCGGCCTCGGCCAATTTACCGGTTTGAAAGGCAATGACCCCCACCAGATGACGAGCTTCACAGTGATGGGGATCCTGCTCTAAGACCTTTTTATACACGGGTTGCGCAAGGTCGAGCCGCCCCTTGCGGTGGTGATCGACAGCAGCACGGAATTCCTCATCCAGGGTCATGAGCGGGCTTTATCTTCCACAACTTATCCACAGGGTTGTCACCATGAGTTTCCGTCTTTTTGGGTCTTTGGGTGCGGCGAGCGGCCCTAACAATCTGCTTTTGTAGTTAGATTTTTCGCATCTTGGGCATCCCAGCCGCATAACTGAAGAATTTGTAAACGCTAGCGGAAAGGCTTTGCCGACCTCGCGTAAAATTCTCCCCCCGACTCGAGGTGTTCCAGGTCTTAGCGCACCACCATGGGACCGACGTTTTCCCCTGCGAATAAGTGAACGTGCAGGTGGGGCACTTCTTGACCGCCATGGCCTCCGACATTGGATAAAATGCGGTATCCGTCCTCGGTCACACCCAGTGTGTCTGCAACTTTTTTGATCGCACGAATGTAGCCGGAAATTTGCGCCTCGTTCGCCTGAGCGGCAAATTCGGTGAACGTTGCATATTCCGATTTTGGAATAACGAGCACATGAATTTTGCGCTGCGGGTGGATGTCATGAAAGGCCAAGGCAAACTCGTCTTCATAAACCTTCTTACATGGGATTTCACCACGCAGGATTTTAGCAAAAATATTGTTGTGATCGTAGGACATATCGGTTTTCCTCCCCGTCGTTTTTTTATTACGACTGCGATCTTGTGCGCTTTTCCTCTAGGCCGGAAGTACCAAACCGACGTTCCAGCTCGGACCACACCTGAACCGGTTCGACCCCTTTTTCAGCCCACAGCACCATCAAGTGATACAGCAGATCAGCACTTTCTAAGACCACCTGCTCGTCGGATTCAGCCAAAGCGGCCACCACGGTTTCCACCGCTTCTTCACCAAATTTCTGAGCGATTTTTTGCGGGCCTCGAGCAAACAGCTTGGCGGTGTAGGATGTCTCCGGATCGCCCCCCTTGCGGGCGGCCACCAGCAGAAAGAGTCGGTCGAGAATGGTGGCGTTGTGTGTCATGACGATGCTCCTACTCAACTGTTCGGCGCAAAATCGCGCACCGGGATTCCCGCCTGTTTCATATAGGCTTTGGTCTCGGCGATGGAGTAAATTCCGAAGTGAAAGATGCTCGCCGCCAGCACGGCGGTGGCGTGTCCATCCCGAATGCCCTCGACCATATGCTCTAAGGTTCCCACCCCACCCGAGGCAATAACCGGGATCGAAACAAAATCGGCCACGGCGCGAGTCAAAGGCAGGTTGAAACCGGACTTGGTGCCGTCCCGATCCATGGAGGTCAGCAGGATTTCGCCCGCGCCGTATTCGGCCATGCGCCCGGCCCAACTGACCGCGTCGATGCCCGTGGACGTGCGCCCGCCGTGGGTGAAAATCTCAAATTTATCAGGGCCTACGGACTTGGCGTCGATGGCCACCACAATGCATTGACTGCCAAATTTTTGTGCCGCTTCCCGGACAAATTCCGGGCGGCGCACCGCTTCGGTGTTGATGGAGACCTTATCGGCCCCGGCCAGGAGAAGCTTGCGAATATCCTCCACCGTGCGCACGCCACCGCCCACGGTCAAGGGCATGAAGCACTGCTCGGCGGTGCGCCGCACCACGTCGTAGAGCGTATCGCGGTTCTCAACGCTGGCGGTGATGTCGAGAAAGCACAGCTCGTCCGCCCCGGCCGCGTCGTAAATTTTGGCTTGTTCCACCGGATCGCCCGCATCGCGCAGGCCGACGAAGTTCACACCCTTGACCACGCGGCCATCCTTGACATCCAGACAGGGGATGATGCGCATTTTCAGCATCACGGGGTTTCCTTCAAGGCGCGCACGGCTTGGGCCACATCCAAGCGCCCATCGTAGATGGCGCGCCCCGAGATGGCACCAAGAATGCCGGTGTAGGCCACGGCCTTGAGTGCGAGTAGGTCTTTGAGGCAGGACACACCGCCCGAGGCGATGACCGGCGTGGTGAGGGCTTCGGCTAAGGCGGCGGTGGCGCTGACGTTGGGGCCACCCATCAAGCCGTCCCGATCAATATCGGTGTAGATGATGGCCGCTGCTCCCGCGTCCTCGAATTTCAAGGCCAATTCTTTGGGGGTGAGTTCGGAGGTTTCCGCCCAGCCTTCCACCGCTACTTTTCCCCCTTTGGCGTCAATACCCACCGCCACTTGTCCGGGGTAAGCTTTACAGGCTTGGCGCACCAGGGCCGGATCGCGCAAGGCCACCGTGCCTAAGATCACCCGGCTCACACCCGCTTCCAGCCAGCTTTCAATGGTGGCGCGGTCCCGGATGCCGCCGCCCAACTGCACGGGAACCCCGGCAGCCTTGATGATGCCTTTGACTGCTTCCGCGTTGACTGGCTTGCCCGCGAAGGCCCCGTTCAAATCCACCACATGAATCCATTCGCACCCGGCCTGGGTAAAGGAGCGAGCTTGGGACGCCGGATCAGTGTTGAACACGGTGGCGTGATCCATCTCGCCCCGCACCAGCCGCACGCACGCGCCGTCCTTAAGGTCGATAGCGGGAAACAAGATCATCTTAAGGGGCCCACTTCAAGAAATTGGCGATGATTTTAAG
>Ga0208863_1001265_pt1 | contig 16801 bp, 20 predicted proteins | sample RifOxyD3_FD_184040 | JGI IMG/M metagenome (GOLD analysis project Ga0208863, IMG submission 184040) | Soil microbial communities from Rifle, Colorado - Rifle Oxygen_injection D3 (SPAdes) | ecosystem: Environmental > Terrestrial > Deep subsurface > Rock core/Sediment | place: Rifle, Colorado...
TTAAGAGCATGAAGCCTTCATCCGCATCATGCTCAGCCGCCATTGAGGCGGCGGCCCAGCGCGGAGCGCGAGTCTTAATAATGCGCGGAGCGCGCCCGGCGAGGGCTTAGTGATGCAGATGTTCTGCATCACGACTCAAAAACGCCTACCCTTGTAAGAACCCGACGATTTCGCCGACTTCGCGCATGATCGGCTCGGCAATGGCACGGGCGCGGCACGCACCGTCCTTAAGCACGCTGTCCACATGACCGGGGTCGGCCATCAAGCGGGCCATTTCGGCGTTAATAGGGGTGAGTGCCGCCACCGCCGTGTCGGTCAGCATATCCTTGAAGTCCTTGAACGGCAGTCCCGCCACTTCGGCCAGAGCGGTTTTCTTATCCACGTCCTTTAATGCGGCGAAGATGCCCACCAGATTGTCGGCCTCGGGCCGTTTAGCCAAATCTTCCAAGGTTTCGGACAAAGGCTCGGGGTCGGTCTTGGCCTTGCGAATTTTCTTGGCGATAGTGTCGGCGTCGTCAGTCATGTTGATACGCGAAAGGTCCGAAGGATCGGACTTGGACATCTTCTTGGTCCCGTCGCGCAAGGACATCACCCGAGTCGCTGCTCCAAAGATCAAGGGCTCGGGCAGGGGAAAGTAATCCACGCCGTAGTCGTTGTTGAACTTAGCGGCAATGTCGCGGGCCAACTCCAGGTGCTGCTTTTGATCATCGCCCACCGGCACATGGGTGGCGCGGTAGCCCAGAATATCAGCGGCCATCAAATTGGGGTACGCGTAAAGCCCCACGGAAGCGTTTTCCTTGTTGCTTCCGGCCTTTTCCTTAAACTGAGTCATGCGGTTGAGCCAGCCCAAGCGGGCCACGCAGTTGAACACCCAAGCCAGTTCGGCATGCACCGTCACCTGGCTTTGGTTGAACACGATGTTGTCCTTAGGATCGACCCCGGCGGCCAGCAGACCAGCGGTCACCTCGCGGGTGTTGCGGCGCAACTCAGCCGGGTTTTGGAACACGGTGATGGCGTGCAGATCGACCACGCAGAACAGGCAGTCGTAGTCCTTTTGCAGCCGCACCCAATTGCGGATGGCACCGAGATAGTTGCCGAGATGGAGGTTGCCGGTGGGCTGCACGCCCGAAAAAATGCGCTTCATCGTTTGCCTCTTGTGTGGACCAAGGGTACGGGAGGCGGGAAAGTGCTGGAAAAGTCCGGGGCCGTCAAGACCTGCGGCGCACAAGCTTCTTCACTTCTCCCAAGGCGACCGCACCGAAAAGCTGGGCCGATAGCAGATACGTCCCCAGCCCCAGCCCGATCAACCCGCTTAGGACACCACCCCGCGCCAACAAGGGACCGGCGCTCAACCAGTCTGATCCCAGCACAAGCCCGCCATAGAGCGCGGTGGTCATCAACCCACAGGCCAAAAGGATGCGGGGCAAACGGGTTTTCAGACGCGGATCAAGAGAAAACCGTCCCTGACGTTTCAGCAGCCACGCCAGGGTCATCGCATTGAGCCAAGCGGATAAGGACGTGGACAAGGCGATGCCCATATGGCCAAGCGGTCCCATGAGAACGAGGTTGAACGCGATGTTGGCGAGCAACGCGATGATCGCCACTTGAACCGGGGTTTTGGTATCGCCCCGGGCGAAAAATCCTGGGGTGAACACTTTAATCAGCACATAAGCTGGCAAGCCCAGAGCAAAAGCGGCCAAAGCCTTGGCGGTGGCGGCGGCCTGTTCGGCCCCAAATGCGCCACGTTCAAACAGCACGGCGATGATGGGATCGGATAGGACCATCAAGGCAAAGGCTGACGGCAAGGTGAGAAACAGGGCAAACTCCAAGGCGCGGTTCTGGCTGTGCAAGGCAGCTCCATCATCCCCGGCTTTTAACTGGCGAGACAACAAGGGCAGCAAGGCCGTGCCGACGGCCACGCCCACCACGCCCAAGGGCAACTGGTTCACTCGGTCGGCGTAGTAGAGATAAGACACCGCTCCATCGGCCACCAGGGAGGCTAAGATGGTATCGACCAGAAGATTAATCTGATAAACCCCTGCCCCCACCGCGCCGGGCACGATCCGGCGCAGCAAGGTCTTGACCTCCGGGGTCAGACGAGGACGCACCAAGGAAAGATCAATACCTTCTTTGGCGCAGGCGATCATCAACCACACGAACTGAGCTACTCCCGCTACGGCCACACCCATTGCCAGGGCATGACCGGCGGTGGGCGTAAATGGGGTTAGTCCCAACAGGGCGAGGATGAGCACGAGATTGAGCAGGACCGGAGTTCCCGCTGCGGCGGCGAATTTACCCATCGAGTTGAGCACGCCCGACAACAACGAGACCAAGGAGATGAACAAGAGATAGGGAAAGGTGATGCGGGACAACTCCACCGCCAATTCGGTCTTGCCCGGTACATCGGCAAAGCCTGGGGCGAAAACGATCATGGCCCACGGCATGATGATTTCCATCACCGCGACCAAAATCGCCAAAATCAAAGCCAGGGTGGAAAAAGCTTCCCGAGCAAAGACCTTGGCCCTGTCTTTTCCTTCAGCTTCCAGAGTGCCAGAGAACAAGGGCACGAAGGCCGCGTTGAACGCGCCTTCGGCGAACAAGCGGCGAAACAGATTGGGAAACTTGAAGGCGACGAAAAAAGCGTCCGCCACCGTTCCCGCGCCGAGTACGGCAGCGATAAGAATGTCTCGGACGAAGCCGACCACGCGACTGAGCAAGGTAAAACCGCCCACCGTGGCTATGGAGCGCAACAAAGCCATGGGGCAATCTAGAGCAAATCCCGAGCAAACGGAATCGTTTGCGACGACGTATTTGCTTTTATAACAATCGACGAGAGCATTTTTCGTGAGCCTATGCGAACGCAAACCGCTCTAGCGAAGAAGTGAATAAAGAACGTTAACGAAGCGGGTGGGTCACACCATAATATCGAGGACTTGACCCTTGCCGGAGGCGGGGGGTGGTGCGCTTTGGCGGGTTTGCTCGAGACCTTGAGCAACCAAGTCAACCACCTGCTGATCTTGAGTGCGCTGAGACCGCAAAGCGGCGATGCCAACCTGCTGTAGGGCGCTGGTGGTGCGGGCATAGACCATGGAGGCGGCGACTTCTGTGCTCACCGAGACCTCCCGATAAAATGAAGGTTAAAGGCTTAGACGCTGACGTCGAGCTGGGTGCCCTTGCCAGGACCGGCAGCGGCCTGAACCGGCGGACGAGCGCTGGCTTCCACAGGGGCACCGCCATTTTCTGTCTGCTGGGTAGCGACCGATTCGGTCTGCTCTTCGCGGCGACTTTGCACCTGTCCCGCCGCTTCGGATTCGCGTGCGGCCGACGGGGTGTTGAAATTCGCGGGCGGGGTGGAAAAACCACCAGAAATGCCGAGTTCCATTTGACCCTCCTTCTGCGGTCCGAGCTCTCCGACGACGGAAATTATCTCCGCACGTCATCATGGAGCGTCCCTAATTTCTAGGGACAATTACTCATCCTATCCATTCCTGAAGAAAAAGTAAAGATGACTCTTAACGGCTGAGGATATCCTGGGTGATCAAGTCAACGAAGAATTCTGTCAATTCGTAGCACATCACGACCTCCCGCTTTTCCGGATCCCAATAGGCGTTGGGTTCACCACACGCGCGGGCCACTAGGGTCAGGTTGTGCGGCAGCTTGAAAGACGTAGCGACATCCTTTGCTATGGACTCTAGGCTGCCGGTAATTTTCAACAGATCGGCCGCATCCTTCAGCTCGTCGGGAGGGGGCTCGTAGATAACTTTGATGGAGTGGGAAAATCTCTGTCCATCGGCGAGGATATGAGGTTCAAGCACTTTCGACCAGCTTTGAAGGGCCTGGGCGTAGTCGTCTTGACAGGACTCCCGACGCTCGGGTGGAAGGTCCAGGGAATCGGCCAGATCGGTCAGCGCTTCGGGATCAGAGCCGTAGTATAGGCAGGCCAACTGATAGCCCCGTTGCTGGTCTAGGCCATGTTCATCCCAGAAGGGTAAAGATTCATCGTCAGAGGTGGCCATAGCATCGGTAAGAAACCAATTGTCGATGGCGGCCATCATCTTATCTTCGGAAATCGGATCTGGCTCATCGGGGATCATGACCACAGCGGCAAGATTGTCCACCGTGTCTTCCTCTCGCCCCAGCACAGGAATGTCCAATTCGGAAATCAGGGCGTGCCCAAACTCGTGGTAGAGGAAGAACTCCGTATTGCCCACGAGGAACAAAACGGCTTCTTCCTGTTCCTGGTCATCTAGATCCCGTGCCGCGAGCGCCGTGGACCCCAAACCAAAAACGCATAATCCCACAAGCAGGTAACTACGAACGAACATGTGACTTTCCCCCCACTTTCGGGCGTTCATCGTAAATCACTTTCTAGGATCAATGAAAGTGGTTCAATCTCCACGCCGTATAATTTAGGTTATTCGGGTTGCAGATCAGGGGAGAAGGCACCATGTGCGCTGATAAAATCGACTATGTCATCGAAGGGGATTATTCCCCCATGCTGACCATCACCCTAGATCCCGGCGAGGCGGTGCAGGCCGAAGCGGGCGCGGTGGTGATGATGGAAGATGGCGTTGCCATGCAGACGGAAATGGCGGGCGGGCTGCTTGGTGGGCTGATGCGCAAGGTCTCCGGCGAGAATTTTTTCATGCCGTATTTCACCAATCAAGCGTCCTCGCCCAAGCGCGTGTCTTTTGCTTCCTCCATGCCCGGCCAAGTGGTGCCGGTCAATCTGACCGACCACGGCGGGGTATTTCTCTGCCAGCGCGATGCGTACTTGTGCTCGGCCAAGGGTATCGAGATTTCCATTGCTTTGACCAAGAAGCTTTCCTCCGGCCTGTTTGGTGGGGAAGGCCTCGTGCTCCAGGAATTAAAGGGTGATGGTTTGGCCTTTCTCTCTGCCGGGGGAACCTTGGTGCAGCGCGACCTACGGGCTGGGGAAAGCCTGACGGTGGGGACCGGTTGCGTGGTGGGATTTGCCAAAAGCTGCGATTATTCCATCACCTTCCAAAAAGGGGTGAAGAACCTGATTTTCGGGGGCGAAGGTTTATTTCTGACCAAGCTCACCGGACCTGGTCGGGTGATTATTCAAACCCAACCGGTGGCCCAGTTGGCTCTCGCCCTGTCCAAGTACATGCCCAGCGCAGGAGAGTAACGTTCCATCATGGTCGGATATTAAGTGGCCACCACGAGCTGACGCTGGGTGCCGAGCCCGGCTACCCCCAGCTCCATCACGTCCCCATCTTTGAGAAACACCCTCCGGCCCAGACCTACGCCGGAGGGCGTGCCGGTGGATATGACATCGCCGGGCTTTAAGGCCATGAAGCGGCTGACATAAGCGATAATCTCAGCGACGGAAAAGATCATGTCCGAGGTGTTGGCCGATTGCATGGTCTGCCCGTTGACGGTCAGCCACAGATCAAGATTTTGGGGGTCGGTAATTTCTTCGGGCGTGACCAGATAAGGACCGAGCGGGCAGAACGTGGGACAGGACTTACCCTTGATCCACTGTCCCCCCAAGTCTTTCTGATAGTGACGCTCGGAGACATCGTTGCACACAAGGTATCCGGCCACATACTCCAAGGCATGGGATTGGGCTATGTGAGAAGCTTCCCGTCCAATGACAACGGCCAATTCCACTTCCCAGTCCATCATGGTGGAGCCTGGGGGCAGCCGCACCGGATCGAAAGGACCGTTGAGAGCCCCCGTGTGCTTGGAAAAGATCAGAGGCTCGGTGGGCAGCTTGGCGTTGGTTTCCTCAGCGTGCTTACGGTAATTTAGCCCAATGCACAGGATGTTGCCGATCCCGGTCACCGGCGGGCCAAGCCGCGTTCCTGGGGCGATTAAGGGCAGATCCTTTGCGTCCAGTTCAGTCACACGGGCCAGATTGTCCACAGTCGGTGCGATATCGGGCAAGTGGGCAAAAAGGTCGCGGATGTTTCCGGCCTCATCAAGCCGCCCGTAGCGTTCCGCCCCCACCGGGCCATGGCGCAGCAGCTTCATCCCCAGATGTCAGCGCACAGGTTTTGATAAGAGCTGCGTGCCTGCTTGGCCTCGCCCAAGCGAAACACCGCGTTGGCTCCGGTCGGGCTGATCCCACCCGCGTTCTTGACCGCGTGCAAAGCGCCGTTTTTGAGCGTGCTCACCGCCACCTGGGAAATGCCGTAGGTGGGGGAGATAAGAGCAAAAGACGCTTCCACCAAGGGGACAGCTTCAGGTTTTTGACCCCGCAACAAGGCGGTGACCGCAGCCGCGCAGGCCAGCGCTTGCCCATGGGCGGCGGTGGCGGTTTTGGTCATGGGTTCGGTGTGGGCGGCATCACCGATAACATGGATATTGGGATGAACCGTGGACTCCCAGGTCAAGGGGTTCACCGCGCACCAATCGCCATCACCGGTCAAATCAGCCGCACGCGCTATAGAGCTGGCCCACTGGTCGGGGATGAGATTGATCACGTCGGCCTTGTGCTTCGTGCCGTCCTTGGTGCGCAGTTCTTTGCCGCGCACATTGGCCGCTGTCACCTGTCCCGCCTTGCCCTTCAGATGAGTGATCATGCCTGGGAAGTTCTTGGCCCAACCTTCCTCGAACAACGGCTGGAGCGGAAAGCTCTCTTTGGGGTCGAGCAGAATAATCTTCGAAGCTGGCTTGTAGGCCCGGAAGTAACTGGCAATCAAGGACGCCCGCTCATAGGGGGCGAGCGGGGCGCGGGAAGGGCTTTCCGGGACTCGCAGCATGAACACGCCACCATCGGGCATGGCTTCAAGCTGAGCGCGCAGCAGCGCGGTTTGCTCCCTTTCGCGAAAGGCATGGGGCAGACGTTTGATGTCACTTTCATCATAACCACTGATCTGGTCGAACTTGAAGTCCACGCCAGGGGCTAAGATCAGACGCTCAAAGGCAAATGTCCCGCTCTTTGCCGTACGGATCAGGCGAGCTGTGGGATCAAGACGCAGCGCCCGATCGGTCACCACCTTCACCCCAGCCTTGGACAGATCGGCAAAGCTCCGCTCGATAAATGTCGGCGGGACAAAGCCGCCCAGCACCATGTTGGTGAAAGGACCGGTGGCGTACACCGTCTCTGGGGTGATGAGCACCACCTCAAGAGAAGGATCGAAGCGCTTCACCGCACGGGCGGCGGTCGCTCCGGCGTAGCCCCCACCGACCACCACCACTTGAGCTTTGGTCTTGGCGATGGAAACTGTACCGAAGGTGGCTTGCTGGCAGCCGCTGAGCAAACCGGCAAGGCTGAGTTTGGCGAAGGTGCGGCGGGTAAGACGGCTCATCTTTTGACTCGCGTACTCAAAGCGTTGGCCATCAGGGTGATATCTGTCTCGGTGTATCCCCGCATGATGCGGCCCATCAAGGTGGAAGCGGCGGCCTTGTTGGTCTTGAACTTGAGCAGGGCGGCCTTAAGGGTCTTGGCATTCATCCCCGCAAGAGAGGGAATAGGCGAGCCCGGCTCGCTCTTGAGCCCATGGCAGCCACGGCAGGTTCCGGCCAACACCTCGCCCCGCTCCGCCGCCCAGCCGGGGGTGAAGCTGGTGAGTATCAATAAGGCAGCCAGAAGGAGTGCCCTCACTTCTTCACCACGAGCCACAAAGCGTGAATCATCCCCGGGACGAAGAAGAAAAGAGTGAGCAAGATATTGAGCCAGAAATGAAGTCCCAGCCCCACGGTCAGAAACGCCGCCAACGGCGGTAGGAACAGGGCAATGACGATCCGCAATAAATCCATGACAACCTCCCCCGAAAACACATTTTAACACAGGCCAATCCCTGGTGGGCCCGGCAGGACTCGTGGTGGAGGCAGGGGTCCACATAGTGACTTGAATTACCGCGACATTTTAGCGCCGCCGCGACAGAAGTCAAATTCGACCTACGGCCTGACCTACAATTTATCCCGCCCTGCCCGTGCGCCGAGCCGCCCCGTTTGCAATTGCCGAGCGGCGGCTAATCCCGTAGAATACGGGCATGAGCAAGACCATCGAAAGCACCGTGGAAAAACTGCCCCAAGACTTGGCTATGGCCGGTGTCGTGAGCAATCAGCATGTCTTCGTCACCGTTCTGGACGAAGACGAACTCGCCAAGCTTGAAGCCCTGCGCGCCGATCTTCAGGTAGGGCTCAATGACCTGGATGCCGGAAGAGCCGGGCCGTTGGATATTGAGACCTTTATTGCCGAGCTTCACGAAAAACACGCGGCTAAATCACCCGCAGCTTGATGGCGCAAGCCCACTATTCCGATACGGCCAAAGCCGACTTAGCGGACATCTTCGGATATGTCGCCGAACATGATGTGGTCGCAGCGGAGGCTTTGGTGCGGATGATCGCCGCGACCTGCGAAACCCTGGCTGGGTCAGAGAGATTGGGCCGCGTTCGTCCCGATCTCCCCGGAAGACTCCGCAGTTTCCCAAGGGAAACTATGTGATCTTCTACCGAGAGATTTCAAATGGGATCGAGATCGCCCGCGTCCTTCACGGCGCACGGGATGTCCGACGGTTGTTTTAGCAACCATGCGCGCCATGATTGGGGCGGACATTCATACGACCTATGGACCGCTGAATGGCCGACTGCTACCCTGATAAAATGAAATCGCGCAAAAATAGATATGCGCTTTGGGTAAGCGGCTTAGTTCTGCTCGCCAAATTAATGGCGTTCAGTCAATCCTGCGCTGTCGCGGCTGAACCAAAGTCAGAATCGGCGGCAACCATTTTGGAGAGGGCTAGCGCCGCCCTCAACGCGATAGGAGATAAAAAAAACGCTGGGGAGGCCTGGTACTGGCTGAAACGCGCGCAACAACAAGGGGCCGACATCTCCTCTGTCACGCAGCTTTCGTTGCAGGAGATGCTTGAAGGAATGACAGAACAAGAGCGCTGGACCCTCACATATTTGGCCGATTATCACGATGACCTGGATTTAAGCTGCGTGGTCATTCCACCGTCGTTTGCGCCTTTGTCACAGGAGATTCCCGAACCGCTGACCGATGAGGAAGTGGTTGGTTTTCAAAAGAACTTTCTCGGCCTGAATAAGAGAAAACACAACGAGCAATACAATGCCGTCGAACGTGAGTTGATCGCCAGGACAGTCGGAATTCGATACATGGGTAACGTCTCCATTGACGGTCAAATCCGTCCCTTCGGCATGGGCAAGGACGAGTTTTTCCAAAGGAAATGCAACTATCACAGGGCGGAAGAAAAAATATTTCCAGAAGATCGTATGGGAGAGGCGCGGTTGATTGGCGCGAAGGTAGAGGCGTTGCTATCTTTTTTCGACATAGACTCGGCCCGGTACGTGCAGGATGTCATGCAGGCGGGTCAAATTTGCCCGAACAGAGAAAGCAAAGCTATTGCTGAAGGGTTGACTTGGGCGAAAGAACTGAAAACTTGGCCCCCATCAGCATTGCGCGCACTGGCGGCCAAGCACATAAAAATGTCTGGCTCTGCCAGCGAAACCAAGTTCGATCCAGGCGAGCGAAAGTACGACGATCCGAACGTACCTGCGGCTTTTTACCATTTTCAGTTCGGGAAAGCGCTGCAAAAGTTTGCTTCACGGCAAACAGACTAGTGCCCTTCCCGCGTTCTCAACCATTTACGTTCGCTTCTCCTTTGCACTTCTTGTAAGCCTCATTGGTAAGCCCTTCACGGCGCACGGGATATTCAGAGGTTGTTTTAACGCATCACTTCGGCAACCAAAAAGCCCCTTCGCCCCGCGTGTGCAGCACCAAATCCCCGGACATGAGGTTGATAACGGAAATTTGTGTGGGAATATCATGGCGTAGCGGCTCCATCACGACGTAATGCCCCCCCAGGCCAATCAGGACTTGCTCGCCGTCTTTTCCACTGATTTGCGTTTCAACGATATCGTCGAGAGGCGTGAATGTTCCCGTTGGGCGATGCCTTAGATACACCGGAAACACCGTGTGCAATCGGTCAACTTCGTGCGACGCATGGAATAGGTCATAAATGCATTCTTCACACGTCAACTTGCCAGCCGCATCAATCGGACAGGCTTGGATGTTCCCAACGCATTGCGGGAAAATTGCCTTAAAGAATGCGGACGCAGCCTCATCTTCGGGTCCATAATTGCAAACTCTGCCGGGGTAAATTGCTCCAAATGACATGCAGAATTTGGACGAAATGAGATGGTTATTGCTGTACCCATCTTCATCCCAATACGGTTTCAACACAGAGAGACCCGGCACGTCGCCCGCGTACATTTTTGTGGGAACAGTTGCGACCACCTGCCAGCCATGTTGGGTTCCGACCTTTGACGGATAAAGCTCGTAGACCTTCAGGATCACATGCAATCCCCAATCCGGAAAAGAAAGCCCCTTTATTTTGTCGCGCATTGCATCGGTCAAAATAGGAGCCTCAGGGAAACCGCTGATATCTTTGTCCGGAACGTCATATTTCGTCGCAAGCCGCAGGCGTTTTGTCGTTACATCTCGCCACAGGACAACAGGTATTTCCCCTTCATTGAGTGATGGAATAGGAATATCCGCGCCCGGAATCCTCGCGCCCCGATGATCAAAGGCTAGGATGTTAGGCCCGCTCAGAGCCAACGCAGCATTGCCGTCACGCTCCCAGTAGAGTGCTTGCGGCTCTTCAGGGAATGTATAGACATCGAGAACCGTTTTCCCAGACGCATCGAACCACTTCCATTCCACCCCATTCGGCGTGGGCAAGAAATACGACAATGTAGCCGCGTGCGCCGCCGTTAGTACGACAAACGATGTGGCGGCGCAGATCAGGCCAAAGATGCCCCTAGTAAGAAACCTCATTCGCCGCCCTCGCCTTGCCTAGTAATCGAGATGCCAGTGTGGCCCTGTGCTCGCATTACTTTCATCCAACACCCTTATGCCTTGGCTTTCAAGATAGCTTCGAATTTCAGCGTGGTTCGAATTTGGAATGCTGATGTCCATGGCGGTGTCGGATAGGTGTGCGGTCACTTCATATCCAGCGGCGATGGCGTCGCGGATACAGCCCGCCCCCGTCGCCGTAGAGACCGCGATTTGTCAGTTGTTTGACCTGGAGCGCCGTGAGCTTATTCATGTCCAAAAGGTTGCATTAAAAACGCCTGCCTTTTGACCTACTGTTTGATCTACAGTATGGAAGCGAATTCTGGCGAACAGCTTCAGGATTGAACGTCGCAGAATTCCAGGATTTTTCCAGGCTATTCCGTACAGTGCCGGTTGGGAAAATGGTGGGCCCGGCAGGACTCGAACCTGCAACCAGACCGTTATGAGCGGCCGGCTCTAACCACTTGAGCTACGGGCCCTAAAAAAGGGTTGGGGGACAATACGACGGGACGCAGGGATCGTAAAGTCGAGGTATGAGGTCTTCATCAACCTCATGCTGAGCCTGTCGATGCATGAGCGTCATCGACCTGTCCTTCGACAATGCTCAGGCCGAGGTCGAAGATTAAATTTCTAATTAAATTTCTACCGGCGCGGGGTTAGACCCTTAGCCTGGAGCATCTTGCGGGCGCGGGCGATCTCGATCTCCGACATGGCGCTTTCGAGCTTAGCCAAAGCAGCCTTGGCGTCGGCCTCCGGGGTGAAGGAGGAGAGGGTTGAAGGGGAATGACGGTTAGCCAAACTGTACCAGTAGTACGCTAAGGGCCGATCAACCTCCACGCCCCAGCCGGTTTCATGAACCGTACCGAGAAAGTACTGGGACGCCGGGTGATTGTGGCGAGCGGCTTTTTCGTGCCATTCCAGGGCCAGGCCGTAGTCGCGGGGAACGCCCTGCCCTTTGACGTAGATTTGGGCGATGGCGTATTCCACATCTTTGTCACCCGCGCCGGTGGCGGCTTCGGCGAACTGTTCGGCCCGTACCATGTAGTCGAGGGCTTTAATGGTATCAGGCCGCACTCCAAGACCGTCTTGGTGCAAAAGCCCAAGAGCCAACGTGGCCTTCACATGGCGGCGGTTGGCGGCGTCCTCATAGTAGCGCTTAGCCTTGGCGTAGTCGCGCAAGGGCGGACCGCTGGTGTGATAAAGCCAGCCCAAGGCGTACAACGCCCGCGCATCCCCGGCGGCCGCAAGCGGCTCCCACTGGTTTAAGGCTTCCCGCCAATTCTGACGCTTCAAGGCGTCCCAGCCGTCCTGATACCCGGCGTGAGCGGGCGCGGATTGAAAGGACGCAATCAAGATAAGGAGAAGAAAGAACCGCATGAGGGGGCGATCTCGTAAGATCACTTCACCGTAGAGCCAAGATAGTGGTCGTTGGCACCTTGGAGCGGCCGGGAATAGCAGTTCACCGAGCCGAGGGACTCGTAGCAATAGGTGGGCTGAGGCTCCGGCGGGACATACTTTTCAATGGTGACGCAGTACTCGCCGCCGTCCTGGGAGCGCAAGGTGGAGCAATCCTTGCCCGAGGTGTAGGACAGGATATGGTCGCCAATGGTCTTGTCGGTGTTGATCAAGCTGGCGGCCTCGACAATGCCAAGGGTCGGCATGCCGCTGGTCGGGGTCGCAATGGCTGACGGCACGGTGCATCCGCCCAACAGGCTCGCCGTTAGGACAACCAAACTGCCACGCATTACGTTCTTCGAGGTCATGATGACTTTCGACCGAGAGTTATCCACCTTCCCATTATGAGAAGCCGGGCTTAAGATTCAATAAATTTCCCCGGTGTTTCTGGACCAACTGCGTATTGTGCCGAGGACAGCGACAGGGTAAGTATGGGGCGTTCGAGAAGACCCCTGCATGTTGGGTCTTGGCGACGATAAGGAGTGCAACCATGGCGGTGCAAACGCCGATCTGCGATTTTGGTTGGAAGCCCCAGCCGTTCCACCTTGTCGGGGTGGACGGGAAGACCTACGGGCTGGACGATGTGAAAGGCCCCAAGGGCACGCTGATCATGTTCATCTGCAACCACTGCCCTTATGTGCAAGCGGTGATTGATCGCGTTGTGCGCGATGTGACGGAGCTGACCCCGCTGGGGGTAAAGGCCGTGGCCATAAACTCCAACGATCCGGCCACCTATCCCGACGACGATTTTGCCCATATGGTGGCCTTTGCCAAGACGCACGCGCTGCCCTTTCCCTACCTGTTTGACGAAACACAACAGGTGGCGCGGGCCTATGACGCGGTGTGCACACCGGACTTTTTCGGCTTTAATGCCGACTTTGAGTTACACTATCGCGGACGCTTGGACGCCAGCGGAAAAAACCCCGCTGCGCCGGATGCGCGCCGTGATTTGTTTCTGGCGATGAAGCAAATCGTGGAGACCGGGCGCGGCCCGGCCGAGCAAATTCCCTCCATGGGTTGCTCGATCAAGTGGCGTCTTAATGACTGACGCCCGGACATTTGAAGGACGCTCCCATGGCTAAAGCTCCCGAACCTCAGCCCACCAAGGACGATCACGCCCAGTCCGCCCTCTTCCGCGAAGTGGACGACGATCTGCGCCATGAGCAAATTATGGGCTTGTGGAAACGCTATGGCGCTCTGGCCATCGGCGCAGCGGTGGCGGTGGTGATCGTGGTGGCGGGCTATCAGGGCTGGCAAACCTGGAAGGATAAAACCCGCGCCGAGCAGGCCGCCCAGATGGAGGCCGCGATTGCTTTAAACGCGGAAAAGAAAGTGACAGAAGCGCAAGAAGCCTTCGAGACTTTGAAGCGAGATGGTAAAGGTGCCTTCGCCACCTTGGCTGGGTTCCGCCTCGCCGCCTTGAAGATGGACCAGGGCGATCGGGCCGGAGCGATGGCTTTGTATGACACCCTGGCCGGCGATTCGAACGCGGACCAAGCCTTGCGTGAAGCCGCAACCCTGCTTGGCGTCATGGCGGACGTGGATCACGGCGAACCGGCGGCCTTGAAGGCCAAGCTGGAGCCGTTCCTGACCGATAATAATCCCTGGCGCTTTACCGCTTCGGAATTGGCGGCGGTGCTGGCGCTCAACAGCGGGGACAACGCCACCGCCGCGACCTTGCTCAAGCGCATTGTCGATGACCAAGCGGCCCCCACCGGGGCGCGCACCCGCGCCTCACGGTTGCTTGAAGGCTTAACTCCGGCGGAGACCGCGCGTGCTCAATAATAACTTTCTTCGGCTTGCCGTTGGCGTTCTTGCTCTTTCCGCAGCGTCCGCGTGCTCGGATTTTGGGTCAAAAGCGAAAAAACCTTTGCCGGGTGACCGGGTGTCGGTGCTGGCCCATGAGTCAAATCTTAAGCCCAACGAGAGCCTGACCGAGACGCAGATTCGTCTGCCCCGTCCTCGCATTAACGCTGATTGGCCCCAGTCCGGCGGCTACGCCCACCACGCCATGCACCACTTGGCAATCGGCGGCAATTTGCAAAAGATTTGGGACACGAATATCGGGGTTGGTAACGATGACCGCAATCGGCTGCTCAACCAGCCTATCGTGGCCGAAGGTCTTGTCTATGTCATGGACGCCAACGCCTTAGTGACGGCCTTGACCTTGAGCGACGGGCGGGAAGTGTGGAGCGTCAATCTGCGTCCAGAAAATGAGGACGAGGGGGAATCCCTGATGGGCGGCGGGGTGGCCTACGAAAATGGGCGCATCTTTGCCACCACCGGCTTTGGCGAAGTGTTTGCCCTGGATGCCAAAAACGGGGCCCAACTGTGGAACCGAGCCTTAGGCTCGCCGTTGCGAGCATCCCCCACCGTTAATGGCGGGCGGGTGTTCGTGCTGACCTTGGATAACGCTATTCAGGCCTTATCAGCGGCGGACGGCGCGCCCTTGTGGACGTATAGCGGCGCGGTTGAAGTGGCCGGTTTGCTCGGAGCCGCCAGTCCAGCCCTTGACGCGGAAGTGATCGTGGCGGGCTTGTCCACGGGTGAGCTGATGGCCTTGCGCGTCGGCAATGGCGGGGTGGTCTGGCAGGATCAATTGGCGGCCCGCGCCAGTACCGACGCTGTTTCCAACATCGCCGACATTCCGGCTCGTCCGGTGATCGACCGGGGGCTGGTGATTGCGGTCGGCCACGGCGGGCTGATGGTGGCGATTGACTTGCGCACCGGAGCCCGTATGTGGGAAACCGAAATCGGCGGTATGCAGCAGCCTTGGGTGGCCGGGGACTATGTGTACGTCCTGACCAACAATGCAGAGCTGGTAGCGTTGGACCGTCGCACCGGCGGCATCATATGGGTCAACGCCCTACCCCGCTGGGAAGATGAGGAAGCCAAGGATAATCCCATTGTGTGGAACGGGCCTCTGCTGGCCAGCGATCGCCTGATCTTGCCCGCCTCCACCGGGATGATTTATTCGGTGTCGCCTTACACCGGAAAGACCTTAGGGGTGCAGGAGATGTCCTCGGGCATCAATTTGGCACCCATCATTGCCAACGGAACGGTCATCTTCCTCACCGAGAGCGCTGATCTGGTGGCCTACCGGTGAGCTTCACCGTCGCCATTATCGGACGGCCCAATGTCGGCAAGTCCACGTTCTTCAACCGCTTGATCGGTAAGAAGCTGGCCTTGGTGCATGACGAGCCCGGCGTCACCCGCGACCGACGGGAAGGGCAAGGCGGCTTGGGCGACATGACCTTTCGGGTCATCGACACCGCCGGGCTAGAAGATGCGCTGGACGATAGCCTGGAAGGCCGCATGCGCCGCCAGACCAATCAAGCCATTTCCGAGGCCGACGTGGTGTTGTTCCTGATTGACGCCCGCGCCGGAGTGACGCCCTTGGACCGCCACTTCGCCGCCTATCTGCGCAAATCCCCGACCCCGGTAATTCTTGTCGCCAATAAGTGCGAAGGACAAGCCGGACAGCCCGGTCTTATGGAGGCTTACAGCCTGGGTCTGGGCGATCCTTTGCCGTTGTCCGCCGAGCATGGCGACGGGATGATGGACCTGTTTTCTGCCCTTCTGCCCTATGAGCAAGCCGCACAAGCCCTGGGCGAGCCTGAGAAACAAGAGGAAGCCCCACTTCAGTTGGCGATTGTCGGGCGGCCCAACGTGGGCAAGTCTACCCTGGTCAACCGGTTGCTGGGCGAGGACCGCATGCTCACTGGCCCAGAAGCCGGGATCACGCGGGATTCGGTTTATGTGGATTGGTCCTACCAGGGTCGGCGCATTCGCTTGGTGGACACGGCGGGTATGCGCCGACGCTCCAAGGTTACCGAGGCCTTGGAAAAACTCGCCGTCGCCGATGGACTGTCCGCCGTGGACCGGGCCCAGGTGGTGGTGCTGGTGTTGGACGCCGACGCGGTGCTCGACAAGCAAGACCTAGTCATCGCTCGCCGCGTGATTGACGAGGGCCGCGCCTTGGTCATCGCCATCAACAAGTGGGACGCCGCCAAGGACCGAGAAGCCTCCCTGCAACGCCTCAGCGACCGACTGCAAACCTCCCTACCCCAGGTGCGGGGCATCCCCACCGTCACCTTATCGGCCTTGACCGGAAAGGGTGTGGATAAGCTGATGGAGGCGGTGTTTGCCGTATATGAGGTGTGGAACATTCGAGTGCCGACCGGGGCCTTGAACCGCTGGTTCGATTTCCTGTTGGAAAACCATCCGCCCCCCCTGGGCAAGCATAAGATTCGTATCAAGCTGCGTTACATCACCCAGGCTTGCGCCCGCCCGCCCACTTTCGTGGTGTTCGGTGCTAAGGTGGAGGAGTTGCCGGACAGCTACGTCCGCTACATGGTCAACGGCCTGCGCCAGGATTTTCATCTGGACGGTGTGCCCATCCGCCTTCATTTGCGCGGCGGAAAGAACCCCTACGCCCCAACATGATTCGCCTGCTAATTCTTTTTCTGATGCTGCTGTATGTGCCGGAGCCGGGGCGGGCGGCAGACCGCGCCGCCCTGTCTCCGGCTGAAGCCAAGGCGTTAGGTCTGCTGG
>Ga0208863_1001267_pt1 | contig 16789 bp, 15 predicted proteins | sample RifOxyD3_FD_184040 | JGI IMG/M metagenome (GOLD analysis project Ga0208863, IMG submission 184040) | Soil microbial communities from Rifle, Colorado - Rifle Oxygen_injection D3 (SPAdes) | ecosystem: Environmental > Terrestrial > Deep subsurface > Rock core/Sediment | place: Rifle, Colorado...
ATCAGGATATTGAGTTCAGCAAAATTGATACGCACGAATCGCACAATGATCCTGCTGTCAAGGTAGCCTATGATGATCCTGAAGTCTGCCCGGATCACACCTACTCGTACAGGATTAAAGCGGTCCGAACCAGTGTCAGCATATGGGAGTCACCATTCAGCGCCAACGCTGTTGCCACGACCATTGACACGGTATCGCCTACGATTTTAAGCCAGGTCGAGGTCTTTGATCCGCTGGTCGATCTGCGTAAGATCAATCTTTTTTGGACCGATACCAATGCCGACGAGACCGGCTTCAAGATTGAGCGCTGTAACTATTCGGTGACGGCTGATTGCAGCCTGGCCACCAACTATGTCGAGATCGGCACCCACTACTTTAATCTTAACGACACCTTTGACAGTTCGATCAACTCATTGGTCTGGTCCCAGAAGGGCGGACTGCAGGGTGGAACTATTACAGCATCGCCTCTAAATATCTCGAATACCAGCGGCTCAGCATCGATCTCCTGGAACAGTGGCAGCGGTAATGGCAAGGTTGTCCTGCACACGACCTCCAATGCTGTAGCTGAAAACAACTACAACTACAGTGAACTGATTCTGGTTGATCCTGAGTTGACCGGAGAGGGCAACTTTGACTTGACCCTTGACTACAACATGCCGAACGGTCTTACCGCGTATGGACAGTATAATGTCCCGGTGCGAATCTATATCGAATATCCGAAACAAGCCGGCAAGACAAATGTTGACAGCGTCTATCTTGAGCGATCCAGCGGCAATTATTACGCCAAAGCCAAGATTTTTGATATAACGTCTCAGGTTACCCAGGCCACGACGGACACATCCGGTAAGCTGCGGATCAACCGAACCGGTAATGTCGTTAAGGTCTATTACTGGAAACTTACCGGATTGGTCTGGGCCTGGCAGGAGTTGGTGTTCTCTCCGGCTGTCGGGAGTCTTGCTGCCGGTATTAAGCCTACTTCGGTGAAAATAGGGCAGTATGCTCAGCGAAACACCGAAGCTCAGGACCTGACGGTGCAGGTTGATAATATAAAGATTGATGCCACCAGGCTCAAATATACTGATATGAGCATAAAGGACATCACGAGCGAGGAAACGGCCACTGGCGGCTCCGTCTCTACGGTAGTAAATTCGGCGAAGAGTTGGACGACCAACCAGTGGACCGGTTACTACGTGGTCATGACCTACGGCAACAACATCGGAGTAAGTCGGAAGATAACGGACAATGAGGCTACTACGCTGACGGTCTCTCCGGCCTTTTCCACCACAATACTTGCTGGTGATAAGTACAAAATTTCACTCTATCCGCCTGACCCGTCTTCTACATACTATTATAAGGTGCGGGCCTATAAGGATCACTTAGCCAGTCCACAATGCGGTGAGTGGGATCTTCTCTATACCAATATGGTTAATGAGATTACCAACCCGGCCATGCCGACCAATTTTGTAGCCCGTCCCGCCGGTTCCAAGAAGATGGAGTTGCTGTGGACCAATAATGATGTTGTTGCACAATCAACTGCCGGCGGATCCACCACCGCCATAGTAACCTCTGGGAAAACTTGGGTGATTGACCAGTGGGCCAACTACTACGTGGTCATGACCAGTGGCGACAATATCGGACTAAGCAGGTTGATAACCGGCAACAGTGCGACTACGTTAACGGTTACCCCGGAGTTACCTTACGCGGTCGGCGCCGGTAATGACTACCGGATCGTTGATCGCCAAGGCTACATAATCGAGAAGAAGGCCGCCAATGGTCAGTTTGTGGCGATTGCCACTCTGGCCGCCGATCTGGTGCAGTATATCGATACTAAAAACCTCAATCCGAATAAACAGTATACATATCGGATCAGGGCTTATCGGAATGCTGATTATTCGCCGTACAGCAGCGAGGCGAGCGGCACTACCTACGCATGGGGCAGAACCGGCAGCGACGACACTACATGTCTCCCTGAAGAAGAAGTACCGGTTGAATAACAGTGTCAGGACGTTGATGGAGCTGTAATTGTTTTCAAATTGTAATGAGAGCGGATCTGTTGATGCAACTTCTTGCAAATTACTGTGAATCGTTGTATATATCCTCTCTTTGCTGCGGTTCCAATAATGGTGTGGGGCGTGAGCCAGCTTACAAAACAGGTTGTCTGTTGACACCTTGATTTTTACGTGGAGAGACAGTTATGAAAAAAGGTATCCATCCTGAATATAACCAGATTATGGCCAAGTGCGCCTGCGGTAATGAAGTTGCAACCGGTTCGGTTTTGAAAGAGATCCGGGTTGAAATATGTTCCGCCTGTCATCCGTTTTTTACCGGTAAGCAGAAGTTGATCGACTCTGCCGGCCGGGTTGAAAAATTTATGAAAAAGTATGCAAATCATCTAAAAAAGTAAGAAGAGTAGTTTTATTGATAGGATGATCGGTCTGCTATACCGGCAGGCTGATCTCCATCAGTCGTCGTGATATCAGCCTGGGAATTTTTGCTTTATTAAAGATAAGCAAAAATTCCCAACTTTTTTTGTTCTTCCTCTTTTTTTCTGTGTATTTCATTATGTTTGAGCAGTTTGACAATCTCGGTGAAAAACGCCTGCAGCTGGAAAGTAAACTCGCGGATCCACGGGTTATGGCTAATCAGGCGGAATATCGTAAAATCGCCAAGGAACATGCCCAGGTCGTTAAGCTGCATGAGGTCTATAATCGTTATCAGAAGGTGATGAATGATCTTGAAGGCAGCCGGCAGATTCTTAAGGAAGAGGTTGACGAAGAGATCCTGGAACTCTCAAGAGCCGAGATAGTTGAGTTGAAAAATCAGGCGAGCGCCCTTGAAGAGGAGATGCGCATCCTGCTCCTGCCCAAGGATCCCAATGATGATAAGAATATTTTGCTCGAGATCCGGGCTGGAACCGGTGGCGATGAGGCCGCCCTTTTTGTCGGCGATCTATTTCGGATGTACTCGAGATTTGCCGAGATGCAGGGCTGGAATGTCGAGATCATGAGCAGCAACTCCAGCGGAATCGGCGGGTTTAAGGAGATCATTGCCTTGATCAGCGGTAATCAGGTCTACAGCCGACTCAAGTACGAATCCGGGGTGCACCGGGTTCAACGGGTTCCGGAGACTGAGGCACAGGGCCGGATCCATACCTCGGCGGTTACCGTTGCGGTTATCCCGGAAGCCGAAGAGGTTGAAGTGAACATCGAACCGCATGAACTGCGTTTTGATGTTTTTCGTTCTTCAGGGCCGGGTGGTCAGAGCGTTAATACTACCGACTCGGCAGTACGGGTCACCCATTTGCCGACAGGTTTGGTGGTGAGTTGCCAGGATGAGAAGTCTCAGCATAAAAATAAGGCCAAGGGTTTAAAAGTACTGCGGGCCAGGCTGCTTGCCAAGATGCAGCAGGATCAACATGACCTGATTTCTGCCGACCGCAAAAGTCAGGTCGGCTCAGGTGACCGCAGCGAACGGATCAGAACCTACAATTTCCCGCAGGCCAGGGTTAGTGATCACCGCATAAATCTGACCCTTTATCGACTGGACGATATCATGCTGGGTAAGCTTGATGACCTGCTCAATCCTCTGAATTCTCATTTTCAGGCTGAAGCTTTGCAGAAGATGCATTGATTTTTTGGTTATGGCTGATCTAATCTTAAATGAACATCAAAAAAATATATCAGCAAGCGGTTGAGCGGTTGCTGGCCGCTGGGGTTGCGGATGCGGCAATCGATGTCGGTTTCTTATTAAGTCATCTGCTCAAGTGCAGCCGAGCCGAACTTTTTGTGGCTGATCGTTATCTCTCACCAGGATTGGTCGAACAGTTTGGAAAATTTCTTGCCAGGCGGATGGCTCGAGAACCGGTTGCATATATTATCGGTGAACAGGAGTTCTGGTCGCTCTCTTTCCTGGTCACTCCTGATGTTCTGATACCCAGACCGGAAACCGAGCATGTGGTTGAAGCTGCTTTGGAGCTTAATAAGTCGGGTTTTGTAGAAAACGGGCCCATGCTTGATCTCGGTACCGGCAGTGGCATATTGGCCATCTGTCTGGCCTTGGAAATGCCTGATCGTCAGGTGGTAGCTGTTGATCGATCCAGGCCGGCCTTGCTGGTAGCTGCGGCCAATGCGAAAAGACATGGGGTGAGCAGTCGCGTCAATTTTGTTAATTCCTGCTGGCTGGAAGCGTTTCGACCCGGCCCGATTTTCAGCGTGGTTGTCACTAATCCACCTTATGTGGCCCAGACAAGTATGGCTGCTCTCGAGCCGGAGGTCCGTGTTTTTGAACCGGCTCTGGCCTTGGATGGCGGTTTTCATGGTGTTCGGGAAATTGAGATTATCTGCCGGGATCTTGATCAGATACTTAAGGCCGGCGGCTGGTTTTTTATGGAGATCGGCTTTGATCAGGAAGAGTATGTTCTTGAGCTCTTTAGAAAAATGTCAGGCTATGATAATGTCCGGGTGATTCGCGATTATGCCGGGTTACCCAGAGTTCTGCAGGCCAGAAAAACGGCGACGGTAAAAAAACATGGATAAGATAGTTATTGAAGGCGGTCACCCTTTGCACGGGACCATCAGGATCAGTGGCGCCAAGAATGCGGCTCTCCCTCTAATGGCCGCCTGTCTGCTTACTCCTGAGAAACAGATTTTGCATAATGTCCCTGATCTGCGCGATACTCGGACTATTCTCGAACTGCTTGGCGCGCTTGGAGTGACCTGGCAAAAAAATGGCAATACACTTATCCTTGACTCTTCAGGTATTAAGGATGTAGAAGCCTCTTATGATCTGGTCAAGACTATGCGGGCCTCGATCCTGGTTCTGGGGCCCTTATTGGCCAGAACCGGAAGGGCCAGGGTCTCCTTGCCCGGCGGCTGCGCAATTGGAGCCCGTCCGATCGATTTTCATCTCCAGGGCTTCCAGAAACTGGGCGTTACCTTTACATTGGAAAGCGGTTATGTTGACGCCCACGTTGCAGATCGTCTGCAGGGCAACACCGTATGTTTTGATATACCGACCGTTACCGGTACGGAAAATATCCTTATGGCCGCGGTTCTGGCTGAAGGGACCACGGTCATTAAGAATGCCGCTCGGGAGCCGGAGATCGGTAATCTGGTCGATATGCTGACCGGTATGGGTGCGAAAATCATCGGCCGGGATTCGGACAGATTAGTAATTCATGGCGTAACCGCCTTGCACTCCGCTGAGACCACAATTATTCCCGATCGGATTGAGACCGGTACCTACCTTATCGCCGTAGGTGCGGCCGGCGGGGAAGCAACGCTGACCAACTGCAATCCCGCTCATCTGCCATCGCTGCTTGAAAAGCTTAAAGCCGCCGGCCTGACTATCAAAGAGGGGGTGGATTCGATTTATGTAACCCGTTCCGGCCCTCTCCGGAATGTCGATGTCAAGACTATGCCCTTTCCAGGTTTTGCCACGGATCTCCAGGCCCAGATCATGGCGCTTATGACCTTAACCAGCGGGTTAAGCGTTATCAATGAAACAATTTTTGAAAACCGTTTTATGCATGTAGCTGAACTCCGCCGCATGGGCGCTGATATCAGGATCGACGGTCGAAGCGCTATCGTTAAAGGGGTTGGCAGGTTGTCGGGCGCCCGGGTTATGGCCACAGATTTGCGGGCCAGTGCTTCTCTGGTTGTCGCCAGCCTGGCAGCCGAGGGCGAGACTCATATCTCAAGGGTCTACCATCTTGATCGGGGCTATGATGATCTGGTCGGCAAGCTGAAAGCACTCGGCGCCAAAATCAGGAGAGAAAAAGAGTGATTTTTTGCACTCATTTATTATGGGAATAATAGGAGATATGGGAGTTATGGGATAGTTAACTCCCATAACTCCCAAATGGCCTTACTTTTTATTACTGCACAGGAGGAAAAAATGAAATTTATTATTACAAGCATCATTATGGGGGTATTGTTGACGATGACACAGGCACATGCAGAGATGAAGACCTTGGCTTCAGGCCTCAAGTACGATGAGAGCGTGGTGGGTACCGGGGATGAGGCTAAAAGCGGCAAATTGGTTGAAGTTCATTATACCGGCTGGCTTGATGAGGGCAGCGGCAAAAAAGGCACCAAGTTCGACAGCTCGCTTGATCGAAAACAGCCTTTTATCTTTCCTTTAGGAGCTGGTCGGGTCATCAAGGGGTGGGATGAAGGAGTTGCCGGCATGAAGGTCGGCGGCAAGCGAACGCTCTATATCCCGCCGGCCCTTGGCTATGGCGCAAGGGGGGCGGGCGGCGTTATCCCGCCGAACGCCAATCTTATCTTCGACGTTGAACTGATAGGCGTGAAGTGAGCAAAAGGGGCCGGAAAGGCCCCTTTTGCTTTGTTACTGTTTTTTATTCAACTCCTCGTCGATCTTTTTCAGGCGCTCTTCACCTTGATTCGCCATCTCTTTTGCCTTTTCTAACGGACTTCGCATTTTCTCAACGGCCTGATCAGCCACCTGGTCAGTCATCTTTTTGATGTTGTCTTTGGATTTAGTCACAATGTCTTCTTTTGTCTTGGTGCACGCCAGGAGAGTCGGCGGAACCAGTAAGAATATAAGAACCAGACGGCGCAGTTTGTTGTTCATAGGTGATGAAGCGTCCTTTTGCGTTAGCTTCGTTTAGTTTGAGGATGGTTCAGAAGGGTAGCCTTGATAACAAATTCATCTAGCTGGTCAAGCTTTTGGAACAGGCCTTTTTTGAAAAGGCTGTTCATGGAGATTATCACATTGTTATTACGGTTGCGATGCACTACCCCGTTGATGATCATTTGTTTGTCTGGATCGTTAGGCATTATGATGAGAAATATGTTGCGATTGACGGCAACCCCGTGATGAATTTCCTTAGTGTCAAGTAGTTCGATACGGATAAATTTTTCGGAAAAGTCGCGGATCAGACAGGGGTGACGTTTTTTCTCCTTCGGTAGTTGGATCTCAGCCGGGATTTCAGTGTTAACTCTCTGCATCCGTCGCAGATTCATACATTCAAAAGTGTCTATTTGCGGTTCAAGTAAAACCAGCTTGCTGTTGGCGTAATGCCCATCTTTGAGTACGATATTTTTACTGACAACCGTATCAATATGGTAGATTCCCCTGACATTGGGAGTTCGGGCGAACAGAGTGATCGTACTGCCGCGCATGAAATCATTAATCTTTTTTTCTGAAGATTTTTGATCATCTACGTTCCAGCTTTTCTTAGTCGTATAATCTATGGTGGTTCTGGTGATCAGTGGCAGAAGGATATGGAAACTGTCAATATTTTTGATGGAAATTTTGGCATCAGGGGTAACAAGATTTAGAACCGGACCTGTCGCTGTCTTAGCGAAGGAGATATCATTGTGGGAGTAAATGCCGTGATTGTTGATCATGTATCCGACCAGCAGGGAATCGAGCTTGATATCTTTTTTGAACTCAGGATAGTAGCCAATCGGGGCGCCGACCGGGAACTCGTTGATTATTCCAAAAACATTCTCAATGCTATGGCCTGGTTGCAGGTTATCATTTTCTTTAATCTTTGATTTCTTGCCCTTAAGGGTGAGAAGATCGAGTAATTTCATCTCGTATCCTAAGTGATTATAGTTTCGTAGGTGTAAAAAACGGTGCTGAAGTTGTGAAGTATATAATTTTATGACATATTTTTAGACCTTTATTGAGTATATGTCAAGGTGTATCGTTATAACTGCTATTAACTGAGGCCTTTATCGAGTCTGACCAATTCAGCAGTAGGCCTTTTTTTTCAGATCAGTAACTTGACACTGACTGTTCTCAGTGCTATCAAGAACCTGCACACTGAATTATGTTTACTGTCTGACTAGTTAAACATCAACCGGTCCATTGATACGCCATGAAAAAAATAGTTTTGATCAGCCCGGCTTACCGGACAAAACTGCTGGAAAACGTTCGGGTTCTGGCGCTGCCGCCTCTAAATCTTGCCATCCTGGCGAGCCACACCCCGGAACGTTTTAGTGTGCAGATTGTCGATGAGGCTGTCGAAGATATAGACTTCGATATGGCGGCCGATCTGGTGGGGATTACCTGCATGACGCCGATGGCTCCCAGGGCCTATGAGATCAGTGCCCGTTTCAAGGCGCGCGGCGTGCCGGTGGTTCTGGGCGGTATTCACCCTTCAATTATGAGCGAAGAAGCAATCCGATACGCTGATGCAGTGGTGGCCGGAGAGGCCGAAAATATCTGGCCCCGGGTTCTTGCTGATTTCGAACAGAACTGTATGCAGGGCATTTATCGGGCCGCAGAAAGACCGGATATCGAATTCCTGCCGGCTCCCCGGCGTGATCTCTACAAACCGGACAGTTACTTTGTCCAGACCGTCCAGACCTCGCGGGGTTGCCCACACAACTGCAAATTCTGTTCGGTGACGCTGTTTAACGGCGGCAGATACCGGCTGCGCGACATTGATAGGGTTATCGATGAGATCAATGCCATCAATAAAAAGCGCATCTTTATCATCGACGACAACATCATCGGCTCCGGTAAAACCTCGATTGACCGGGCCTTTAAACTCTTTGCCCGATTAAAGGACTGCGGTAAGGAGTGGGGTGGTCAGACCTGCCTGAACATCGTCGAACATGAGGGTCTGCTGAAAGCCGCCGCCGACAGCGGGGCCAAGGCCTTTCTGATCGGCTTTGAATCTATTCAGACAGAGTCACTGGTGGCCATGAACAAAAATATCAATCTCAGGCCGAACACCCGGAACTTCAAGGACGCGGTCAAGAAGATCCACGATCATGGCATCGCCATTGTCGGCGGCTTCATGTTCGGTACTGACAGTGACACCATGGAGTCCTTTCCCCGCACCCTTGATTTTATCATGGAATCCAGGATCGATGCGGTCCAGTTGAGCATCCAGACACCACTGCCCGGTACCGCCCTCTACCAGCAGTTGGCCGAGGAAAATCGCCTGCTGTTGGCCGACTATCCCAAAGATTGGGAGAACTACAACATCTTTGAACCGGTATTCCAACCCAGGAACATGACGCCGGAAGAGCTCTACCAGGGGCTGATCGACGCCTACCGGCGGGTCTCCTCCTTTGGTCCATCGGTTCGCCGCGGCTTAAGAACGTTCATCAAAACCCGCAGCCTGTTTTCAACCAGCATATCTTTTTTCTGGAACTACGACAGCTATCGGACAATCAGCAAAATAACCGGTCAGCCCAAGAGCTCTGTCTGATTTATGATCTGAGTCGGACTAGATGGCTTCAGACCACAAGCCTGGCGTTTTTAAAATATTATTGATTCCCCGGCTTGGTTTTCCACCGTTTGTGCATCCAGACCCATTGTTCTGGATAACGGCGGATGATATTCTCGTAGACGTCCGAGCATTTTTGGGTATTGACCTGATGGTCGAGCTCTTCGTTGTCGGTAAAGACAAGATCGATAGGTGCTGAGCACTCGATATGGTAGGAGAAGTCGTCCTTGAGCCGCATAAATATGGGAACAAGCGGCAGTTTAAACTTGCGGGCCAGGACAACCGGGCCGGTGGGAGTAAAGGTCGGCTGACCGAAGAAGTTGACAAAGACGCCTTGGACCCTGGTGTCCTGATCGATGAGCATGCCGACGGTCTGTCCATCTTTCAGACAACGGAGGATCTCCCGGGTGCTCTTGCCCCTGGCGATATTTGTGTAGCCCGCACTATTGCGGGTTTCGACGATCAGTCTGTCCAGGCGCTCGTCAGAATGTGTAGCGCCAACCACCTTGAATTTATAACCGTTTTGGGCCAGCCAGGCCCCAAGCAGTTCCCAGTTGCCGAAATGAGCGGTGATCATCAAAGAACCGCGACCAGGCGCCATGGCTTGGTCAAGGTGTTCAATACCCTCAATCGTGATCAGTTTGTTGATTCCTGATTTGATGATGTTGGGTTCTCGGATGAAATCAGCCACCACCGTGCCGAAATGGAGAAAAACGCGGTGGGCCAGTTGGCGGATCTCGAGTTCGGACTTTTCATTACCAAAGGCAATAGTGAGATGTCGGATGGTAAGCTGCCGTATTCCTCTGCCCAATCGGAAGATTATATCGCCAACTCCCCGCATGAGGAGAATTGCCGGTTTCCGGGGCAGAAGGCGCAAAAGGCCGACCAGGGCAAGTACAAGCCAGTAGAAAAGGGTGAGTTGAATCCGGATGTAAAGACTTTTTTTCGCCATGCCTGTACTCTAGACTTCTAATCCGGGCGTGTCAAGTCCGGGACGGCGATCCGGGGCGGTCAATAAGGCTAAAGAGCTTGACCGACAAGGCCTTGAATGCTACTATAGACAACCTAATTCTGGCGATCACAGGAACGAAATAAGCTGCAGCCTCTGAGTGTGGAGGGGGCTTGGTTTTGGTCTCTGGAGGAGATACCGTTTGTCGAAATTCTTTCATGCAATCAAGTGCGGAAGCGCTCGGTATGCTTCTGTGAATCGATTGATCCCCCTGCTTTTGGCTCAAGGTATTTAGGTTATGACCCTTGATCGGTTTGCTTATCTGGAGGCAGAGCAGTTGGGGCCCGAGGAGCTGACCATTCTGAGGACAGTACCAAAACGTTGGGGCAGGATGGATCGCTTGAGCCGTCTGGCCATTGTCGAAGTCGGTCGTGCCCTGATTGATGCCGGATTGCGCAGGCCAGGAGTTGTCAGCCAGGAGTCCTTGAGTCGGACCGGACTGGTAGCCGCTACCCGGCGGGGCTCGCTCGCCACCGATCTTGCCTATGCAAAAACCATGGACCAAGGGCTTGGGCTGGCCAGTCCGCTCCTGTTCAGTTATACCTTGGCTAACATTGCCCTGGCTGAGGCGGCGAGTCACTTTGGTATCAAAGGGCCGGTCTATGCTCTTTATAGTGAGAAAAGTCCGTTGACTGCGGCGCGGCGTGAAGCTGAGCGCTGGCTTAAAACCGACCGGGATATTGCTGTGATGGTGGCAGGTGAAATTGACTGTTATTGGGGCGATGGCGCCCTGTTAAGCGTTGCTGATTTTGTTGTCCTCCGCAATGATGAGAAGTAATTGACAGGTGGATAGTACTCATTAATCTTGATTAAAGGTCCCTTGAATGCCGCATCTAACTCTTATCTATCCGAAATGGCAGAAGATTCCTGAACAGACTGAATTTCATCTGCCGCCCCATGCGCCGGTCTGTGTGGCGGCTGAGATTCCGGATAACTACGAACTTCAGTTTATCGATGAGAATGTCGATCCGCTTGATTTCAGCCGGTCAACCGACGTAGTTGCCATTTCCATGATGCTGACCTGTCAGGTGCCGCGAGGCCTTGAGATAGCGGCCAGGTATCGGGATATGGGGATCCCGGTCATTGCCGGCGGCATTGCCGTCATGCTGCACGTAGATGAGATCGCCCCGCAGGTGGACAGTATCTTCCTGGGCGAGGTTGAAAACGGTCGGTTGGCCGGGGTTTTGAACGACCTGCAAAACGGCCGGTTAAAGGCGCGATACGACTATTTCCATGATTTCCCGCCGATCGAGTCGGTGGGCCCGGCCCGGCGCACCATTTTGAATAAGGAGCGCTATATCTACCGGGGGGTCCAGATGGTTGATCTGGTCCATGCTTCTCGTGGTTGCCGGTTCAATTGTTTCCCTTGCGCCACAGCCTATCTGGGTGGCAGAAAGTTTCGACCCCGTCCGGTTGACCGAGTTGTTGAGGAGATAGCCGGACTCGATAACAACCGGCTCTTCCTGGTCGATAACTCCCTGGCCCAGGATCGCGACTGGCTCATTGACCTCTTCAGCGCTCTTAAGCCGCTCAAGAAGAAATGGATCTGCCATCCTATCCTCGATGAGGAGGATATAGTTGCCAAGGCGGCTGAGGCTGGTTGCTGGTATGTCTATCAGGCTGTTTTCGATACCTCGGACGTTATCCGCAAGCGGGTCAAGTGTCTCAAGGATCATGGGATCGGGGTCGAGGCCGCGGTTCTGCTCGGCCCTGATAATCAGGATGCCGACTATATCAAGCGACTCGTTGATTTCTTGCTCGAGATCGACGTGGATATGGCGGAGTTTTCGCTGCTCACCCCCTTTCCGCATGCGCCGGTAACTGCCATGTATGAGAAAGAGGGGAGGATATTGCATCGCGACTGGCGGCGGTATACCACTGCCGAGGTCTGTTTTAAGCCGAAAAAGATGACGCCGGAAAAATTGCAGGAGATGTATCACTATGCCTGGGAGACTTTTTATAAGGATATGTCACAGTCGTTACGGATGGCGCGGCTTTTTCATACCGTGGTCAAGCGGGAGATCGCCGACGGGACTTATAAAGCCGCCCCCCGTTTTGCCGAGCGCCGGCACTCCTGGCATCAGGAGCAAGGACCGGTCTGATGGGGATTGACTGTCTGCTCGTCTCCACCAATCAGGTGATCAACCCCTATCCGGTTTATCCTCTTGGTGTAGCTTGTCTGATCGGGGCGATGGAGGCGGCCGGCCATTCTACCCGGCATTATGACGTATTGGCGCGGGGTGGTGTTGACCTGCTCCGAGACTGGCTCATTTCCTCGCCTCCTGATCTGGTCGGCCTTTCCATTCGTAATCTTGATACCGTCGACAGCACGGCGCCGGATAGCTTTATCGGCAGCGTCACCGAGATCATGTCCGTGGTCCGGCAGTATACGACCGCTCCGGTTGTTCTGGGCGGTCCGGCCTTTTCGATTATGCCCGAAGAGGTCATGGAACTGCTCAAGGCTGATTACGGCATTGTCGGTGAGGGCGAGATTCTCCTGCCCTGGCTGGCTGACCAGCTTGACCGGGGCAGACCTCCGGCAGAGAAGATCCTGCGGGCTGTTCCATCTCCAAATCCTTGGAGCCGGGTTTGTTTTGATAAGGCAACAGTCGAATATTATCTGGGCTTGGGCGGCATGCTCAATGTTCAGACCAAACGGGGTTGTCCGTATCGTTGCGCTTACTGCTCGTATCCAACTCTGGAGGGCAGGCAGTATCGTTTGCAAGACCCGGAGAAGGTCGTTGAGACGGTTATGCGGGCCACCCGCGATTTCGGGGCCAGATACATTTTTTTTACGGATTCGGTTTTTAATGATGCCCAGGGCCACTATCTGAAGGTTGCCGAGGCCTTGCTCCGTGCCGGCAACACTACCCCCTGGTGCGCCTTTTTTCGACCGGAGGGTCTTGAGCGGGATGGCCTTGAACTCCTCAAGCAGGCAGGCCTGAGCGCCATGGAACTGGGAACGGATGCGGCGTCTGATACAACCCTGGCCGGTCTCAACAAGGGTTTCAACTTTGCCGAGGTGATCCGGGCCAATGATCTGGCGGTTGATCTGGGCCTGCCCTGCGCCCATTTTATCATCTTTGGCGGACCAGGTGAGGATGCCGACACCCTGGCCCAAGGTATTGACAACGTGGCGCGACTCAAACACTCCGTTGTTTTTCCCTTTACCGGGATCAGGATTCTGCCTGGTACGGATATGGCTGCCCGAGCCCTGGCTGATGGCGTGATCACGCCGGGCCACTCCCTGCTCGCCCCGGTTTTTTATTTCTCACCTTTAATTTCCGCGCCGGAGATTGATGGGGCTCTGCGCCGGGCCTGGACCGGCCGATTTGATCGGGTCTATCCGGCAAGCTCCATGGAAGAGAGGAGCAGACGTCTGCATCAACGCGGTCATATCGGACCCATGTGGGATTATTTGATCAGCCAACGAGGGTGAGCTTGCAAGTGATGAGTGAAGTCAGGATGAAGGGGGGCTTTACACCACGGACGTTGCTGGTCATCCCGGTCTATAACCACGGTGCTACCCTGCGATCTGTTGTTGAGCAGGCCTTGACTGCCGGCTGGCCGGTTCTGGTGGTAGACGACGGCAGCACCGATGGCGGAGCTGAGACCTTAGGCGGTTTGGCCTGTCGTCTCCTGAGTCTGGCCAGTAATTCCGGCAAGGGCATGGCGTTGCTGGCCGGCGCGGCCTGGGCTGCTGAAGCCGGATATGAGGCGATCATCAGCGTTGATGCCGACGGACAGCATGATCCTCGGGAAGCCTCTCTGCTCCTGGCTGAGGCGACAAACCATGACTGGCCGGCGATTGTCATCGGCAGCCGCCGCATGGTTGAGAGTACCGTGCCTAAATCCAGTCTGTTCGGACGGGCCTTTTCAAACTTCTGGGTACGCATGGAGTGTGGACAGGAGCTTGCCGATACCCAGAGCGGTTATCGCCTCTATCCGGTTGCCGAGATGCTGCAACTGGCGCTCCGGTCCCGGCGCTATGATTTTGAGGTTGAGGTCCTGGCCAGAGCTGCCTGGGCCGGTATTCCGATCTATTCGGTATCTGTCTCAGTCCATTATCCGCCGGGGGCGGAACGTACCTCCCATTTCCATCAGCTCAAGGATAACTTTCGTTTGACCATTCTCCATACCAGGCTGGTGATCCGCGCCCTTATGCCATTCCCTCATCGCCGGTTGATCGGGCGGTCAAATGGTTTTGTTGCCGGTGAGGCCGCCAGGGTCAAATCTGTTGTTCTGCATCCGATTAAATTTATCCGGCAGATATGTCTGGAACATACCACGCCATTTCAATTGGCAGTTGCTGTCTGGCTCGGAGTTTTTCTCGGCGCCCTGCCGCTCATTGCCGTACATACGGTGGTGATTCTCTATGTCGCTCATCGTTTGCATATCAATAAACTGGCGGCGGTAGGCGCCAGCCAGTTCTGTATGCCGCCGCTGGTGCCGGTCCTCTGTATGCAGATCGGCTACTTTTGCCGGCACGGCCAACTGCTTTGGGATATTAACTGGGAAACCATGGTGGTGCAGATTCACGAGCGGTTGTTGGAGTGGTTTTTCGGCTCTTTGCTGCTCGGGCCGGCTTTCGGTCTATTATTGGGCGGAGTTACTTATCTGACCGTATCCAGGCTGAGAGGCAAAAGCTGTTCCGAGGCCTTAGCCATGAAAAATGAGTGAGTTCGATGGGCCGAATATTCTGGCGGAAACTCGAGGGGTTTGGTCATGCTATCTTTTATGTGTGCCTGTTTATCGGTGGCCAAACCGGCGCCTATCTGCTGTTGGGGCCGGTGGTTTTTTTCTATGTGCTGGTGAGTCGTCGTAGCCACCGGTTGACAAAAGCCTATCGGCAGCGCAGGTTTCCGGAGCACCGTGGAGTTAACGCTTGGCTTGATACCTTTAGAATAGTATATTCATTCGGGCAGATTCTGGTTGACCGGGCCTGGCTCGGCATTCGCAAAGAGGTGGGTCTGGAAGGCGAACTCGTCGGCCGTGACCGTTTGCTCAGGACGGTGGCCGAGGGTAAAGGCCTGGTGTTGCTTACTGCCCATGTCGGTAACTGGCAGACGGCACTCTCCCATATCTGTGATCTGGCTGTGCCGGTTAATTCGCTGATGCATTACGATCAGGCGGCGGTCGCCAAGCACTATTTTGATTTGCGCGGCGAGCAGACGCCGTTCAGGATTATCAATACAGAGGGCCTGATGGGTGGTTTGGTCGAGGCCACCGCTGCTCTGATGCGAGGGGAGGTAGTCACGGTTATGGCCGATCGCTATATCAAAGGCCCTTTTGTGACTGCTGATTTTATTGGATCGCCGGTGCGACTGCCTGCCGCTGCTTATAGTCTGGCCGCAGCTACAGGTGCGCCGCTGGCGGTACTGTTGGCGGCCAAAACCGGTAGAACCAGGTATAGCCTTACGGTGTGGGATATTTTTACTCCGGTAATAGGTGACCGGCAGGAGCGGCAAAAAAACCTGGCTGTCGGTGCTGCCAGGTTTGCCGGTGCGTTAAATGAGTATGTCCGGCAGTACCCGTATCAGTGGTACAATTTTTTTGATTTCTGGAGGCAGTAGAATTTTTTCAATCGGAGTGGAGACTAATGGAAGAACTCAAGCAACAGCTTAAAGAGATTATTGTCCGTGATTTAAAACTGCAGGATGTTAAACCGGCAGATATTAACGATGATGCCCCCCTTTTTGAGGAAGGCATGGGACTGGATTCCCTGGATGCCGTTGAGATGGTTGTGTTGATTCAGAAACATTTCGGCGTTCAGATCGAGGATATGGACGAAGGCAAGGAGGCATTCAGGTCCATCAATGCCCTGGCGCAGTTTATTATGCAGCGGCGTGCCGGGAAATAATTTGGATTATCGTCATGCGGCAAGATAGTCGGTCAGAAAGGGTGGGAACAAGAGAGAGGGTGGCCGTAACCGGTCTTGGTTCCATCTCTGCTGCCGGTAAGGATGTGCCTGAACTTCTGGCCAGCCTTGCGGCCCGCCGGGTCAGAAGCGGACCTGTGCCGCCATGGCTTTTTACAACGGCGCTCAAGTATCCGGTTTTTGCCGGGCCGCGTGAAGTTGTTACATCTACCGCCCGATTTTTGCTCGATCAGGCTGCTCCGCATTTTTTACCCGAAACTGTCAGCCGTACGGTTTTGTTAGCGTTGAGCGCCACAGCCGAAGGCCTGGCCCAGGCCGGTGTCGATCTTGCCCTGTTGCGTAGTTGCCGGGTGGGGATTGCTTTTGGCACGACAGTCGGTTGTACTTTCCACAATGAAGAGTACTATAATGCCTGGCGACATGGATTGCAGCCGGATCTACAGCCCGTCCGATATTTCTTGGGTGCAAATCTGGCAGCTGCTCTGCATGCCATCCTTGGCACCAGAGGGCCGGCTGCCGTTGTCACCAACGCCTGTGCCTCAGGCACTGATGCTATCGGTCTGGCCAGGGACTGGCTCAACAGCGGTCAATGCGACATTGCCATTGCCGGTGGCGCCGATGAACTGTCTCGGGTAGCCTATAACGGTTTTGTCAGCCTGATGCTTGCCGATACGGCACCGTGTCGACCCTT
>Ga0208863_1001268_pt1 | contig 16759 bp, 17 predicted proteins | sample RifOxyD3_FD_184040 | JGI IMG/M metagenome (GOLD analysis project Ga0208863, IMG submission 184040) | Soil microbial communities from Rifle, Colorado - Rifle Oxygen_injection D3 (SPAdes) | ecosystem: Environmental > Terrestrial > Deep subsurface > Rock core/Sediment | place: Rifle, Colorado...
AGCGCGAGATGATAAATGCGAAGCTGGAAATAGCCTTGGTGCGTGCCATCCGGGAGGCAAAGATCCGCAGACACGAACATGTCACGGTAGAGCATATCCTTTACGGTCTGCTGGACGACGAGCTTGCCGCCAGAACTATTGTGGTCTGCGGCGGCGATCCTGAGGGCATGAAAAAAAGACTGGAGGATTTTTTCACCTCCAATCTGCCCATGGTCAATGAGGGGCGTCCGCATGATCCCATCCAGACTCTCGGTTTCAACCGGGTTTTACAGCGGGCTATTGCCCATGTGCAAAGCTGTGGGAAAAAGGAGGTGGATGCCGGGGATGTGCTGGCAGCCATCTTTGCCGAGGCCGAATCTTTCGCTGTATATTTTCTCCATTCCGAAGGAATCAGCAAGCTTGAGGTGATGGAATATCTCTCCCATGGTCATGAAAGAGAAGAGAAACCTCAGGAAAAGAATAAGCCGGGTGACAAGGGTGCGGAAAAAACCAAGGAAACCGAGGCCCTGGAAAAATATACCATCAATTTCAGCGAACGAGCCGCCCAAGGCCTGATTGATCCCCTGATCGGGCGGAGCACCGAATTGCAGAGGGTAATGCAGACCCTGTGCCGCAGGCGCAAGAACAATCCATTGCTGGTTGGCGAACCGGGGGTTGGGAAAACCGCCATTGCCGAAGGCCTGGCCCTTCAGGTACATGAAGGCAAGGTGCCGGGGTTGTTGCAAGGGGTGGAGATCCGGCTTTTGGACATGGGCGGGCTGCTTTCCGGCACCAAGTACCGGGGCGATTTTGAGCAGCGGCTCAAAGCCGTGATTTCCGCAGTGGAAAAAGAGCCGCACATCATCCTCTTCATCGACGAGATCCATACCATTGTTGGAGCAGGGGCAACCAGCGGCGGCAGCATGGACGCTTCCAACCTGCTCAAACCCGCTCTGCAAGCAGGAACCCTGCGCTGCATCGGTTCAACAACCTATGAAGAATACAAGAACTACATCGAAAAAGACCGCGCCCTGGCCCGGCGTTTTCAGAAGATCGACGTCGAAGAGCCAAGCGTGGCCGAAACCTGCGCCATCCTTCAAGGCTTGCTGCCCCGTTACGAAGAGCATCACGGCATCACCTATTCGGCCCCGGCGGTTAAGGCCACGGCGGAACTGGCCAGCCGTTATCTCAGCGATCGTTTTTTGCCGGACAAGGCCATTGATGTGCTGGATGAGATCGGCGCCGCCTTCCGCCTGGCCGCAGGCCCAGTCGACAAGCGACGGACGGTAACGGTGCGCGATGTGGAAAAGGTGGTCTCCCGGATGGCCAGGATCCCGGCAAGAAGCCTTAGCGGCTCCGACCTGACCCATCTTCGCAAACTCGACCCGACCCTGAAAAAGACCATCTTTGGCCAGGATCAGGCGATCAACGCCCTGGTTACGGCAGTAAAGCGTTCTCGGGCCGGGCTGAAACAAACAGAGGGCCCCACCGGCTCCTTCCTCTTTGCCGGACCCACCGGGGTCGGCAAGACCGAAGTGGCCAAACAGCTGGCCGTTGCCATGTCTATACATTTTGAGCGCTTTGATATGAGCGAATATATGGAAAAACATGCGGTTTCCCGGCTTATCGGTGCGCCTCCCGGCTATGTCGGCTTCGACCAGGGCGGGCTTCTCACCGACGCCATCCGCAAGCATCCTTACAGTGTGCTCCTACTGGACGAGATTGAAAAGGCCCATCCAGACCTGTTCGACATCCTGCTTCAAGTTATGGATCATTCAACCCTCACCGACAATGCCGGACGCAAGGCGGATTTCCGCAATGTGATCCTGATCATGACCACCAATGCCGGAGCCCGCGAACTGAGCGAACGAGCCATTGGCTTTACCGGAGACAGCAGGGGTCGAAACGACCGGGCCTTGAAAGATCTCTTCTCACCGGAATTCAGAAACCGGCTGGATGCGATCATTACCTTCAACCCTCTGGACTCCGGGCTAATGGAACGGATCGTAGACAAGATGATCGTGGAGCTGCAAGGTCAACTGGCTGAACGGAAGGTAACAATCAGCATCAGCAGCAGCGCCAGAACCTGGCTGGCCACCAAGGGCTATGACCCGCAATTCGGGGCACGGCCATTAAGAAGGCTTATCCTGCAGGAGGTGGGAGATGCCTTGACCGATGAATTGCTCTTTGGCCGCTTGATCAAGGGAGGCCATGTCCGCATCGGAGTAAAGGCCAACCATCTGACCTACCTCTATGCAAACAAAGGCCAAGAACTGAAAAAAGGTAAGCGTTCACCAAGAACCCACTTTCAGGTAAACCCGGGACTGTAAGCGTTCAGCAGTGCCGCAGATGCGCGAAAGAGGCCTGCGAAGTGTGCTATTGCACATAAGCAGGCCGATGACAAAGCAGATGTGGTGCTGCTGAACGCTTACGAAAAAAGTGCGAACTTTTTCCCAAGGAAGCTGTCTTGGAAAATGAAGCTGAGTTGAGCAGCTTGCCGGATTTTATGCCCTTCAGGGTGCAAACGAAACTTATACCCTCTGGGTGCAAGAACTGGCGCACGGCGGAAAGGCTGCAGTGCGCTGTTTTCATATCAGAAAATATCAAGCAGAAGGAGGGGGATTAAGCATATGCGCAAGGCAATAAAATGGCGGGGATGTTTCGTGAGCGGGTTGTGTCTGTTGGCACTTGTTGCCTGTGAAAATAAAAAGACCGAAAGCAAGGCGGTTGATCAGGCTGCGCCGAAGACTGAAGCCCAGATAGCCAACCCTGCCGGGCCCATTCAGGGAAAAGCCAAAGAGGTACTCCAGGGCGGCGGCTTCACCTATGTTCTTGTTGCTGCCAAAAAGGGAGATATCTGGGTGGCAGTGCCGGAAACCAAGGTTACCGTGGGTGAGGAATGCGCCGTGGACGAAGGGCAGGTCATGCAGAATTTTCCCAGCAAGAGCCTGAACCGGACCTTTAACGAAATTATTTTTTCCTCAGGCTTGGCCGGGAAAAAAGCGGCGCTGACTGAGGCTCATGGCGGCACAGCTACCGGCGCCCCTGCAGCAGCCTCTGCGGCGAAGCCTGCAACTACTGGCGCGGCAGCGACGACTGCGGGTGCTTTTGACGCAGCTATGCATAAGGAAAGCGGTAGCTCGCCAGCAGCGGCGATGCCTGCCGCCAGCAACGAAACGACCCCGGGCAGCGGCAAGGCTGTGGTGCCTTTTGTGGAATTGAAGATTGCCAAGGCCAGTGGCGCCAATGCCTTCAGCGTGGCAGATATTTTCGCCAAAGGCACAGGCCTGAATGGCAAAAAGGTAAAGATCAAGGGGCAGGTGGTCAAATTTTCTCCTCAGATCATGGGGAAAAACTGGCTACATCTTCAGGATGGCACTGGCGATCCTCTGAAGAATACCCATGATCTGGTGATAACCTCAGCAGGCAAGGCAGAAAAAGGTGATATCATCACCGTGGAAGGCGTGCTTGCCGCAAACAAGGATTTTGGCGGCGGGTACAAGTATGTGGTAATTGTTGAAGATGTGACCATTACCCGTTAACCGCAACTCATGCGGGACACCAAGATCAACAGGGTCGTCGTCGTCGGACCGGGTGCCTTGGGCGGGCTGCTGGCCTCTTCCCTCTGCCGAATCATCCCCGGGGAAATCTGGGTTCTGGATCATGACAGCCATCGGGCTGCCCTGCTCCAGGACTCGGGCCTTACCCTTGAGCGGGACGGTCACATAGAACATTTCCTGGTTCAGGCCACTGCCGATGCCAAGCGGATCGGACCCATACCCTTAGTGTTGCTCTGTGTGAAATCCCCGGCCCTTGCTCGAACCATCCCTTCCCTTCTTCCCCTGCTCTCGGAAAACACCCTATTGCTTGCCTGGCAAAACGGGATCGCTCATCTGCCGCTTCTGCTTGCGGCGCAGCTTCCCGGCACTGTGGCCGTGGCAGTTACCTCACTGGGGGCGCATCTTGTCGGACAGGGCCAGGTCCGTTTTGGAGGGGAAGGAGAAACCAGCCTCGGATTTCTCCACAAAGCTTCGCCGGAAGCGAGGCTGGCCCTGAATGAGGTCGTAAAACTTTTCCAGCGGGCAGGCCTTAATGCGCAAGTTAAAAACGATATCCTGATCCAGGTTTGGAACAAACTGCTGGTCAACGTCGGGATCAACGCCCTCACCGCCATCTATAACTGCAAAAACGGCGGGCTTCTGGAAAATGCCGAGACGCTTGACTTGCTACAGGCTGCCGTTCTGGAAGCGGCCAGCGTTGCCCAGGCCAAAGGCATTGCCATTGCTCCAGAGCCAGTGGCTCGGACCATCGCAGTCTGCCGGGCAACCGCCAACAATATTTCTTCCATGCTCCAGGATGTGAGGCAAAACCGACAAACCGAAATCGAAGCCATCAACGGCTCCATCCTGGAAGAAGCCAAGAAGTTGGCTATTCCAGCGCCGATCAACACGGAACTTTATGCCGCGATCAAGGCCTTGGAAAAAAGATATCTGCCAGGATAAAGGGGGTATTTCGTAGCGCTTTCGCCTTGATTTACCTTGACAATTTCCCGAATTCTAATAAAAATAACAAGCTGTCATTAAGCCGTTATTCAAAACATGTAACATTTTGTTTTTTTCAAAACAAATCATGAGGACTTGTAATGTCAAATTATCTCTTTACCTCGGAATCTGTTTCAGAAGGTCATCCGGACAAGGTTGCCGACCAGATCTCGGATGCGATCCTTGACGCCATCCTGACCCAGGACAAGTACGCCAGAGTCGGCTGTGAAACCCTGGTCACCACCGGCATGGCCGTAATCGCCGGCGAGATCACCACCTCGGCCTGGGTGGACATGCCTCAGGTTGTGCGGGAAACGGTACGGGAAATCGGTTATAATTCCTCAGATATGGGGTTTGACTGGCAATCCTGCGCCGTGCTCACCAGCATTGACAAGCAGTCCGCCGATATCGCCATGGGCGTCAACGAAGGCTCTGGGATAGACCTGGATCAGGGCGCTGGCGACCAGGGGCTTATGTTCGGCTTTGCCTGCGACCAAACCAAGGTGCTGATGCCCATGCCCATCACCTATGCCCACCGGCTTGTAAAACGACAGGCCGAGGTGCGCAAGGCCGGGATTCTCCCCTGGCTGAGGCCGGACGCCAAGAGCCAGGTCACCATTGAATACGAAAACAAGAGACCCAAGCGGGTCGAGGCCATTGTCCTCTCCACCCAGCATTCTCCGGAGGTTGACTATGAGGATCTCAAGGAAGGGGTGATGGAGGAGATCATCAAGGTCATAATTCCAGCCGGGATGGTGGACAGCAATACTAAGTACTTCATCAATCCTACCGGACGTTTTGTTATCGGCGGCCCGGTAGGCGACTGCGGGGTTACCGGTCGCAAGATCATCGTTGACACTTACGGCGGCATGGGCTCCCACGGTGGCGGCGCTTTTTCCGGCAAGGACCCATCCAAGGTGGATCGCTCTTCTTCCTACATGGGCCGCTATGTGGCCAAAAATCTGGTAGCCGCCGGAATCGCCACCGAGATCGAGGTGCAAATCGCCTATGCCATCGGCATTTCCAAGCCGGTTTCCATCAATGTCAACTCCTTTGGCACCGGCAAGATCAGCGATGAGCGGATCAAGGCGCTCATTGACGCGCATTTTGATCTGCGGCCCAAGGCCATCATCCAGCATCTTGATCTATTGCGCCCGATCTACAAAAAAACCGCAGCCTATGGCCACTTTGGCCGGGAGCGGGAAGAGTTTACCTGGGAGCGCACCGACAAGGCCGAGATATTGAAAGATGCCGCCGGCATCAAGTGCAAGTAGGCGCAACAACGATACAGATCCACGATTGAAGACGCAAAGGGTGGCTAAACGGCCACGGTTGTAGTGGCGACTTTTTGCGATGTTAACCAAATAATGAACGCCTCACCCCGTGCCACGGCGCGGTCAGGAGAAAACAGCGATGAAGACACCAGCAAAAAAATCCCCGGCAAAGAAGGCTCCGGCTCAAAAACAGACCGATTTCAAGGTTGCGGATATGAGTCTGGCCGATTGGGGCCGTAAAGAAATCAGGATCGCGGAAACCGAGATGCCGGGACTCATGGCCCTGCGCGAAGAATTTGGCAAAAAGCAGCCCCTCAAGGGGGCAAGGATCTCCGGCAGCCTGCACATGACCATCCAGACTGCGGTTCTGATCGAGACCCTGGTTGCCCTGGGCGCCCAGGTGCGTTGGGCCTCCTGCAACATCTTCTCCACCCAAGACCACGCCGCCGCCGCCATTGCCGCAGTGGGCATTCCGGTTTATGCCTGGAAAGGCGAAAGCATTAAGGAATACTGGTGGTGTACAGAAAAGGCTCTTACCTGGCCGGACGGCAACCCGCCCAACATGATTCTCGACGACGGCGGCGACGCCACCCTGCTGGTGCATAAGGGCGCCGAGTTCGAGAAGGCTGGAAAGGTGCCGGTGGCTAAGAAGACCGACAATGAGGAATGGCAGGCGGTTTTGGCCGTACTCAAGCAGGACTTTACCACAGACAACCAGAAATGGACCGCCGCCGCCAAGGCAATCCGTGGCGTGACCGAGGAAACTACCACCGGGGTGCATCGTCTCTACCAGATGGAAAAGGCGGGCGGCCTGCTTTTTCCTGCGATGAACGTCAATGACTCAGTGACCAAGTCCAAGTTCGACAACCTCTACGGCTGCCGCGAATCATTGATGGACGGCATCAAGCGCGCCACCGACGTGATGATCGCCGGCAAGCTCGCAGTTATCCTCGGCTACGGCGACGTAGGGAAGGGCTGCGCCCAGGCCTTCCGTGGCTTAGGAGCTCAGGTGTGGATCACCGAAATCGACCCGATCTGTGCGCTTCAGGCAGCCATGGAAGGTTATCGGGTAATGACCATGGAAGAGGCTGCATCCCAGGGAGACATCTTTGTCACCGCCACCGGTAACGAGAAGGTCATCAACCACGCCCACATGAAGGCCATGAAGGACGAAGCCATTGTCTGCAATATCGGCCATTTCGACTCAGAGATCGACGTGGCCTCGTTGCGCAAGTACACCTGGGAGAATATCAAGCCCCAGGTTGACCATATCATTTTCCCCGATGGCAAAAAGATCACCCTGCTGGCTGAAGGCCGTCTGGTGAACTTGGGTTGCGCCACCGGCCATCCGAGCTTCGTGATGTCCGCCTCCTTCACCAATCAGGTGCTGGCCCAGATCGAGCTTTTCGCCAATACCAAAAAGTATGAGAAAAAGGTTTATGTGCTGCCCAAGGTGCTGGATGAGAAGGTGGCGCGCCTCCATCTCAAGAAGCTCGGTGTACATCTCACCGAGCTTTCCAAGGTACAGGCCGCCTATATCGACGTACCGGTGGGCGGTCCCTACAAGGCGGATCATTACCGCTATTGATTTTTGAACAAAGTATGTGTGCCAGGGGTACCGGGTTTCCGGTGCCCCTTTTTTATTGGTGCGCCAGGGAGATATCCCCGGAGATAACGGAATGGCTCTGGCCCTGAGCATCTCGGATATGGAGCAATCCCTCCTCATCCGGGCCAAGGGAGATGCCGGTGATGATCTTCCCCTGATTGTTCACCCAGGATACCTCTAGCCCGGCGTGGATATCCCGTTGCCGCCATTCGGCCAGGATATTGAAAAAATCCCCTTGTTCCAGTCGGGCCACCACTAGATCAAGTTCGGCAAGAAGAGCCACGAGCAGGGGGCCTCTATCATGGTAGGTGCCAGTTTCCGCCAGCAGCGAGGTGGCCTTGGTTAGTAGCTCCCCGGAAAATGATTCCGAAGGGGTGTTCACATTGAGGCCGATGCCGATCACCACCGCAGTCTGTCCGGCTCCGGCCACAGCCTGGGTTTCACTGAGGATGCCGCCACATTTCTTGCCGTGCAGGTAAAGATCGTTGGGCCATTTCAGGCCAGGGTGGCAGTGGGTGTGGCTTTCCAGAGCCTTGCACAGGGCAAGGCCAGCAGCCAAGGTGAGCTTGGGGAAATCATAGGGGGCAAGGCGCGGGCGCAGGATCAGGGAGAAATAGAGGCCGGTACCGGGAGGTGAGTGCCAGACCCGATCTACGAGACGGCCTCGGCCCGCGCTCTGGCTGTCGGCCACGACTAGGGTGGCGTCCGGGGCCCCGGTATTGCTTAAGGCTAAGGCGAGGTCGTTGGTTGAGGCTGTGTTGGTGAAGAAGTGGACCGGGTGCCGGCCCAGTTCGCCGGTACGGATCATGGTTTGCCAGAGGTCGTCGGACCTTGGTATTGCGGGCTTTTCTTTCAGGTTTTTAAATTTTGATGACCGCATAATCACAGTAATCCGGATAAATTTTATCCTTCTGTTCATTTCTTTGTTTGCCCAAAGAAACGAACCAAAGAAAGGGCACCCCTGTCCCTTGTCCCGCCGGAGGCGGGATGCCCTGTGCTCCTCGACGCTGCCGGGGCTTTGCAAACTCGCTGCGCTCAGACAGTGCAAATCCCTTTTTCGGCAGCCTCTCCGGTGCTCGGCGGCGGGCCAATGGGATTTTAACTGCATCGGAAAACAGAGGACTTTAGCTGGGATTGCTTGATAAGCAATCTCAGCTTGTGCTGCTCAAGCCGTCAGCTTTTTGGCGATTTGGGCCACATGTTGGCCCTGGAAACGCGCGCCCGCAAGTTCATTCTCACTGGGAACCCGGCTGCCGCTATCCCCGGCAATGGTGGAAGCGCCATAGGGGGAACAGCCGCTGATCCCGTCCATGGTCATCTGCCCCACAAAGGTATAGGGCAGGCCGACGATGACCATGCCCTGATGGAGCAGGGTGGTGTGAAAGCTCAGGATCGTGGATTCTTGCCCGCCATGCTGGGTATTCGAGCTGGCAAAGACGCTGCCCGGTTTGCCGACCAGGGCGCCCTTTAACCATAGACCTCCGGTGGCATCGAGAAACTGCCGCATCTGCCCGCACATGTTGCCAAAGCGGGTGGGAGTGCCAAAGATGATCGCATCCGCTCCAGCCAGTTCCTCCACCGTGCAGACGGGAACCTGGGCCTGCTCCTTCTGCGCCGCGCCCATCTTTTCCAGCACCGGTTCGGAAAGCGTTTCCGGAACCCGCCGCAGCACGGCCTTGGCCCCCTCGACCAGACGAACCCCTTCCGCGATAGCCTGCGCCATTTTGTAGATGTGGCCGTACATTGAGTAATAGACGATGAGGACTTTCATGACGATCTCCTTGATGCGAGTTTATCTTTACAAGCCATCTTAGGCTATGTGGCGAACTCGGCGATCTCAATTGTCTGGTTACGCCCTGACGGGCTAACCCGACCTACAGGCTTTTTTTACGAGTCCATCATTTTTGCTGACACAGGGTACCGTTCCGGGTGTCTGATGGATTCAAGCGTCAGGTCAACATCTATATCTGGCCAATAAAAATGTCCAGGCTGTGGGCACTCTACATTCAGGATAGCTGCCACCTTGGCTTCCTTGAACCAGGGAAATTCTTCAAATGGTAAAAACAACCCCTCCTCTGCCACAAGCAGCCAAACACCATGCGGGGAAATATTAGTCACCTCAAGCAGAGAAGTGTCGGTGCCAAGAGGTTGTAATTTCATGGACATGCTCCTTAATGAGGGCATTGGACATGGACAGGAATTCGTGGCTATTCCCGGGAAAAGAAGAGAAAACGCAATCCCTTTTCGATGAAAACGATTGGGCTCATTATTGTAGTGTTCCTTGCAAGTTCCTGGTTCAGCGATTTTGTTGGTTGGTTTTTACAATGCAGAAATAAATCTGGCTCCCTTTTCTACCTTGTTTATAGTCCCCATTTTCAGATTTCCGTAAAGTAATCTGAATCTAAGCGTTTCAACTCATATGTGGCGTCGGTAGCGACACCAACGCCAAAGTCGATCATAAATTGGGCAAGTTGTTGGCCGTCGATAAGTATGATTTTATTTTCAATGGCAGCTACATACTCATGGGCCCCCTGAGAGAAATCAGAAGTTGTGATAAAAATTCCTTTCCGTGCACGTTTGCCCTGCAAGGCTCCGGCAAACTTTTGAATTTCTGGACGAGAAATGATATTTTCCCATTTCTTAGCTTGAATATAGATGATGTCCAGACCCAAGCGATCTTCCTTGATAATGCCATCAATTCCTTCATCTCCACTTTTGCCAATTGCTTGCCCTGCATCTTGCCTGGAGCCGCCATATCCCATTTTGACGAGGACTTCGACAACGACTTTCTCGAAAAAATTAGGAGAGGAAGCTTTCAACTGTGAGATAAGCTCACTTGCAAGATTTTCTCGCAACGTCATATATGCTTCTTCAAGACGCTCGGCTGGTGTCTTGCTTTCCTTCTCGTCACATTCCGAAGTGGTTTCATCATCTTCGCGATTTTCTTTATGCCGATCTCGTGCCACAATATATTCTGGGAATTGCCTCAAGAATTGCAGGTTGATTTCAGCCGGGGACTGGCCTAAAATATGTTTACCCTGTCCGGTAATACGAAAAATACCACGTCGCGTATTTTCAATAAGGTTCGCCATTTTCATATGAGCTCGTGCCCAAGCAACACGGTTGTCGAATACGCATTGCTGGCCACTAGGGAGAAGCTGCTTTTGCTCATCTTCCGTTAGTCCGAATTCTTGAGAAAGTGCATCTATCGCCTGCCGGTTAGTGTGTTCCTGCCCATCAGCACAGAACTTAAGGAGAGGCAGCATAATGCTTTGAAAATCAGGTATGGACATATTGCCCCTTTTGTTCATGCGAAACAGTGGTTTAGGTCTAATGAACCAAATAGTCCTGAGTAAATTCTTGCTTATCGATTCTATGCTGAAACAAGGCGAGTAAGTCAATCAAAAAGCTGATTGCCATCAAACTTCAGTCATAAAGCGACAACACCATGAGCTGGAGCGGCGCAAGCCGCTCTTCTATTTTCCCCATTGTCACGCCGCCGAGCACCGGAGAGGCTGCCGAAAAAGGGATTTGCACTGTTTGAGCGTAGCGAGTTTGCAAAGCCCCGGCAGCATCGAGGAGCACAGGGCATCCCGCCTCTGGCGGGACAAGTGACGGGGTGCCCTTTCTTTGGTTCGTTTCTTTGGGCAAGCAAAGAAATGAACAATACACTGGCACTACTTAAAGTTCGATGATACTCAAAATCAAAAACAGAACAAAAAGAAGGTGTTCAAGCAGCTTTACCGTGAGCCTTCAGCACCGACAATGCCTCCGGGTCATGATCCAGCAAGACCAGCGCTTCTGATGACAGACCCATTACTCAAGAGAAAGCACTAATCGCTTACCTAAAGCCGCAGCCATCTTATCCAGTTGACGGAGTGACGGCCAATGCTTTGGATCCTCTAAGCGAGATACAGCAGGCCACGATGTGCCGAGAGTGCGGGCAAGGTCTGAAAACTTTTTCTCTCCCCGGTTTAACTTGACGAGAAGAGCCGCCTGGATGTTGACATCAGGCGAAATCATATGCACGTCAGCGCCTGATTCGGAGTGAGGAAGAGGGATAATCTCGTTATCTTCCATCCTTGATTTAAGAGTTAGGTCTAATACCTCTATGGCGTTGTAATTGGCCTCTTCAAGGGTGTCTCCTTCGCTGATGGCTTCTGGAAAGTCAGGAAAAGTTATGGTATATCCGCCTTCATCGGCTGGATCAAATATAGCGGGATATTCGATTTTCATTTTAGTTTTACCCCCGATTGCTTCTCTATGGACAGCAAGGTCTTGATTTTAACGTCTTGTGTGCCGTGAACCGGCACAGTGACCTTTACGCCATCTTTTATCATTTGGTGATGGCTGCCATTGATGGACTTGATTTCCCATCCCATTGCTTTGAGCTTTTTGATGATTTCTTTGCCGTTCATGTTTGTATTGATATATCATTTTAGGTAATCTTGCAAAGATATATTGTGCAGAAGTGATGAGGTGGACGAAACGAGTAATCGTCTGCCAGCCTACAAAATTGGAAAGCGGCAAAATAATCATTGAATAATAGTAACATATAGGATACCTATAATCCCATGAGTTATAAGGTCGTAGAATACCTTCGCGAAGACGGAACAAGCCCTTACGAAGAGTGGTTCATGGGGCTGGACACCGTCGCGGCGGCGAAAATTACGACTGTGAAACTCAAGATGGAACAGGGCAATCTTTCCAAGGTCAAATGGTTCCGGGGGATTGGAGAGTACCGACTGGATTGGGGGCCGGATTATCGGGTCTATATCGGCCGGGACGGTGAGAGGCTGATTATCCTTCTTGGCGGAGGGACAAAGAAGGGCCAGCAAAAGGATATCGACCGGGCAGAAACCATTTGGGAAGACTACAAAAAACGTAAAGCCGGGCAGAAAAAGAAATAGATTTAAGGAACTGACAAGAGGCAACAATGGCTCTGACAAGAGATTTCAAGGAAACGGTAAAAAAACGGGTCGAACGTGACCCTGATTTCGCCAAGGCACTGTTTCATGAAGCAGTCGATTTAATGCTGGATGGCGACGCGGCAACAGCCAAACTGATTTTACGTGATCTGATAAACGCAACCGTCGGATTTGAACGCCTGGCTGAAGAAGTCCACAAGCCGAGCAAAAGCCTTCACCGAATGCTTTCCTCCTCCGGAAATCCTACGATGGAGAATCTATCGGCTATCTTCGTCACCATCAAAAAAGTCCTGCACGTCAAGATAGATACTACAGTTACTGCCGTTTAGAACCGCGCTTCCAGCCGCCGTCGGCCTTACCTTCACGCAAAATCCAAAGTCACCGGACAATGATCCGACCCCAACACCTTTGGCAAAATCCCCGCCGCCTTCACCCTGCCCGCACTCTTTTGATCCACGCAGAAATAATCAATCCGCCACCCTATGTTCCTCTCCCTGGCATCGAAGCGGTAGCTCCACCAAGTGTACTGGCCCGGCTCCTGATTGAACATCCGGAAGGTGTCCACGAACCCGGCTCCGAGAAAGTGGTCCATCCAGGCGCGTTCTTGAGGGGAAAAGCCCGGATTCTTCTCGTTCTGTTTGGGGTTGGTCAGATCGATCTCTTTGTGTGCCACGTTGAAATCTCCGCAGATTATCACCGACTTTTGCCTGGCCAGGGCCTGGGCAAAGGCGAGCAGATCGCGGTTGAACTGGAGCTTGTAATCCATGCGCAGCAGGCCGTGCTGGGAGTTGGGGAAGTAGGCGTTGACGAAGAAAAAGTCGGCAAACTCCAGGGTCAGCACCCTGCCCTCGTAATCGTGATCCTTGTGGTCGATGCCGTAGATTACCGAAAGGGGTTGTTCTTTGCTGTAGGTGGCCACCCCGGCGTAGCCTTTTTTCTGAGCGGAAAACCAGTAGGCCGTGTAACCGGGAATATTTTGGATCGATTCCGACAGTTGCTCCGGCAGGGCCTTGATCTCCTGAAGCGCCACCAGATCGGCATTCAATCCAGCGATGATCTCGATAAAGCCCTTTTTTTCTACGGCTCGCAGACCGTTGACATTCCAGGACACGAATTTTCGCATGATAGCCTCGGTTATTTTTTGCTCGCCCCCGGTACCTTTCTTGGCCTCACTCCGATCTGCGGGCAGTACTTGACAATGACGCAGCGGTCACAGTGGGGAGCCATCGGCTTGCAGATGCCCTGACCAAAGGCCACCAGGGTGGAGTTGATGGTCAGCCAGTATTCGGGCGGCAGCTTTTTCCTGAGCGCCATTTCGGTTTCCAGCGGGGTCTTGGTGGTAACATAACCCCAGATGTTCATGATCCGATGGACATGGGTGTCCACGCAGATCGCCGGTTTTCTGAAGGCCACCGCCACCACCAGATTGGCAGTTTTCCGGCCCACACCCGGCAAACGGGTGAGAGCTTCGACCTCATCTGGAATCAGGTTGCCAAACTCGCGGGCCAGCACCCCAGGCAGTCGAGCAAGAAACCTGGCCTTGTTCTTATAAAAACCCACCGGGAAGATCAACTTGGCCAGCCGCTCTTCGCTGATCCCTGCCAGAGCGACCAGATCCGGCGCTTCCGTAAACAGCCTGGCCGCGGCCGTGGCCGTGGTTTCATCCTTGGTCCGAGCCGAGAGGATGGTCGCCACCAGGATCTTGTACGGGTCGTTGGTCTGCACGGCAATAAGATCGACAATGGGCACCTTGTACCCAGCGACCTCTTCGCTGAGTATCAGCAAAACCTCTATTAGGGAAAAGCCCATACTTTATCTGCGTCCTAAAAAAACAGGCTTAAAGGCAAAAAGCTATCCTGCCAGGCAGCGGGATAGCTTTGGGGGGGGTGCGACCCAGGAAAAATTTACCACTGGCCGCCAAGATTCGCCTCAACCACAAAAGAACCATCATCAGTTGCAAAGGGGATGACAATCGTTGGCGACTTAGAGTAAAAAGAAATCTCTACCCCTTTGCCAACAACCATAGTAGGGGTAGCCAAAGCAAATTTAAGATCAAGCTTGGCCAACTGGGCCTTGGCGCCGCCACAGATCATATTGGTCAGCTCACCAACAGCGTCAACAACCTCATCGTCAATTTTTTCCTTAACCTCTTCCATCAGCATGTTGGCAACAATTTTCAGAATACATTTTTCGGAAAAACTCACGATCATGGAACCGGTGATCTGCTCGGAGGTCATACCTATAATGCCGGTAACCACCCCGTAAGAACTGGTGCCAGCTTTAAGATGTGGTTTTTGCGAAATCACCTTGACCTGCGCCATTGTTTCCAGCACATTTTTAGCGGCATTTAAAAAGGGATTGATTAATTCTGCTTTCATGGGATATTTCGTTGGTATTCTTTCGATTAATAAGTAAAAAATATTTTTCTAAAATGCGGGATATCCCTTGAATTGTCAAGGTTCATTTGTAACTATTCAGGAGCAGTACATCGAACGTAACTGATCACAGGGTAGGCAACCAAGTTCCGCGCCGTATCCCAACTGTAAGCGATTACAGGGTGCGGCAGATGCGCGACAGAGGCCTGAGAGCTATCCCAGCGAAGCTGGATAAAAGCCCCTAAGCCCGATTCTCGGGCAGGGGCTCTAAACATATGGTATGTGAACAGGCCGATAACAAAGCAGATGTCGTGCCCTGTGATCGCTTACCATCGAACAAGTTATTTTACTCAACGGCTTACGATCAATTACCGGTACCATTACCGACGGTCTTTAATTTAGCGAGCAGGAGACAGCTATGGAGGTAAAAGAAAGGATGAGCATTCCCCGGCAAGGCGCAAAGGAATTGCCCATTGCTGTGCGGATCAGGAATTTTGACGAGGTTACCTACGGCTATGCAGCCGAAACCGCTCAGCTTGAGGCAGAGCGGTGCCTGCAATGCAAAAAACCAAAATGCCGGGAGGGTTGCCCCGTGCATAATGATATCCCCGGCTTTATCAAGCTGTTACGGGAAGGCAAGATCGAAGAGGCGTATTGGCTTGATCGCCAGACCAACTCGCTTCCTGCCATTTGTTCGCGGGTCTGCCCCCATGAATTTCAGTGCGAAGGCCACTGTATCCGAGGGAAAAAAGGCGAACCCGTGGCCATTGGTATGCTTGAGCGCTACCTCGTTGACTGGATGGTGGCCAACAACAAGAACCTGCTGCAACCCTGCGCCATGCCCAAGGACAAAAAAGTGGCCATTGTCGGCTCCGGCCCGGCCGGAATGTCGGCCGCATATTATCTGGCCCACGAAGGATACCAATGTACGATTTTTGAAAGTCTGCCCGTTTTTGGCGGCATGTTGGCAGTGGGTATCCCGGCTTACCGTCTGCCCCGCCAAGTCATTGCCGCAGAATGCGAAGCCTTGAAAAGCTGCGGCGTCTCCTTGGTGCATGGAACCACCATCGGCAAGGATAAGACCCTGCGTGATTTGCAGGCCGAAGGCTTTGCCGCGGTATTTATCGCGCCAGGCGCTCACCTGAGCCGGAAATTAGGCGTAGCAGGCGAAGATCTGGAGGGAGTGGTGCATGGGGTTGATTACCTGCGCAAGGTCAATATTGGCGAAACCCTTAATCTCGGGAAAAATGTAGTCGTGGTCGGCGGCGGCAACGTGGCCATTGACTGCGCCCGAACCGCTCTGCGCACCGGCTCTGACAATGTCTTCATCCTCTATCGCCGGAGCAAAGCGGAAATGCCTGCCTCCCAGGCCGAGATTCATCATCTGGAGGAAGAAGGGGTACGCATCGAGATGCTGGCGGCCCCGGTTGCGATCCATGGCGAAAATGGCAGGCTGAGCAAGATCGAGTGCATCCGGATGGAACTTGGCGCCTGTGACGCCTCGGGTCGCTGTAGGCCTGTGCCGAAAGAAGGTTCCAACTTCATGCTTGCCGCTGATGCCATCATTCCGGCCATCAGTCAGGATGTGGACATCACCGCCGGTTCCGGCCTCGATCTGGCCTTGAGCCGCTGGGGCACCTATGTGGTGGATGAAGTAACCATGCAAACCTCAGAGGAATGGATCTTTGCGGCTGGCGATGCAGTGCTCGGGCCCCAGACTGTGGCCAAGGCGGTATATCAGGCCAAGGAGGCCGCCGAATCCATCAAGCGCTATCTTGAAGGCAAGGATCTCAAGGAAGGACGCCAAGCCTTTTCCTGCGATTAATATTAAACGAGGAGCCACCATGCCATATGTAAGCATCCGCCTTGCGGGCAAGTTAAGCAGGGAACAAAAAGAGAAGATGTGCGCCGGGGTAACCAGGGTTATCGCCGAAGTTACCCAAAAACCGGAGGATTCCATCCTGATTTTTGTGGACGAAGAACAACACGACAATATCGCCCAAGGTGGCAAGCTACTCGAAAAACCTCTCTGATGGCCCAACTTTCCTTGCTGAAC
>Ga0208863_1001269_pt1 | contig 16755 bp, 19 predicted proteins | sample RifOxyD3_FD_184040 | JGI IMG/M metagenome (GOLD analysis project Ga0208863, IMG submission 184040) | Soil microbial communities from Rifle, Colorado - Rifle Oxygen_injection D3 (SPAdes) | ecosystem: Environmental > Terrestrial > Deep subsurface > Rock core/Sediment | place: Rifle, Colorado...
AGCGATTTGCTGACGAACTTGTTTTTGTGATGGACAATCAAACCGGAGAGGGAGGCGGAGAGCACCTGAACCATGCTTACCGCGGCGACCTGCTTCATGTCGAGTTGGCTCATGCCAAGAAGGGGAGGGACATAGAGGAGCAGGGGAATCATGAAGATGGCGCCGCCCAGGCCCAGCAAGCCGGAGAGAACGCCGCCCCCCAGGCCCAGCATGACAAGAGTGATCAGAAAGGGGATTTCCATGTTGTATTCCTCCTTAAAACCCGGCTGATTATTCGTAAGCGTTCAGCAGCACCACATCTGCTTTGTCATCGGCCTGCTCATGTGCAATAGCACACTTCGCAGACCTCTTGGTCGGCACTTCTGCCGACGATTATCGGGCGCTACCGCCGATGATTGACAGACACGCGCATCTGCGGCACTGCTGAACGCTTACATTTCCTGAGTTTATCTTAAATTTTGCTACCCCTGGTGAAGATTACGATTATTCAGGAAGAGATCAGTTGCCTTCCAGATGACGGCGGATGGCTGTCTCGAGCAGAGAGTCGTCGATGTCTTTGCCTTCGCAGATAACTGCGTCACCCACCATAATGGCCGGAGCCTTGGGCAGGCCAAGCTCGGCATAGGCCATGGTTTGATATTCTTGGCGTGGTTTTGAGATCACTTCAATGGTATTGGGGAATAGCTCGCCCAGCCTGGGCAGCATTGTTTTAAAATGGATTCAGGTCTTGCCGTTTGGTTCATTGAGAAATACGTGGATTTTCTGCATCTCATGCCTCCTTTGTTGATTTTTGCAGGTTTATCTTGGCCAGCAGAAAATCTGCGCCACTCTTGGAAAGCCCCAAATCGGCAGCCAGGGCAGGGGCTTCCGCCTTTGGGTATTTTTTCAGATATTCCATTGCTTCATCTTCCAGTTCGTCCAGCCAATTTTCAAAAAATTCCAGGATGGCCGGATCGGCCACCGCCAGGAGTTGTTTGGATTGGGCTACCTTGTGAACCAGACTCTGACACATATGTGTTGGATCGACACCTTCGTCCATGCACTCGGCCAGTCAGAGATGCACCATGCTGGAGAGTTTGTCTCCGTCAGGATCATTGATCATGCCCGTGATAAATTTGATCCTGTCCTCTTCCGCAAGATGGCCCAGGATATTTTTTAGGATCGGGGTCAGCGCGGAAAGGGCAGCGGCTGGTTCCATCCTGCCCAGAATTTCTTGCAGTTCCTTCATGGTGTTCCTCTTTCTGGTGAAGATGTTGTGAATAAATAATTCTTATAGAAGGCTCATATCGTAAACGGCATAAGGGACAGTAATGGGAAAGCAGTAGATAAAAATGTCATACATTCTTAACAGCCCCTAAAAAGTTGTGCGATTGGCAAGCAGATTGGCTGCTAATCCATCCAGGTCGGTTATAATTGCTCTAATGCGTGGATCGACCAACTCGTAATAAATAAATGGGCCGCTTCGTTCAACTGTCACCAGTAGCGCCCGTTTGAGTTCCTTGAGGTGATGGGAAGCCAGTGGTTGTGAAATGCTCAGTTCCTCAACCATGGTGGAAACCGTTTTTTGACCATGCGTAAGCGACATGATGATCCGTACTCGAGTTTCATCAGCCAATGCCTTGGCCAGGAAAACTATAGAGCCAGGAGTAACCTCGTTTTGTGTCTTAAGTATTTCGGTTGTATTCAACGGCGTCCCTATCAAAGATAACGTAAGCTTCCCGATCAAAATAAATAAGTGTTTATATGTTAATATATTAAGTTGCTGCTCAATGTCAAGCTGAAAAACGCAGGGTGCGGAGAGAGATATGGAAGGTGCAGAGGGCGATCAAAAAAATATCGGTGACATCGCAAAACTTCAACCATCAAGGCCAATCGCTTTCTTTGTGGGATCTAAACCGTGGTGCAAAAACGCGTAATATTGATGGACTCGTAACAATTCGTCACACCGGTGAAAACCGGTGTGACGACATTTTGCAATTCCATGACAACATTGGATTCCGGCCTTCGCCGGATGCGAGAATATGGCGTTTTTTGAGTTGTTACGAGTTCATCAAGCTTTGCGAACCAGTACCGACCAGGCGCCGTCCGGCAGTTGTTTTTTCTCCAGGATTTCGTGGTTTTCTTTGAGTACCGATCCGGGGACGTTGTTGATCGGCGCGCCGTTGTCCAGGATAATTTCCAGTACCTGGCCAGACTTAAGGGCGGCCAGGGCTACCTTGGTGTAAACCAGATTCATGGGGCAGCTGACTCCCCGTAAATTTTTGGTTGTCGTAATTTCTATTGGCTGGTCCATGTCTTGCTCCATGGTGTTGATTGATGCTCAGGCTACTAACGCTTAGGATATTGCAATACGTGACAACTCCTTAATGTTTCATGGCACAAGCGGCCTGCGCGTAATCCACTAACTCGGTGATGGTGGGATTACTGCCGCATACCGGACAATCTGCCTGCCGTTGCAGAGGGATTTTGCGAAAATTCATGGCGGCGGCGTTAAAGGTCAGCAGAGAGTCAGTCAGAAGCTGGCCGATGCCAAGGATGTGTTTCAGCGCTTCCGCAGCCTGAATAGTGCCGAGCATACCGGCGATGGCGCCAAGCACTCCGGCCTGAGAGCAGGTGGGCACTGCGTCCGGTGGTGGCGGCTGGCGGAAGATACAGCGATAGCAGGCGGAACGACCGGGCAGCACGGTCATGGTCTGTCCATCGAAACGCAGGATGCCGCCGTGGGAAAAGGGGATGTTCTCCATGACACAGGCGTCGTTGACCAAGAATTTGGTGGGAAAATTGTCGGTGCCGTCAATCACGAAGTCGTAATCGCGAATCACGCCCCGGATATTATCGGCGCAGAGCAGCATTTCAAGAGGCTGGACAGTTATGTCGGGGTTGATTGCCCGCATTTTGGCGGAGGCGGACACCACTTTTTCCCGACCGACGTCCTCGGTGAAATGGGCGATCTGGCGCTGGAGATTGGAAATATCCACCCGGTCATTGTCCACAATCCCTATTGTCCCCACTCCAGCCGCCGCCAGGTAAAGGGCCGCAGGAGCGCCCAACCCACCGGCCCCGATAATCAATACCCTGGCATCGGAGATTTTTTCCTGACCCTCCAATCCTACTTCCTGGAGAATGATATGGCGACTGTATCGTTCAAGTTGTGTTTCTGAATATCTCATGGTTATTATCCTTTTGTGTTGATGTCGAGCAGTTCTAACTGATCAGTGCCTGCTCAAGGTCGTTTTGCAGATCGCCGATTTCTTCAAGGCCCACTGAAAGCCGGATCATTGTGGGGCGGATTCCTAATATTTCCTGTTCCGCCTGAGTGAACTCGTTAAAAATAGTTGAGGCCGGATGCAGGGCCAGGCTCTTGTTGTCGTTGATGTTAGTGGCCCGACGGATCAGGTGAAGCCGGTCGATAAAGGTAAAGCAGTCTTCCTGGCTGGCAAGATCGAAGGTGAGGATGCCGCCATAGCGCCCCCCGAACTGGCGTTCAGCCAAGGCATGGGCAGGGTGATCTGTCAGGCCAGGATAATTGACGGACTGCACCTGGGGCAGGTTCCTGAGAAACTCGGCCAAGGCCAGGGTCGAGGCGCAACTCCGGTCGATTCGCAGAGGCATGGTTTCCAGCCCTAGGGTTTGCAGATAGGCGGCGTGTGGGGACAGACAGGCACCCAAGTTGCGATTGGCTTCCCGACGCAGAGTGGCGAGCAGGGCGAATGGCCCGAACTTGGCGGCTCGACTGGCCAGACGCGGCGATTTAGTCCAGTCAAAGAGGCCGTGATCGATGATCAGGCCACCTACTGAGGTGCCGCCTCCGGAAATATATTTGGTGCTGGAGACTACCTCGATATCCACGCCGAAATCTTGCCCCCGGCAGAGATAAAAGGTAGGAGCGGTATTGTCTAAAATAAGCGGCACCCCTTTGGCGTGACTAATTGCCGCAATAGCAGCCAGATCGGCCACCTCCAGTTGGGGGTTGGTGATGCTTTCGAGAAAGACTGCGCGGGTATTGTGGTCGATGGCTGCCGCCACCTGTTCTGGCCGGGTCATGTCCACGAAGCGGGTTTCCAGGCCCCAAGGTTCGAGGGTGTGGGTTAATAGCGAGGTGGTGTTGCCGAAGAGAAAGCGGCTGGCCACAATGTTGGTCCCGGCACCGGCCAGGGTCATGATAAGATTGGCAATGGCGGCCATGCCGGAGGAGAGGGCCACAACCCCGAGGCTATCGGCAAGCTGCTGCACCCGTTTTTCAAATTCCGCCACAGTGGGGTTGCTGATTCGGGAATAGGAGTGGCGTGGTATGCGGCCAGCAAAGGCGTCGGCAATACTTTGGGCACTGTCAAACCCGAAGGCCACCGTATCATGTATCGGTGTTCGCAGGGGTGAGAACGTCTCCTCAGATGCCGGTCCGGTGCCGTGTAACGCTCTGGTGGCAAAACCGCTGCTCATGCGCAGCCGCCTCCCATGAAATACAAAAATTCTACCGCATCGTTTTCTTTCAGGACAAAATCATCATACTGGGGACGGGCCACGAAGACACCGTTGACCTGCACGGCCACCATGTCCGGCGACTCCACTTTCTGGCTATTGAGTACCTGCATTACCGTCAGGAGGTCGCCTGGTACTTCCTGTGTTACGCCATTAATTGCCAACTTCATCAGTTATCTCCCTTGTGCTGTTTGATAGATATTACCATCGTCATTTTATGCCATTGTCTGACCGATTGCCATTTATTTTTGCCGATCCTTGATCTTGCCTTTGCTGGGGTGAGCCGTTGCCCTTTTCTATAAGCTGGAGTATTATGGCTTTGTCGGCAGACTCAGCACCCTTACAGATTATCAATTATTAAACGTACCTTGATCGTGACTATCGAAACCATAATTAAAACACCACAACCGCAGACAGACTTGCGCCTGCTTGAGGAAAATCTCGGTTACCATTTCTGTGATCGTGCCCATCTGCAGAAAGCCATGGTCCACAGCTCCTATGCTTTTGAACAGGGCAGGCAGATGCAGAAGGACAACGAGACTATGGAGTTTCTGGGAGACGCTGTTCTCGATCTCACTGTTGGTCATGCGCTTTTCCGACATTTCCCGGAGATGCGGGAGGGAGATCTGACCAGGTTGCGAGCGGCTCTGGTTAACGAGCGACATTTGGCCCGGATGGCAACAGATCTCGATCTGGGCAGATATCTGTTGTTGGGCAAGGGTGAAGAAGTCAACCTTGGCCGAGAAAAAGCTTCCATCCTTTCCTGTGCCTTAGAGGCTGTGGCTGGTGCCATTTTTATTGATGGCGGGTACGTCGCGGCCAGTGCATTTGTCGAACGTCATTTTTACCCCTGGTTTGAAGACCGGCAACAGACCATGTTTCTGGCCGACGCCAAGAGTTCGCTACAAGAGCTTTTGCAGGAGCGATTTAATGAAGGCCCTCGTTATGTTCTGGAGGGAGAGGAAGGGCCGGATCATCATAAGATCTTTCATGTTTCGGTTCGCTTTCGGGAAGAAATTCTCGGTCAGGGCAGCGCCCGGAACAAAAAAGAGGCGGAGCAGGAGGCCGCGGCCATGGCGCTCAAGAATCTCGCCAGGTCCGAGTAAGGCAGCTTGCCAATCTTGTAATAAGCGGCTTTTTCTTGCCTTGATCTTCAAGTAACCCCAGGCGGCAGGGGGATGATTTCCTCACCGCCCAGCACATAACCGCCGTCCATCCGCAGTACCGTCCCGGTCATGTAAGTGGCGTCCTGCAACAAAAATAAAACTGCCGTAATGATTTCCTCGATCTTTCCGGTTCGCTTCAACAGAATATGTTCGCGGATGGCGGCCTGTTGCTCCGTACTGAGTAAGCCCCAGCCCCGGGTTTGTTCGGCATGCCTGGTTTCGAAAAATCCAAGCATTAATTCGTTGACCCGCACTGTGGGAGCGCCCTGTCTGGCCCATGTTTCCGTAAAGGAGGAGATGGCGCGATTGGCGGCGCTGTAGCCATCGTTAAAGATAAGGCCCGCCGGACCGGAACGGCCAACAAGGCCGGCAATGGAAGAAAGAGTAATGGCTGCGGACTCGGCATTTTCCTGCAAAAGGGGCAGGGCGGAACGCATGACCCACCACTTGGCTCGCAGGGTTGTGGCCATTTCCAGCTCCCATTGTTCAGGGGTGTAAGGGCCGTGTACTACTGGCATGCCGCCGCGTTCGATATTGTTGATGAGAATCTGGAGGCCGCCGTAACACGTCCTGATGGTGGCAAAAAGTTCTTGGATGGCGGTCGGTTCGCGCAGATCGATTTTGATCGCCAGATGGTCGCCGTCAATAGTGGCAAGTTCCTGTTGCATGACGGCGGCTTCTTCGGGCCAGTCATCATAGCAGGTGAGAACTACCGTTGCTCCGGCCCTGGCCAAGGCAAAGCCAATTGCCTTGCCGATCCCTTTTGTTCCTCCGAGAACAAGAGCTGTTTTCCCTTTAAGGTTCATCAGTTGTTTAAGCCTCAGGTTGTTAACGGGATGATTTATACCCAAAGGGCATAAGTTTCGTTTGAGCAGGCAAGCTGCTCAACTCAGCTTTATTTTTTTTGGCCGGAGCCGGATTTTTTTGGCAATGGCTTCGGAGATTTTTTTGGTTTTTCTTTCTTGTCTGTAGTCGCTGGTTTCTTTTTCATGCCTGTTGCGGACAGAAGAACTTTTCCCCCTGCTTTTGCAGGGGCTTTCTTTTTGAGGCTCCTTGGGTTCTTCTTGGTTTCGGCTGGGGTGGCTGGCACCTCGGTGCGGATGGAAAGCAAGGCGATGTTGTTTCTGGCCCGGTCGAGATGCAGCGGTTCATCAATCAACTTGTAGGCGGTGGTCTGAAAAGGAATTCTCAGATGTTGTCCCAGAGAAAGTCTTTCCTGTTCGAGATTGTTCGCTTTAAGCAGGGTGGTCTTGCTCAGATTGTAGTGTCGACGGATGGTGGTTAGGGTTTCTCCGCGTTTAACCTCATGCGTCTTGAATTCAGTAATTGTGACCGGACGCACTCTGGGGAGATTTTTAAGGATGATATCCTTGTTGCCGGGCGGAACTCGCAATGGGTAATCGGTTTCCGAAGGCGGGGTAATAGCCTTGGACAGATGTCGGTTGAGGACGAGAATCTTTTCTTCGGGAAGATGACAGGCCAGAGCGACAGCCTTGAGCGGGGTTCCACGAGGGACATGGACAGTCTCATAATCCAGCTGTTCGTCATATTCAATGCCGGTAAACCCATACTTTTCAGGATCTTTGGCAATCATGATGGCGGCGATAAGCTGGGGAACATAGAGTTTTGTTTCCGAGTGGATATACTGACTCTGGGCAAGTTCCCAGAAATCTTCGCTGTCTGATTGTTTCAAGGCCTTCTTGATTCTGCCTTCCCCGGCATTGTAGGCAGCCACTGCCAGATGCCACGAATCAAAATCCTTATACAGTTTTGCAAGATAGGCGGCCGCCGCCTTGGTCGATTTTATTGGATCGCGTCGTTCGTCAACATAATCGTTGACTGTTAGGCCATAGTATTTGCCGGTGGCGCGCATGAACTGCCAGGTGCCAACCGCGCTGGCTTTGGAAATGGCTGAGGTATTGAAGCCGCTTTCGATCATGGGAAGATAGGCGAGATCCAGAGGCAGGCCCGCCTTGGCGAACTCTTCTTTGATCATGGGCAGATATCGAGCCGAGCGGGCGAGCCAGCGGGCAAAGGTTTTGCGATGGCGGTTGGTGAAAAAATCCAGGTAGTATTCAACTTGACCATTGATGGTGATCGGGAAATCGTAGGCCTCGATTTCTTCCTCAATGCCGAGCAAGGGAAGCACATCCCAGGCGTTGGGCTGTGCCAGTTCATGGATCTCCGGGCTTACTGCCAGCTTAAGAGTTTGGGGAGTTATCACTTCCGGAGTTGGCCATTCTTCTGGAAGGGAAGAGCTTTCCTGCGGCAAGGCGGCTTCGGTTTCCGGCGGTCGGGGCGTGATTTTTTGGACGGCCATGGGACTGCCGAAGTTTCCCAGAGGAGCACAGGCGGTAAAGCCGCTTAAAACCAGAGCGGAAGCCGCCAGGATCAGGAAAGTCCTAGGGAGGGGAGGAAGTAGAAAACTGAAAATCTTTGGATAAATATGCAAGCCGTATTTTCCTGCTGAGATAAGCCGTTGTGCAAAAATGGCTATAACTTTGAATACCGGTGCCACAGCAGTCGCTTTGATCATGCAGGCAACGACATTATTTGTTGCAGTAGCGATAGCGGTTTAGGGGGCTATGATAAAATGGTTTGAAATGTAGCGCCCGGTAATCGCTTATATTTTTGGGTGCAACGATAAACTTGGTCGTATATCCTGTGATCAGTTGTCTGAATAGTATTCAATCATATTTACAGGACAACCCTCTTTCCTGCAATGAAAAAACACGGCATTGTCAAGGAGTGTATATATTTTTATCAATTATTTAGGTGGGTTGTGTGTTTTTTGCCTATATGGCGGTATGCGGGTAGGCCGATGACAAAGCAGATGCGGTGCCCAGTGATCGCTTACACAATTTGACATGTTTATAAACACTTGCAATCTGAAGGGGGATAATGAATTGGCGGAGCAGGTGGGTGGACTATTGTTGAGTTAAGCTAATTTTGATGGTATTTTTCCCATAACCCATGCTGAATATTCATTGATGTTTGTGTATGATGGTAGCATAGTATATATAATTTAGAGCTGTTTCCTGCATATATTTGCTTTCTCGTTTTGTAAGGAGTGTTGTTATGACAGATGGTCATAAGCCATTGCCCGATCTTCTGGATGAAGTAGCCTTGAAGATTCTGATGATTGAGCCGGGTGATCTTTCTATTGTCGGAGAGTTGCTTGACCTGATCGATAAGTTACTGCCTGGAAGCGCCGCCCCGGATACACCTATGGTTATTCAGCAAATGGCTGTCGCATTCAAGGGAGCTCTTGGGCAACTTATCATGGGAGAACTGGCTGATTCGGCGGAAAACTATGATCTACTCGGTCAGTGTGTGAGCGAGATGCAAGAGTCGGCACGGAAAGAGGGTAAGCCAGACGAGAAAATGATTGAGCAGTTTTGTCTTAACATGAAAAAAATTGGCGTTTCGCTGCAACCATCAGCACTTATTGGCACAACGAATGTGGTGCCTGCCGGGTCTGTGGGGATGGATGCAGGCAAAGATGGGATAATAGCAGCAGAAGAAAGTGTCGTCGCTTCGCCACGGGTTGATTTTGTCCAAAAGCAAACCTCTGCGACGGTCAGTCCGATTCAGGAGTCGGTGCCGGATTTTCTTCAGGATACTGATCTGCTGGCTGGATTTATCGAGGAAGCATTTGAGCATCTTGAATCCATTGAGGTCAATGTGCTTGAGCTTGAACAAAGCCCGGATGACATTGATATTATCAATAACATCTTTCGACCTTTCCATACGATCAAGGGTGTTTCCGGCTTTCTCAATCTGAAAACCATCAACCGACTTGCCCATGCCACAGAAAATCTGCTGGATGATGTGCGTAATGGCAAGCGCGCCATGGATTCCGCAGTTATCGACATCGTGTTGACCGTTGGCGATGCGCTTAAATCCATGGTTGTGGACATTAAGGGTGTTTTGCAGAATGGGCCAGCCAACTATCAAGATACCGATATCAGTGGCTTTCTGATAAATATCACCCAGCTGCAAGAGGGAGGAGCACCGCCGGTCGAGGCTATTTCTGTCCCAGCACCGGATTTGTCGCCCGAAGTTTTCGAGATTGATGATAGTGAAGAGTCTGAATTGTTGGCAAGCGAAGAGGCTGCAACCGTTGCCCCGTCCATGCCGACCAATGTTAATAAAGCTATCCAGAGGGACGCCTCGCCGAAGGCACCACAACCGCAGACAAGCTCCGCGTCTCGTCCGATTGCGGATTCGGGCATGAAAAAGATCGGCGCTTCTATCAAGGTTGATGTGGAAAAACTCGATGCCTTGGTGAACGCAGTGGGCGAATTGGTGATCATGCAATCGCTGGTCCGTCAAAATAAGCTTGTTTCCCGGATCGCAGACGCCAAGCTCACCAAAGATTTCTCGCAATTGACCCGCATTACCTCCGAGTTGCAGCGCACGGCCATGTCCATGCGCATGGTTCCCATCAAACAAACTTTTGACAAGATGATTCGGCTGGTGCGCGATCTTTCCAAGAAATCAGGGAAAAAAGTTGATCTGGTCATGGAAGGCGCCGAGACAGAGATTGATCGCAATATGGTGGAATCAATCTATGATCCACTTGTTCACATGATGCGAAACTCTGTGGATCATGGCATCTCTACTCCTTCCGAGCGGGATAAGTGCGGCAAGCAAGAGACCGGCACTGTTTCTCTCCGCGCTTATCAGAAAGGTGGGAGTATGATGATTGAGATTGAGGACGATGGTGAAGGATTGAACACCCAGAAGATCAGGAAAAAAGCCATTGAGCGCGGTCTGATCAGTGAGTCCGATAATCTGTCTGATTTTGATTTGAATAATCTTATTTTCCTCCCCGGTTTTTCCACGGCAGACGCGATTACGGATGTTTCTGGCCGTGGGGTGGGCATGGATGTTGTGAAAAAAGCGGTGGAAAAGCTGCGGGGCAAGGTAGAGGTGCAAAGTCATTCCGGCAAGGGTTCATTGTTTGTGATTCGCCTGCCTTTAACCTTGGCGATCATCGACGGGATCATTGTTCGGGTTGGTAGTGAACGCTATATAATTCCAACCATTGCTATTCAGGAATCCATGCGTCCGGAACGGGCAAACTACAGCACGGTGCATGGCAGGGGGGAGAATCTGCTGGTACGTGGTGAGCTGGTTCCTATCATCAAACTCTATGAAATTTTCGGTGTCCCATCCACTTATACGGACCCCTGTGAAGCTATCGTCGTGGTGGTGGAAAATGAAGGGCGACGTCGCGCCTTGATGGTTGACGAACTTCTGGGTAAGGAAGAGGTCGTGATTAAAAACCTCGGTGGCATTGATGTGCCTGGTGTTGCCGGCGGGACTATTCTTGGGGACGGTCGGGTTGGTCTTATCCTTGATTTGGCCGGGGTTATTTCCAATAAGGGTCTGTAGAAAAAACGTAACTACTCAGCTTGATGCCGGAATTGAACAAAAGCCACGGAATGTAACTGCTTAGCCGTGCTGTAGATGCGCGTGTTAATCGTCGGCAGAAGTGCCGACCAGGAGGCCTGCGAAGTGCGCTGTTCGCACATGAGCAGGCCGATGACAAAGCAGATGCGGTGCTGTTGAGCAGTTACAAAAAAACTGTAATTTTTTATGTTGTTATCACTATTGGAGTTCGGCATGGCTCTGCAGGCCTTTCATGAAAAAGGAGGATGTTGATGGAAACAACAAGCGTAGTGCATAATTTAGGCCAGGGGGTGGAGTTGGCAGGTAAGTATCTCACATTTTCTTTGGGAAATGAAGGATACGGGGTAGGGATTCTCAGTGTCCGGGAGATAATTGGGGTTATGGAGATTACGGCTGTGCCTCATACTCCGGCCTATATAAAGGGGGTAATCAACCTGCGGGGCAAGGTTATTCCTGTGCTGGATTTGAGGCTTAAGTTTAATATGAGTCATAAGGATTATGATGAGAGAACCTGTGTGATTGTGGTCGAGGTTCAGGGGCAAACTGCTCCAGTCCAGGTCGGTATGGTTGTCGATTCTGTGTCGGAAGTTCTTAATATTGCCGCCACTGAAGTCGAGCCGCCCCCATCCCTGGGTTCTTCCTCTGAAACGGATAATATCCTGGGTATGGCAAAGGTTAAAGGCGAGGTTAAGATTCTGCTTGATGTAGACCGGGTTGTTGGAGAAGGGTTATTGCATCAGTTGGCTTCCTGATCGCTGATTTTGAGTAGTTATTGCGCAATTCAGAATAATTCTACTTTGTCACATTGGGGAATTCAGAAGCCAGAATTCAGAAAACAGAATGTTTTGAACCACCCTAATAGAAGGATGATGCTTTGGTCTTCTGAATTTTTTTGTGACAAAATAGTAAGAACAATGGAGCGGCTTCGTGGCATTGAACAGTGACAAATCAGGCGGTGTTAGCTCTAATCGGCTAAGCGATGGGTTGTTTCAGGCATTCAGTGATCTGGTGTACGAAAAAACCGGAATTTTTTTGAAACCGGAAAAAAAAGAGCTGCTTAATGCCCGGCTGGGCAAGAGATTGCGGGCCACAGGAATAGACTCGTTTCAAGAATACTATGATTACGTTATCAATGACAGATCTGGAGAAGAGCTGGTTCATCTTATCGACAGTGTTTCTACTAATTTCACGTCATTTTTCCGGGAAAACTCACATTTTGAGATATTGAGTTCCACTGTTTTGCCCGCTTTTGTCAAAGAAGGGCGAGGGAAAAACAAGGAGATTCTTCTCTGGTCTTCTGCCAGTTCATCTGGGGAAGAGCCATATACTATAGCCATGGTGGTGGCTGATTTTATCAGTCGGCATCCAGGCATGCATTATCGCATCATGGCTACGGATATTTCCACCCGGGTTTTGGCGCAAGCCAAAAGGGGAGTATATGCTGAGGAGAAAATTGCTAAGGTGCCAAAACCATTCCTTAAAAAATACTTCCAGAAAGGGATGGGCAACTCTGAGGGTTATGTTAAAATAAAAGAAGATCTGAGTAGAATGGTGCACTTTGATCGCTTTAATCTTATGGGTGATTTCCCTTGGCGTGATGCTATAGATGTCATTTTCTGTCGCAACGTCATGATCTATTTTGATCGGGAAACCCAACAGGCACTGGTGAGTAAATTTCATCAGGCACTTTCTCCAGGCGGGTTTCTTTTTATCGGCCATTCTGAGAGTATTAGTGGGTTGAAACATAATTTTATCCAGATTGATTCGACTGCATATCAAAAAAAATGAAATTAGCCGTTGCTTACAAGGTTCGACGTGGAAATAACCGGCCCTGAGCTGTCCTTATGTTGTAACTACTCAGCTTGATGCCGGAATTGAGCAAAAGCCACGGAATGTAATTGCTCAGCAGTGCCGCAGATGCGCGTGTCAATCGTCGGCAGAAGTGCCGACCAAGTGACCCTGTGAAGTGTGCTGTTCGCACATGAGCAGGCCGATGACAAAGCAGATGCGGTGCTGCTGAGTAGTTACCTCATGTTTAACAGTCTTGAAATGGTTACAGGATAAAGACGAATGAAAATAATCGTTGGCATTTCAGACATGAAAGTCAGCAACAAGTCTGACGATGTTCTGATTACCTATTCACTTGGCTCCTGCATCGGGGTGGTTATTTGGGATCCGGTGGCCAAGGTTGGAGGAATGTTGCATTATATGCTGCCGGATTCTAATCTTGATTTGGATAAGGCGACAGCTAAGCCCTTTATGTTTGCAGATACAGGGATCCCCCGGCTGTTTAAAGAAACGTATAAGTTTGGAGCCATTAAAACTCGTTTGATTGTTAAGGTGGTTGGCGGTTCGCAAATCATGGACAATGCCGGGATTTTTAATATTGGTAAACGGAACCAGGCTGTTATGAGGAAGATGTTCTGGAAAAACCAGATTATGCTCGCGAAGGAAGATGTGGGCGGTACAGGTAACCGCACGGTTAGTTTGGAGATTGGGACAGGGACTACTCATCTTAAAGTGTCTGGAAGAGGGGAGTTTGAGTTATGAGCCGTCTTGATGAAATACTTGCCTTAGTGAAGCATGTCCCGCCTTTTCCTAAGGTGGCTCAACGTGTTGCGGAGATGTTGCGTGATCCTGAGGTGAGTGCCACAGCTCTGACCGAAGTTATTCAATACGATCAGGTAATTACGGCCAATGTGTTAAAGATCTGCAATGCCGCTTACTTTGGTCTGCCCCGTAAGGTCTCTTCTTTGGAAGAGGCCCTAGTTATTGTTGGTAATGACACACTAAAGGATATCATCGTTACCAGCAGTAGCGCTAAATTTTATAAAGGCGCCGCTGGAGAAGGTTATAAGTTGGACCAGGGAGAACTGTGGAAGCATTCCGTTGCCGTAGGCATAATGGCCAAGGAGCTGGTCAAGTTTGTCAAGGGGGTGGATAAGGGAAGCGCCTTTACGGCTGGATTGCTACATGACATTGGCAAACGGTTTTTGAGCAGTTTTGTTGCTGATGATTTTCAAAAGATTATGGCGAAGGTGGTTCAGGACGGTTGTTCTTTTGTCGAGGCGGAGAAGGAGTTGGTGGGTGCAAGCCATGCCGAACTTGGCGGAATGATTTTAAGTCAGTGGGGGTTTCCCAAAGATATTGAACTGGCTGTCTTGCAGCACCATGACCAGGATGCCTTGGAGAAAGACCCTCTTACCGCGATTGTCACCTTAGCCAATGCCATAGTTATCAGTATGGGGATAGGAGTCGGGGCCGATGGTTTGGCAGTGAAGATACAGGGGGCAGGTTTGAAAAGATTTGGCATTACTACGATGCATCTGGAATTGTGTATGGCCAATCTGCTTATGGAGATTGACCGGGCTCAGGAACTTTTTCATATATAATTTAAGAAAGTAGGAGATAGCCGATGGCTTTCAATATTTTGGTGACAGATGATTCTGAAACCATGCGGGCCGTGATCAAGAAAACCGTGAGTATGTCCGGGGTGCCGGTCGGGGAATTTCGTGAAGCTGCCAATGGCAAAGAGGCGCTGGCGATTTTGGCGGATACCTGGATTGATGTTATTCTGTCAGACATTAATATGCCGGAAATGGGTGGGATGGAACTTTTGAAAAAAATTAGCGAAGATGAGGAACTTAGGAAGATTCCTCTGATCTTTATTTCCACTGAGTCCAGCGAGGCCAGACAAGAAGAAGCTCGCAAGCTTGGGGTTGCCGGTTATGTGAAAAAACCGTTCCAGCCCGCAGCGATCAAGGCAGTTCTGTATGACGTGCTGGAAAAGGCATATGCCCACAAGCTTGAAGAAAAACCGGATTTTGAAGAGGATGTGGAAAGTGATTTTTGATGGTTTGGCTTTCTAAGTCGCCGTAAAAATAAATAACTGTAACATTCTCATATCGTAAGTGGCATAAGGGGCCGTAATAGAATAGCTAAGAATGTAATGGTTATTTTTTAACGGCCCCCTTAAGTTGCAACTGATTGATGATTGAGAAAATAGTGGTGGGGGGATTGCTGAATGGATGAAAATTTACGGCTGGTTGTATTTGAAACTTTTTCCGAGGTCTTTGAGACCATGTTTTTCACCTTTCTGGAGCCCCTTGCAGAGGTGCCTGAGAAGGGAGACCTCGCTGGTGGTCGATTTATTGAGGCCACGATCGGCTATTCAGGTGGTTGTAATGGTAGTTTTAAGTTTTATTTTCCCTGGGAGCTTTGTAAAAATATTACGGTTAATTTTCTTGGGGTTGATGAGGACGAGGTTCAGGACGGACAGATCAAAGATACAGCAGCGGAAACTGCAAACATGGCCATCGGCAGTTTGTTGGGTAAACTGGATCCTGGGGGCAAGGCTTCACTGGCTATTCCGCAAGTCCGGGTGATTGACGAATTTTCTCCCGAGGTACTGCTTGATTTGGCTGGGCTTTGCAGGTTTGGCACCGAATTTGGGATTCTCTGGATTGTCGGCACACATGCTTAGTATGCACAGCTCAGGGGAATAAGTCGTTTTTTTGAAAGATTAGAAAAATAAAGCTGAGTTGAGCAGCTTGCCTGCTCAAACTAAACTTATACCCTCTGGGTGCAAGAAGAGATCATGAAAAAGATACGTGTACTTGTGGTGGATGATTCTGCGGTGGTTCGCAAGGTTTTCAGCGAGGAATTGTCCCACGAAAAGGATATTGAGGTTGTGGCTACGGCACCAGATCCATATGTGGCCAGAGATAAGATCGTTGCTCTTAAACCGGATGTGATAACGCTTGATGTGGAGATGCCGCGGATGGATGGCATCACCTTTCTGAAGAAATTGATGCGTTATTTCCCTCTGCCGGTCATTATTGTCAGCTCTCTGACCAAGACGGGTGGAGCTCTGGCCATGGAGGCCATGGACAGCGGCGCGGTCGATGTTATCTGTAAACCGGGTGAGGCCTATTCTGTTGGCGATATGAGCGCTCAGCTTGCCGAAAAAATAAGGGCCGCCTCCCAGGTGAACATGGCCCAACGGGCTTTGCATCTCGCCACCGTTCGTTCTACGGATGCGCCCAGGCTTTCCCTGACCAAAACGACCAACAAATTGATCGCCATCGGCGCTTCTACCGGGGGCACTGAGGCCCTGAAGGATGTGCTTACTCAGTTTCCGGCTAATACGCCGGGGATCATGATTGTGCAGCATATGCCTGCAAATTTTACCACCAGTTTTGCTGAGAGGCTGGACAGCCTTTGTCAGATCAGGGTAAAAGAGGCGCAGGATGGTGATTCCGTGGTGCCGGGTACAGCTTTGCTGGCCCCGGGGAATTACCATATGGTTCTGCGGCGAAGCGGCGCCCGCTACTATGTTAATATCAAAAGCGGGCCATTGGTCTGTTATCAGCGGCCCGCGGTGGATGTTTTGTTTAATTCGGTAGCCGCTTACGGCGGGGCAAACGCGGTTGGTGTTATTCTCACCGGAATGGGCAAGGATGGCGCTCAGGGTATGCTTAAGATGAAAGAGGCTGGTGCGCAAACAATCGCCCAGGATGAAAAAACCTGTGTTGTTTTTGGGATGCCCAAGGAAGCCATAGCTGCCGGAGGAGTGGACAAGGTCGTGCCGCTGCTTGATATTCCCGCTGAGGTTATGAAGATGCTGTAGCTGTTATGATGTAAGCGATCACAGGGCACGCATCTGCTTTGTTATCCGCCTGTTCACATACCA
>Ga0208863_1001270_pt1 | contig 16754 bp, 18 predicted proteins | sample RifOxyD3_FD_184040 | JGI IMG/M metagenome (GOLD analysis project Ga0208863, IMG submission 184040) | Soil microbial communities from Rifle, Colorado - Rifle Oxygen_injection D3 (SPAdes) | ecosystem: Environmental > Terrestrial > Deep subsurface > Rock core/Sediment | place: Rifle, Colorado...
CGAGCCGAAAACGGCAGGGTGGCCAATGAGGCCTTCGAGGACGAAATACATAAGACACTCATCCAGATGCGCAGTCTGTATGTAGACTATGCCTTCACAAGACAACGCCAGGTCTTGTTGTCTGCTATCCGGAAAGCCTGGCTAAAAGGACCGAGATTTACATTCGGGGATGTTCAGGTAAATCTTCAGGAAGGGATCTATGAAGCTGTGCCCTTGCGAGATGAGCTGAACAACTTGGTCCGCCAGAATTTCCTCGCCTATAATCCTGTCATGGCTGAATACACAATCCAGGGCCGAACCATGGAACTTGGCCTTGCCATGTATATTGAGATGATTTCATCTTTATAACGATAGCAGAAATCAGGGGGGGATGAGTGGCCCTATTTTATCTTATCCTCGTTATCCTGATTTTTTTTGGAGCGACTACTTGTGGAGATGATAAATCATCATGAACCATGACTTACCAGCACTATTATCAGAAAAAATCTTTCCTATTGAAAATATTCAAAATTTTCTTGCCAAACACCGCGAGATTGTTGCGGTCTATCTTTTTGGTTCTTACGCCACTGGCCGAAACCATAAAGGCAGCGATGTTGACCTAGCAGTGATGACCACCAGACTGATTCCATCTGGTATCAGGCTGAAATGGGAAACGGAGTTGTCCAATTACCTCCGGCGCGATGTGGATTTGATAGTTTTTGGACAATCCGGACCACTGCTTAAGCATCAGATCCTGAAGTACGGGAAATTACTGGCAGATGTGTCCACAAAAAACAGAATCTCTCAAGAAGTCCTTGCCCGGAAAGAATACCTGGATTCCAGGCATCTATATCGCAAATTTTTTTACCCCGGAGTGGACAATGGTTGATCAGGAAGTAGTTTCGAGAAAATTGATAACGAGCTGGTATATGGCCTCTTCAAGAAACGGTTATCAGATTTCGACCTTTTTGCCGAGCTCATTATTAAGTGGCTTAAAAGTCAAAAGAATGGCCTGTGAAATGTTAACAACTTATCCCGGCGCAGAATGAATAAAAGGGCAGTCTACTGGAAATGACAACCGAATTTTGACTACCTGTTACTGACAAATTCATAGACAAATTAACGCATTCCATGATAGCTTTTTTTTAGGATATTCTCTCTCAAACGAGGAAAACCGTATTCATATACATGTAACCTGTGAATCGGGAGAAGCAAAATTCTGGCTGAAGCCCTTAGTGGCACTGGCGGTCTCCCATGGATTAACCACCAGAAAACTGATTGAAATCCAAAAAATAGTCGAGAGCCATAAAAATGAAATCATTCAAACATGGAATAACCATTTCAGTAAGCGTTGAGAACATCACACCCTTCGGAATATGGCTTTTTGTGAAAGGCAAAGAATATTTCCTTACATATAAGGCTTTTCCTTTCTTTAAGGATCAGACATTAAATTCCATACAAAATGTCCAGTTATTGCATGGATATCATCTGTATTGGCCTGAATTGGATGTGGATTTGGAACTGGACAACTTAGAAAATCCGGAAGAATACCCCCTGCACTTTAACCCAAAAAAAGAATTTGATAAAGCAGTTGTTACGGGATAACCCTATACAAGAGTGGTTTTTTCTCGATCATATCGTCTTTGATAATGGCAGAAGCGGTGACAACTGGACTTTGTAAAATTAGCTGGAAAGCTGAATTAAATATGATGTCCCCAGAACTAACCAGAACTCCTAAATCAGTGCCTAACACGATATATCCAGGAGAAATGATGATTTACTCAAAAGAACCTGCTTTCATCAATCGGACAGGGGAATTAAAATTACTACTAGCATGGATTAATGAACGGCCAGAGAATATCCTCTTCATATACGGGCCAAAAAGCAGCGGCAAAACCACCCTGCTCTATAAATTCGTCCGTGAAAATCTCTCAAGCAACGCTTTCGATATCAAACACTTCAATCTGCGAAAGATTCTGATCATCCAGTATCAAGATTTCATCAAGGCCTTCTTCGAGCATGACTATTCAAAAGAAAAAGAGGATGTCAAGGAGAAGCGCGAGTACGACCTCAAGGTCTTCAAACTGAGCGTCGAGGTATTAAAAGGGCTGGAAGGGAAGGAACTTGACCCCTTTGTAGTGATGGAACAAGAACTCAAAAAATTGAACGCGCGTGGCATCAGGCCTATAATTATCATCGACGAACTCCAGGCTCTTGAGGGGATCTATCTGAACGTCCAAAGGGAACTCTTGAAGGAACTTTTCAATTTCTTCGTGGCCATGACCAAGGAATCCCACTTCTGCCATGTAATCATCGCATCAAGTGATGGCTATTTCATCGAACGCATCTACAACGACAGCAAGCTCAAAAAGACCTCGAAATTCCTTGAGGTTGACTATCTCCAAAAAAATGATGTGTACTACTGGTTGAACAATCTGGAAAAGGAAAGTGCTATAAAAAAATTCACGCTCACCCCAGAACAAATTGACCGGACATGGGAAAACTTCGGCGGCAGTTGCTGGGAGATTAGCCGATTCCTCGGCGACATTCTAATGCGAGCCGAAAATGGCAGGGTGGCCAATGAGGCCTTCGAGGACGAAATACATAAGACCCTCATCCAGATGCGCAGTCTGTATGTAGACTACGCCAGGCTTTTCCCACACAAACGTGCAATTTTTAAATTAATTTCAGCTATTGTTCAATCATCGCCGAGATTTCGGCTTGAGCAACTTGCCAGCCTGGTACAACAATACTATACATATGAATCACTCGGTGAAGAACTGGCCAATCTTGTCAGCCAGAATTTCCTCGCCTATAATCCTGTCATGGCTGAATACACAATCCAGGGCCGAACCATGGAACTTGGCCTTACCATGTATGTAGAGATGATGGGGTAACGACGCACCCCCTAAGCAATCTCTAATTTGCGAAAACACAAGGTAGATTCAAAGATTAAGTCTCGCCACACGGCTAATGGAATTTTAAAACAGGCTGGATTGCCAAAAAAGTTTTAACACCACTTCAACAAACTGTGCCTTAATACTAAATAAAGGCAAGGCGAGTGGCATATGATAATGATTCATTCTTTGCAGTACAAAAGAATTATGGGAAGTGTCCCAGGTTGTTCAAAGAAGGCTAAACAAACAAATAAAGACGAATTACGTGCCGAGTACGTAAAATCAGACTTCCCAACAGGTCTTGTGCGGGGCAAGTATTCAGGCCGCATGCATAATTCTTCTAACATTGTCGTACTTAGGCCCGAAGTGGCGGAAGCTTTCCCGAATGAAGAAGCGGTGAACAGCGCGCTTCTGTCGTTAATCAAACTCGCTCAGCAAATAACGCCTGTGGGAAAATGTGAAATTAACGGTGACAAAAAAATGCAGGCGACTTAACTACCGCCCGGTTATTCTTGAAAAAAATGGTTGCTGCCGCGATTCATGCCGGTGTAAGAACACTTAGCACGGAGGATTTGCAGGATGGGTTAGTGGTCGATAAAACTTTGAGAATTTTGAATCCGTTTTGAATTTGTCCGCCACTAGCATGGTCCGACCTCAATTGCCCCCGTCCATCATTTTAATAAAAGGTGTAGCTCATGACAGAAGCCGTATTGAATCTAACAGTACCAGACAATGTTTTACGGGCGCTTAGAGTTCCTAAGGAACAATTAGTAGAGTTTCTGCGTCATTCACTAGCGGTTGAACTTTACCGGGAAGGCAGGATATCCTTGGGAAAAGCAAAAGAATTCGCAAACCTTGATAATAAATGGGAAATGATTCAGCTCCTGAACGAAAGAGGCGTTGAGTTACATTATAGCGCTGATGATGCACAAACCGATTTGGAAACAATAAACAGGATATTACCGTGATCCTCAGAATCGTATCCAATTCAACGCCGCTGATTGCGCTGGCCAAAATCAATAGATTCTATTTGCTCAAGGACCTATTCCACGAGATAATCATCCCCAAGGCAGTATATGAAGAGGTGGTAACATCAGGAAAAGGGCGTTCCGGTCACAATGAATTAGCTAATGCCGACTGGATTCAATGCCACCAAGTACATAATCATGATCTCGTTGCTTTTTTGAGAATTTCGCTTGATGCCGGAGAATCTGAAGCAATCGCTTTGGCTAGAGAAATAGGTGCTGATTTGTTGTTGATCGATGACAGAGACGGCCGACGAGTGGCAGAATCAGTTAATAATGCAATTACGGGAACTATTGGCCTTCTCCTTCGGTACTATCGTGACAATATAAATGAGTTTAGAGACGCATTGGATGACTTGCAAGCCCAAGGGTTTCGATTGAACAAAAAAGAATACGCAAAAGTATTAAAACAAGCAACTGCCAAGATATCTTAATGATTACCACCCTAGAAAAGGTGATATTGAGGCCAAAAGCAGTTATTTTTTGAATAATTATTATGATATTTCAACGAGATAGCGTGGTCCGGCCCCAAGGGATGACCATATCACATGAGACGGGTTGGCCGAATATTTACGGCCCGACCCCATGAGGATGACTAGTAGTAAGGAGAGTGCAAGATGACAGCCATTACATTTGACACCTTACAGTTTGCAAAGCGCATGCGAACCCTTGGTATGACAGATTCCCAGGCAGAACTATTTGCCGAGGCTATGAAAGAAGCAATAACCAGCGCCATTGAATCTTTACTGGCCACAAAAAACGACCTGGGCGAGCTTGAACTGCGTCTAACTAAACTTATATCAGATACCCGTTCTGATATTATCAAATGGGTTGCAGCCATGCTGCTAGCACAAGCCGCCGTCATTGCTGCTTTGGTGAAGTTGCTGTAGAGAAAATTGGTCGCTTCCCTATTTTCTTACGCCCCCAAGAGATGACCCGCCCCCAGGCCCGTTATAGGATAACCATCGGGTTAGGGAATATTAAAATGGCTGATATTGGGCCAAAAAAGAGGTGTTTGGAGCATGGCTACTACGATATTTCAATGAGATAGAAAGCTTCAACTCAGTGATAATTAAGGCATTTCAACTAGATAGCATGGTCCGACCCCATGGGAGATCTCATGGGAGATACTAAGGCAAGGCGAGTGGCATATGATAATGATTCATTCTTTGCAGTACAAAAGAATTATGGGAAGTGTCCCTGGTTGTCCTCTTGCAGGACAAAAGAATTATGGGATGTCCCTGGTTGTCTAAAAAGGAGATAACAGATGCAATTCAATGCGATTATTGAACATGATCAGGATGGATTCTTTGCATATATCCCAGGGCTAAAAGGGTGTGTGAGCCAGGGAAATACGCTTGAAGAAACTCTCGTAAACATCAAAGAAGCGCTGGAACTATTCCTCGCAGATATGGATGAGGATGAAAAAAAACTTTCAATAAAAAAAGATTACTTTATCACACCAATTGAGGTTGACTTAGCCCATGCCTGATAAAATTCCCAGGCTGACCGCGAAAGACGCAGAAAAACTTCTCTATGAAAATGGGTTTGTGCTTTCCAGACAAAAAGGAAGCCATCGAATTTATCGTAATGGTAAACATCGCATGGTACTCCCATTCCATGCAGGAGAAATACTACACCCAAAAATCACAAAAGAGTTGTTTGACATCCTAAATGATGTCCAGCTGTAACACCTCTAAATCACGCCCAAGCTATCTCTCCGATGGCGTCCATAGGACCACCCGCTTGCCGGAAAAATATTTGCACCAGGCCACCAGAATAGCGTAGTTGGCCATAAGGAAGTACATGGGGATCTTTAACAGCCGCGCCGAACTCTCGCCCTGGCGCCAGGCAAGCAGGGCAGCCCCGTAAAAAATCACCTGCCCGGCCATGACCACCAGAAAATAGGGCACCGAGAACACCAGGAGCAGGTTGGCGACCAGGGCAATGACCAGAAAAAACGGTACACACCAACGCAACAACTTGTGACAAAAATACTGATAAGCAAAAAGGCCGTACCGGATTGGATTTAAGAACTCAACGTGCCGAAAAAACACGGTAATGCCCCGCAGCACCGTTCTGACTTTCCGGTCGAACTCCTTTTTCTCATCAGCCAGATCCCGGTAATAGCCGATCATCTCCGGATCACTGACTCCCCGATATCCCAATTTCACACTGGTCAGCAACGTTCTAAAATCACTCTGAACATCGCCGGAAAAGTCCTGGCAGACAACTTTGCGCGCCGCAAAAAAAGAGCCGCTCAAGCCAACAAGGGTATTGACCTTCGATTCCAGACGGCGAAGCCACATCTCATAGCGGACATAAGCCCCTTCGCCGCTTGGTTTGCCATCAGTGCCGATCAACCTGTCCTCACTGCTCACACTGCCGACCGTTGGATCAGCAAAGTTGGCAACCAGATTGACAAAGGCATCCGCATCCATCAGGGTAGCCACATCCGAAAAAACAATAATCTCGCCGCCGGCATGCTGGACTGCAATTTTTTGGGCATTCTCCTTCCCTTTCCGCTCCTGAATATCGAGCAGAACTACTCCTTCCTGGGCAAACTCCTGGACGATCGGATTGGTTAGATCAGTCGACCCATCAGAGGCCACAATAATCTGGAGTTTCTCCTTGGGGTAAATCAGGACCAGAACATTCTCCAGCTTCTGACGAATTCGCTTCTCCTCATTAAAAGCGGTGATTATCAATGTTACGGACGGCTCGATTGACGATCGCTGAATCGGTTTGGTCCGGACCAGGCTCAAAAGATACAATGAAAACGGATAGCCGAAGTAGGCATACCCTATACCAAAAACTGCTCCGATAAAAATAATCTCTAGCATGGCGCCTTAATAATGCGTAATCAAAAGATACCGGCAAGTCGGCAGGCAAACATTGCCTGTGTTGAGCTTATGTCTTCATGCAGCCCAACCCTGTTAAGCAAAAAAATATTTGCCTCGCTGCCATTCCAACCTTTTTTCGTTGTAACTGCTCCAGCATAACCAGCCTCTTTAACCATCAAGGCTATCTCACTTGATGCATTGCCATTAGGATAACAGAAAAAGATCGGTTCTTCCCGAGATACTGCGCCTTGAGCAGACAATTTCTCTTTGGATAAAATAAGCTCTTGTCTTATCTCGTCAGGCTGCAAGGTTGTGAGAATATTATGATCAACAGTATGTGAGCCAAACGAAACCAATCCGGAAGCGCGTAGTCTATGAATTTCATCCCAATCAAGAAAGACACGTCCGTCAGGAATAATGGCAGGGAATATTCCTCTCAACTCTTCAAGCGCAGCATAGATTTCTGGCGCACGCCGATTTTTTAGGCCGCTGATAACAAACTCAAGTTTTTTCTCGCCAACCATATTGGCCCGCGCCATCTGTTGAACTACAATATTACTGGACAACTTATCCTTGAATGGTACCAAAGCCAAGGCCTGCTGCAACTCCTGCTCCCGGGATAACAAGCGGGCCACAGTGTCAGTCCAAAATTCCTTTTCCGTGCCGATAAAATTGGTAGGTAAAAAAACTGTAGACGGAGCTTGAAAACGCTCTAACACAAGAAAAGCATGAAGGAGAAAATCATGCCAGCCATCATCAAATGTAATTGCACAACGGGGCTTCCCCGGCTCGGATTGAACAGAAAAAAGATCCGCCAAAGGCACAATGGTAAAGTGTTTAGCAAGAAAGGCTATATGCCGGGCAAAGGTTTCAGCAGTAACATACATTCCTGGTTCCAATTCCGTGGTGACAACTCTAGTAGGAACTATTCGATGATACATTAAAATCAATGAGTTCTCGGAGGAAGCATAGTCGGAATATCTGTGATATGCCAACCCAGTGTTATAATACAAGAAAGAGACGACCTGTTTGATGCGGATAGCAGGGGGGGTAGATTTTTTAATCATTGATCTCAACTGGACTAGAGAGTTATCCTCAATCTGATGGACAAGTTAAAACAATTTTTAACTATTAAACATCTTGGGTTGTCTATTTTTTGACAACGCCTTAAAGCTTACAAAAACAGGTACCATAATTTCAAGAGATATTAAAATAACTTATCCAGAATATCCTTACTTCCGTCTCTTGAAAACCCTTGAACTGGTCCGAGCATCCCATGTAGAGTGATAATGAATGTAGAGTGGAACATAGAAGATTCCTTTTTTTTGATTATGCAAAAAATGGTGAAGTGCGTTTTGCAGCATAAAGGCTGAAGTTGAATTCCGGAACTCCTTAGTTATCTGATCAGCGGGATCCGGTATTATTATTGCATTAAAAAATTATATGCTCACAATGAAGTAAGTTATAAATATATAGTCAGGCTGCTTTTTCTAGAGGTAAAAAATTGCTACAAGAGAGGTATTATATGAAGCACTACAACTTATATATTTTGCTAGTATTAGTTTCCCTAATTATTTTAGACAACCAATCGGTTGATGCAACAACACTTTATGCCGACAACACTATGAACACTAACTGTACAACCGGGAATTATTCAATTCTAAACAGATTATGTAATGGTTCAGACGGCAAAGGATATAAAAGCATTAAAGAGGCTCTACTTGCTATGAACACCGGGGACACTATTTTAATTAGAGGTGGGCTCTATCAAGAAGGCCATATACGGATAAATTATTTAAAATCCGGATCTTCATGGAATGCTGGGCAATTTAATACAATTAAATCATATCCTGGTGAATGGGCAATACTGGATGGCCAAAACGGAGGTGGCACCGGCGGATTTGATGGAATAAAAGTCGGCAGCAACGCTCAGTCAGAGTGTGTTCTAGGACACTCGATTTATCCAAGCGCCGGCCAAGGGCACATGAAATACTGGAAATTCGAAAATCTTGAAATCAAAAATGGTGCCACTGCGGACGGCCAATATGCTGCAGGCTTTTGGGGTACTGCCGGACCATTTATTTTCAGAAATTGTTATATTCATGACAATCTGGCCGATATAATGGCGAATAACCCCGCCGGGTTAACCGGACATGTATGGCACGATTCATTAATTGAATTCTGTTATTTTTTTAATAATGGTGCAAAAGAATCAACTCATCACAATTCTGCAAATCTGGCAATATACAGTGACTACAATCCAAATGGAATCGCGGCTACAGGTTTCACCGATGTTGGTCACCATACAATGAAAAATGAAATTCGATACAATCTATTTATTGGCTCTGCCGTTGCAATAAAATACAAACAATGTCAACTTTTTTCTGGGAGAGATACCTCAAAAGGCCAACCTGACGATACATATAAAACTTATGGTGACAAAGTTCATCACAATATAATTCGCAATGCCGCAGCCTATGCTATAGATGCCAGACAAGATTTTATCCAAGTGTATAACAACATTATTGACTCCTGTGCTTCTGGCATTGCTGTAGGCGAAGAAGACACCAGATCAATTTACAAAGCGGTCGTGTACAATAACACTATTATCAATTCAACCAACTGGGGTATATTTAGAGTGCATTCCTGGTGGACAGATTATAACTTGCCAACCCAGACAACGACGTATTATGGCTATGACTACAATAACCTGCTTGATCAGATCAGAGACGGTTGGAACTGGAGCGATATAGGGGTTGACACGTACAGTACGTTTGGAGGATACACACCTGTTTACAGCGGATATGTCAATGACCGAAATTTTTTCTATCGCCCAATTGCCAATCTTTACGACCCTAACGGCACATATCTTGTGTATATAGGGCATTCTAATAACAGATTAACTAAAACTACATTTGAAGCTGCATACCCCGGCACAAAACTGTTCAGGAAAGACTACAATGCTGCCAGCCCATTATATCAAAGCACTGATGGAGTCGCTAAATATAAAACAAGAGCAGATTATACACTAGAAGGCAATCTGACAATTTCAAATGCAGGCAAAGGTACATCGCACCCATATTTAGCCAATGTCATTATTCCCAGTTATATTGGCGCAACGAATCCCAACACTGATAGCGGAAATGCCTGGAATCCTGACACGCCAAATCCAGATGATTCTGGATGGGTGAATTATGTTTTATCGCTTACAATAAAAATGGCTCAACCTCCAAAAATTCAAAATGCAACTATAAACTGACAACATTAACAATATCATGCTATTACCTTGCCAAGACAAGATATGATGTTTCGAAATTTTCCGCGAGGGCCACGAACAATACTGTCAACATACCGAATGGTTATCTGCATTTCGATACCAATTCGCTTTTGTAACTCGGCAAGGATTGCCTGCTCTGTCTCAATTGTGAAGCTATCATCTCTGACGATAAGCACCTCTATCTGATTATACACATGTTGAACATATTGAACCTCTTTAACAGGAAGCCCTTTCATCACAGGGCTTAACCGCCCAATCCTTCTTCCATCAGGTGTAATAATCACATCATCCATGCGCCCGACAATTTTATCAATAACCTGAAATGGACTACCACATGGGCAGGCCATATCTGACAAAACAGCCATATCTCCTATACGATAACGGATGAGCGGCATTATAGGATTTATAAATCCCGTGCAAACAATTTCACCCTCTTCGCCTGGTTGGGCTGGAGAACCATCTTCTCTCAGGACTTCGACTATTCCATAATCCTCATGAATATGATATCTCCCGGCTTTGCACTGGCCAACGAAAACACTCATTTCAGCACAACCATATTGATCATAAACCGGTATACCAAAAGCCTTTTCGATAGCCTCTCTCTGTTCAGGAAATAGAGTCTCAGCAGAAGTTGTGATGCCCTTAGTAATGTCATGCAAAGAAATATTATTCTCATTGGCATACTGCGCTATAGCGTAAATGCTTGACGGATATGCATCAATATAATCGGGATGGAACTCCCGAAGTTTGGCTATATAGGAAGGAAGATTTGTTTTACTTAGATGATAGGAAGACATTAGGAGATTTTTCGAGAAAACACTATAACGCCAAAAAGGGGCTTTCGTTTGACTTGAAGGGACAACTAGACGCCCCCATAGTGTAGCTCGCCGCCCATGATGATTAATTCCAACGCTGGCTAGGAAACGGTCAAAGTAGGCAAAATTTAGTTGCCGAATATCCGCATTACAGAACACGTTAAGAGGCGTGCTCGTTGTTCCAGTGGTGTGAATGATGTGATATTTTGATTTTTTATACCTCTCGTTGAAAAACAACGCTGGATTTTCGCGTAGTTTACTTTTGTTAAGCAGTGGAACTCGCTTTAGATCTTGAGGAGAACAAATTAGATCTGCATTAATTCTCGCAGATTTAAACATCTCCCGATAGTAGGGAACATTATGTGCTGCCTCATGAATTATTTTTTTCAAGTTTTCCTGGATAAAGCTGTCCAGTTGGGCCCGATCAAATTTAAGCTGGCCCATAACATCACGGTAATACACCGGATAATTTCCGGAATACCGGGTCATATTCAGTTTTAAACCATATAGCGAGATTAACGTATTTTGTGCCCACACAGGAATTTTACTATACAAAGTTTCAAAAAATAATTTCATTTTAACTAATCTTAACCCATTATGCCTAATAACTTCTTTTGGTGCTTATTCACCAGAAGTTCGTATTCAGCAAACGCATTGAGAACCTGAGGGTTTTCGAGCAAAGGACCTGATGTTTGTTCTTGAAATATAATATCCGGATTTGCGTTTACCTCTATCAATATCGGTTCACTATTGTCATTAACTGCTATATCCATCCCAAGAAGTCTATAAAATGAAAATTCTTTTTGCACTAACGTGGCAAGATAAAGAATTTTTTCCCATTCCGGGACTTGAAAGTTCTCAAACCGAACATTCGACAATGGATGATTCAAATAACGAGTTCCACGCTTATCAAAGGCGAATCTTTTTAGTTTCCCGGTAGTAAGATCAACACCAGCGGCAACACCACCAGCACTCCAGTTATCGACAAAAGCATCTCCAACCCCAAATCGCATCGTAGCGCTCACTATCAAAACTTTTTCATCCCTTGTATATAAAGTAACAACTCGAATAGTGTTAATCGAGTGCTTTGAAATTAATGCAATTCTTTCATCTTGTTTAACTATTTTCTGAACTATAGCATCTTCAGGAAGGATAAATTCAGCTAAAGGAATCATCTTTGACCGAGCTTTAATTTGAATACCCAAATTGCTATTCATAGCCAAAACAATTCCTAACCCAGCATGTCCTTGAATTGGTTTAATTATCAATACTTCGTCAGCATCTTTCTTAAAACAATCCTCAATTTTAATACGATATCCACCTTCTTTTTCAAGAACGCATAAAGTTTGAGGATTATTTACTCCTAATCCCTTGCATAAAAGTTCACAGACAAATTTATCATTAAAAAGCAATTGGTATTCATAACGCTGAACTTTTTTTCTCAAACGAGCACGCTGATAAGGATGATAACTCGATCCATAATATAGCGGCCATTTTCTTTTATCTATCTCCCATAATCGACACGGCCCATAATGATCTGGAAAAGTTTTATGCCGAAAAAAAAGATCAAACAGGTCACAAATAACTGCAAAACGCGATTTTGTGCACTCTTCCCACTTTATTAGATACAAAAAACAATAGGGCAACATTAAAAAACGGAGGATTCTTCTAATCAATGGATGGGATTCAGCGAGCATAACGTCACATACCTGTAACTGAGTTACTTAAATTTTCCGGCAAAGGTCTTTTTCAAATTTATGCAATTGTTCCTCGAGCCTTTGATATTTTTCTTCCCAATCTTGCAGGAGACAACTTTTTAATAAAACAATGTCTTGTTGAAGACCAATCATTCTGGTGACCGCCAACTGTATACCACTAGCTATACCTGAAGGTGTGTTATCAACAAAAATTGCCTTGTTGAAATATTCCTGAAGCACCATTTTTGAAGAAGTTATTAATGGTTTTTCGGCTGCAACTGCTTCATAGCACCCACACAACATGCAATATTCTGCAGTGGTAAGTGCCATGACACAATCCACCGAAAACAGATAATTAATAAAATCTTGTTCAGGAAGAAAACCAGTGAAAATTACATTGTCTGGTGCATTATCAATGATCGCTTTTTCCAGTTTTTTATTATTCCCTGTTATATATAGAGTAATTCCATCGTAACTAATTAAACGCATTGCTTCTAGGACTTCGACAATCGGTTCATCCTTGGCGCATGAAGAAATAAGCAATATATTCTGCTTGCCCTTGAGGAGTAAATTTGTTGAAGATTTTAAATCTGGGATTTTGTCCGGCAAAACAAAAGCTCGGCCGCCGAGCTTTTCAACTATTTCAGCAAGAAATTGATTGGTGACAATTGTCATTGTTGCCATTCTAACAGTTAATCGATGTAACAATTTAAATAATAATATTCGCGGAGTATTTCTATATTTTCGGCTCAAGAGAAATGTTGTATGCCTATCAACAACTACAGGAACACCTGTTACCAAACTCCAAACACATACAAAGAAGGCTAAAATCATTGAAGGGTTTTGTGCAAAAATAACCGTTGGCTTCTCAGTGTATATAGCGATAAATGTCTGCCATAAACACTTCAAATAGCGAGTCTTTTCAGGAAAATCAAACAGAAAAAGCTTGCAACCAAATTTGCGAGCGAGCTCTATAGATCTTCTTTGGGTTTCCCAGGTTATCCAAATTCGTTTTCCCAAAAGCCTCTCCTGCTCTATTGTTGGACGATATAACTATATAATGTAAACAGCTCTTGCGAGGTTTTTTTAATTGAGTAATTTTCCTCAATTGTTTTTCTGGCATTTGCAGCAATGCTTTTAGCCAAACCAGTATCTTTCATGATTCTTATAATTGCAGTAGCAAGCGCATCAGGGTTATTCGGAGGTATCAGAAGGCCGTTAACTCCATCTTGGATTACTTCTTTCATCCCCCCAACAGCTGTACAAACAACCGCCTTTTGCAGCGCCATAGATTCAAGCAAAGCCATGGGAAGCCCTTCATGACTTGAACACAATACAAAAAGATCAGCAGCATTCACAATTTCCAATATATCTGCACGAAAACCATGTAAAGTAATCTCTTCTTGTAAACCAAGCCGCATTATTTGGCTTTGTATTTTGTTGCGCAACGGCCCGTCACCAAAAATAGATATATGAAAAGGAAGATCTGTTTGACGAAGAATGGCACCAGCTTCGACAATTAAACCAAGATTTTTAGGAGCGACAAGCCTTGCTGGAATACAGATCCAAAATAAGCTATCAGCATGAAATTCCTGCCTAATTTCATTTTCCCTCTTTTGTATTTTTTTGAATTGTTCCGACTCAAGCTCAAGAGAATTATTGATTTGCCATATTTTACCATTAGGCCTTCTCTGTTTAAGATTCGCCTCCAAATCTTTGGAAACAGCAATAATTCCCTGGCAAAAAAAATGGACAAGAAGATGATCAAGGCCGACAACAACTGAAGAACGGATATGTTTTAGAAAAGGCAAATGAGGGGGGACCCCGCTCAAACCATGCATGGTTCTGATCAATGGACATGAAGTCGCATTAAGCAGCTTCGTCAGAAGACCTGTAAAATGCTCCTTAATATGATGAACATGAAGAACAGAGGGTTGATACTCACTGACGTGATGAGCCAGAATTCGAGTAATACCTATCGCGCTACAATCCTTTTCACTAATAATAAGAGTCTTAATGCCTGTCTGTCGTAAGTGGTCCGCAAGTATCCCATCATTAAAAAGAATGCACATCAGTTCAAGATCACAATATTTCTGTAAACCAACTAATGTCTGCCAAGCTTGCATTTCTGCACCGGCCCATAAATCTCCAGAAATGAGATGGATAACTCGTAATTTCGTTTTGTCAGACGACAGATCTCTTCTCATGCCTATTCCTACCATCTGACAGCCTTGCCTCGCAACTTGAAACCAATGAGGTCCAACGCGCTGAAAAATTTGCGGAAAATCACTTTTGCAATTTGTGGGTGTTTAGGAAGCAATAAAAAATGATGTAATATGTTCTGAATTTTAATCTTATTGTAATTTTTTTCATATGCCTTATAGGCACTATCATCCTCCAGTAAATGGCAATCTGTCTTCTTTTTTATGGTTTCATAGATTGAAAGAAGTTTGTTGATACGATTGGCTTCGCCAGCATTAGCAGGTCTAGGTTGAAATTTCTTGTCAATTATAACTGGCAAATACTGATAATTTACTTTTTTATCAATTAATATTTCTGCGGAGAGAATGGCTGAATCCCGTAAAAAACTGGGTCTGAAATCAAAAATGAAATTTCCCAAACTATAAAAAACCGGTTTTCCATCAAAAAATTCCATCCCCTGCAAGACATGCGGATGACTTCCAATAATCATATCGGCACCTGCTTCAACAAACGATTTTGCCTCGTTCACAACTCCCTTTGGGGGATAGTTAATAAATTCATAACCCCAGTGCGGAAGCAGAACTACAAAGTCAGTTTCTTGTTTTAGCGTTTTAATATCATTAATAACATTTAAATTTGCATGAATTACATCAATGGTATCTTGCTTGTCTCGGTTCCAAGTATAATTGACAATACTATCGCGACACTGTGCAATATAACGATCGGCCTCCGGAAATTTATCAACACCAACCCAATTGTATGCTAAAAACCCTATCTTCCAAGAGTTAACATTAACTATAACCGGCTTAGAATAATATTTTCCTGAGTTGCAACGCAGTCCACAAACTGCTATGCCTGCTCTTTCAAGAATTGTGACTGTTTCCTCAAATTTTTTTGGGCCATGCTCAAGCGTATGGTTGTTAGCTACTGTGACAAGAGTGAAACCTACCCGCTTCATAGCATATACAAAGTCTGGTTCGCCACAAAACGACAGCTGCGAAGTATCATTCCTATTTGATTGCTTTGCGAGAAGACCTTCAAAATTACCGAGCACTATATCTGCATCGATAAGTAGTTCCCTAATTTCATTGAAAAAATAATCAGCCCCTAACTGTTGGGAAACACTTCGACTACCAAGCCCCATAATTGTTTTATCGCCTGGGCAGATATCACCAACAGCTTTAAGTTTTATCAATTTTGTTTCCGCAGTAGAAATATTCATTTAAATTTTTTTTATATGAAACTCCCCCATAAAGTTGTCCTTGTTGGGGCTTATTAAGTCAAGTCGTCAGATTCAGCAACTGACAAAAAGATTTTTATATTCGTAGTTCCGCGAACGGACTGACAATTTGTTGTGCAGTTGGCTGTCGGTCATGTATAATGGACCCCATTGTCAAGACACAAAATTTCCGAGATGAAGGTAGAAATTCTCGGAGAAATTATTGTCATTGCCGACCAGATCGCCGACTGTTTTTTCAGCCCCTTTGCACGAGCCCTGCAGGAGGCGAAGTGTGTTATAGTCGCCCCTTCGCCGTCACAACCTCAGGTTGAGCAATGAATACTCTGGGTGTCAAGACTGCGAGCTTGCGAGCACCCGCAGGGCTTGGTCTTTACGCCCAGAGCATTCATTGCTACCACAGACTTGGTTTAGGCTGCAGCCCGCTGCATGCACCCCCAATATATTTCGCTGGGCGTCTTAGCGCCCAAGCTGCTGTGAGTCCGTTCGTTATTATAAAAGTCAAAATAGACCTTCAAACAGTCAGTTAGCTCTCGCACTGACTCGTATTCCTTCAGGTAAATCTCCTCGTATTTTACACTCCGCCACAGTCGTTCAATGAAGATATTGTCCATGGCCCGCCCCTTGCCATCCATGCTGATCAGCACCTCGGCATCCCTCAGTTTGTCGGTAAAATCATTGCTGGTATACTGTGCTCCTTGGTCAGTGTTGAAAATATCAGGTTGACCATGTTGACGCAGGGCACTTTCCAAGGCCGATACGCAGAAGTCACTATCCATGGT
>Ga0208863_1001271_pt1 | contig 16732 bp, 17 predicted proteins | sample RifOxyD3_FD_184040 | JGI IMG/M metagenome (GOLD analysis project Ga0208863, IMG submission 184040) | Soil microbial communities from Rifle, Colorado - Rifle Oxygen_injection D3 (SPAdes) | ecosystem: Environmental > Terrestrial > Deep subsurface > Rock core/Sediment | place: Rifle, Colorado...
AACAGAGTTTTACACAAATTATATTTCCGCATGCAAAGAGTGATTGGGCTCTTTATCTAGAAGAGGCACAGGAAACATTTGTAAATATCATCAATGCAATTATCAAATACCAAAAGTGTCTGGTTGTTTGCGATGATGTAGAGAGCGTAAAGAGCAGATTTGAAAAAAATGAGAATCTCTACTTTGTTGAGTATGAGACAAACGATACATGGGCAAGAGATTGCTCCGTTTTATGCGTTGAAGACGGCGAAGAGATTAAGCTTCTTGATTTTACATTCACGGGCTGGGGCGGCAAGTTTGAGGCTTCAAAAGACAATACAATGAGCGGTGCGATAAAAGACTGTTATGATAAAGAGGTCGTAAAGGTGGATTTGATTTTAGAGGGCGGTGCAGTTGAGAGCAACGGAATTGACACCATACTTACAACCGCAGAGTGCATGTTAAACAAAAACAGAAATGCGGCTCTTTCTAAAGAAGAGATGACACAAAAACTTCAAGACGAGTTTGGCATGAGCAAGATTTTATATCTAAATCACGGTTATCTGGCAGGAGACGATACGGACTCGCATGTAGACACTCTGGCTAGATTTGTCGATGAGAAAAGCATCATGTATGTCAAATGTGAAGATACGAATGATGAGCATTACAAAGAGCTAAAACTTATGGAGGATGAGTTAAAAACTTTCAGAAATGAGCACGACTTTAAACTTATAGCACTTCCTATGAGCGATGCCTGCTACTTTGATGAAGAGAGACTTCCTGCTACTTATGCAAATTTTCTTTTCGTAAACGGTGCGGTTTTAGTTCCTACCTATGGCGTAAAACAGGATGCAGAGGCACTTAAAATTTTTAGAGAAACTTTTCCTACAAAAGACATCATCGGGGTTGACTGCTTCTCCCTTATAAAACAGCATGGCTCACTTCACTGCGTCACTATGAACTTTGCCAGCGGAGTCCTCTTGGCTTAAGAGGGCAAAACCGCTATATATCAAATAAGCCGAAAGGCTTAAACCTAAAACTACCAAAATCAATCTTTTTATCTTTTCTATTCTACTCATATTGGAATTTTATCATATTCTTCAGATATGGACTTAACACTTTTGTAACAAATATTTTATACAATAAATTAATTTAAAAAATTAAGGATTGTTATATGATATACAAAAAAATCATTCCACTATCTCTAGCTGTTGTTGCGGTTTTAGGCGCAAACGAGGTTAAACTGCCGCAAGTGAGCGTTGAGTCAACACTTATTACGGAAGTTAGTCAAAATGCTCAAGTCTCTGCAGATTTAGCCGAGGCACTTAGTTCAAGTGTGCCAAGTATTGACATGAGCCGCCGAAGCGGTATCGCTAATGATATTTACATCCGTGGACAAAAAAGAGACAACATCTCTGTAGAAGTTGATGGAACAAAAGTTTGCGGTGCATGTGTAAACAGAATGGATCCTCCTGTTTCTCATGTTCTGGCAAGTCAAATCGAAAATGTTGAAGTAATCGAAGGTCCTTATGACGTTGAGACTTTTGGAACTATGAGCGGCGGTTTAAAAATCACGACAAAAAAACCGACAAAAGATTTAAGCGGAGATCTTACATTCGGTTACGGAGGCTGGAACTATAAAAAAATCGGTGCAACTGTCAGTGGCGGTAACGATACTATTAGAGTTTTAGTAAGCGGGACTAGTGAATCAAGTGATCAGTACGAAGACGGCGATGGAAATACGCTAGCAGAGCAAACTAAAAAAAATGCTCCCTTAGCAAATCAGTACCAGGCACAATATGAAGACATGCAAGCGTATGATAAAAAAAGCATTATGACAAAAGCTTTTATCAGCGTAACGGATGACCAAGAACTTCGTCTAAGCATGACAAAAAATAAAAGTGATGACGTACTGTATGCAAACTCTCAAATGGACGCTGCTTATGACTTCTCAAACATCTATAGTGTTGAGTACGATATAAAAGATATAAGTGATCTCTATAAAAATATCAATATTCAGTACTACTACTCAGATGTAGATCATCCGATGGATACAAGATATAGAAACAACGGTGTAACAAATTTTTCAACAAATCACTTAAAGACGACTATGCAAGGTGTAAAACTTAAAAATAGTTTTGATCTTGAGGGTTACAAACTATTGGTTGGACTTGACGGAAGCAAAAGAACATGGGAAGGGCAGAAATACATGACAAATGCAACAACATTTGTTCAAGCTCCATCTACAGTGAGCCTTACACATACTGAAACTGAAAATAGTGCTCTATTTGCGAAAGTAGAAAAAACTTTTGGAAACTTTGATATTGAAATGGGTGCTAGATATGACTCTACAGATATAGATCCAGATAGTATCACAAACAAATCAAGAGATTATAATGCGTTAAATGCAAACATCATAACTACATACAATCTAGACAAAGAGAACAAAGTTTTCCTAGGCTTCGGTAAAGCTAGCCGTGTACCTGATGCAAGAGAGTTATATCTTGTTGCTCCTCAAGGCGGAAACGAAAATTTAGAACAAGTAACAAACAAAGAGGTAGATTTAGGATATGAACTAAATAACGACGCAATGAAGTTTAAAGTTAAAACTTTCTACTCTATGTTAGATGACTATATCTTCTATACAAAGACTACAAATAGATTCAACAACATCGATGCAACGGTTTACGGAGCAGAGGTTAGTGCATCTATTTACGCAACTGATGCCCTAACTGTCGATATGGGAGCTTCATACAAGGTCGGTGAAAAAGACAATGCAGCTGCCGGTGCAGACAAAGATTTGGCTGATATCGCACCTTTAAGAGGCAGCATTGGAGTAAGCTATGAGTACATGAATAATTCTATAGCTTCAGCAGAGGTACGTGCTTCAGACAAATGGAGTGATTACGACTCAAACAGCGGCGAACAAGAGTTAGACTCTTGGGCAGTACTTAACATGAAAGTAAAACATGCCGTAAGTAAAAACTTTGATTTTACTCTAGGAGTAAACAATCTATTTGATACTACATATACACAATCAAACACTTATGCAGATCTAATTCTTCTAAGTGCAGGTGTCGATACTATGCTTCTTAATGAACCGGGAAGATATATCTACACAAACCTTACTTTTAAATTCTAAATCCTGTTTTTTCTCTAACACCCAAGATCCAGCCTCTCATGCTGGATCTGCTACTGCTAAGCACCCTTTTATTCCAAAATAGATAAAATCACTTTATGATAAAAAGATACCCAACTAAACAGATATTTGTAGGCAATGTAGCCATCGGCGGTAATGCACCTATTAGCGTGCAGTCTATGACATTTTCAAAAACAGCAGATATTGAAGCAACCGTAGCACAGATAAAAAGGCTCCATTTCGCAGGGTGCGATATAGTTCGAGTTGCCGTTCCGCAGATGGAAGACGCACTTGCACTCAAGTCGATTAAAGAACAAATTTCGCTTCCGCTTGTTGCCGATATTCACTTTAACCATCGTCTAGCACTTATTGCAGCAGAGGTAGTTGACTGCATACGCATAAATCCGGGAAACATCGGCTCAAAAGAGCGCGTAAAAGAGGTTGTAAAAGCTTGTCAAGCTCGCAATATTCCTATTCGCATCGGTGTAAATGCAGGAAGTTTGGAAAAAGAGTTTTTAAACAAGTACGGACAAACTTCTGAGGGTATGGTAGCTTCAGCCGAGTACAACATCAAATTTTTAGAAGATTTGGGATTTGATAACATCAAGATCTCTCTTAAAGCGAGTGATGTACAAAGAACTGTTGATGCTTACCGGATGCTGCGTCCTAAAAACAGCTATCCGTTTCATCTTGGAGTTACCGAAGCCGGAACACTTTTTCATGCAACGGTAAAAAGTGCCATCGGGCTTGGCTCGCTTTTGCTTGATGGCATCGGCGACACCATGAGAGTAAGTATCACGGGAGAGCTTGAAGAGGAGATAAAAGTAGCTCGCGCCATACTTAAAGACAGCGGTATAGCTAAAGACGGACTAAACATCATTTCATGTCCTACATGCGGAAGAATAGAAGCTGATTTGGTAAAAGCGGTCGGCGAGATAGAAGAGAGAACCACACATATAAAAGCAGCTCTGAATGTATCAGTTATGGGCTGTGTAGTAAATGCCATCGGCGAAGCGGCACATGCCGATGTTGCGATTGCGTACGGCAAAGGAAAAGGGCTTGTTATGGTAAAAGGTGAAGTTGTGGCAAACCTTGATGAAAATGAGCTTGTAGATAGATTTGTGGAAGAAGTCGAAAAAATGGCGAGAGATGCAAAAGAATAAGTAGTTTTTCAAAGGATAGACTATCTCAGTATACTAAATCTGATGATATGTTTAAAAACAATATTACTTTGATATTCTCTTTTTTTTATATTTTAAAAAAGAAGATGAAAACATTACTTGTATTTACGCAATTAGTAAAAATCAGTATAATTATAGATTACAAGATATTGGATATATAGATACTCAATGAAGGAGAGATTTTGAAAAAGCTATCGCAAAAGATAAAAAATAAAATTGTACAAAATCTAAAACCTTTAGACGCTCAAAAAATCATTCTTTTTGGCAGTTATGCTTACGGTGAACCTAATGAGGATAGTGATTTAGATATTTTTGTTATTGAAAAATCATTTGAAAACAAGTGGGCTGAAAAAAGAAAAATAAGTGACTTGCTTGATGATATAGATATGCCAAAAGATATTATGGTAGAAACAGAAGAATTTTTTGAAGCTCATAGTGGTAGTGAATGGATAAATACTGCATGGTATGATGCTGCAAACTATGGTGAAGTTCTTTATGAAAAAAGATGATATAAAAAATAGTGCTGACCTGTTTTTTTATAAAGCAAATAGTGATTTAAATAGTGCAAAATATCTACTTAAAGCATTTGAAAATTCTGAAGTAGAAATAGATTTGGAAACAATCATGTTCCACTTGCAACAATCAGCAGAAAAGTTATTAAAATCACTCTTATCACATAATAGAGTAAGAGTTTCTAAAACACATGATATAAAAGAGATTATAAAAATAGCAATTAATAATAATATTGAGATGATAGATGACACAGAACTTTTAATAGATTTAACATCCTACGCAGTTGAAGGTAGATATGCTATTATTCATGATGATTTAGACGATACAAATAAATATATAAAAATTTTAGAAGAACTTCAACTTTTTGTAAAAAAACAAATATCAAGTGAGATAATTTAATGCAAGAAAACTTATACAACCTAGCTTTTGAACGCTCCATCCTCAGCTCAATAGTCTTTGAACCCAGCCAGTTTGACGAACTTGGCACACAGCTAAAAAAAGATGATTTTTACCTTCCGGCTCATCAAGATATCTTTAGCGCCATGACTCTGCTTTTACAAAAAGATCAGCCTATTGATGAAGAGTTTATAAAAAAAGAGCTCATCAAAATGAAAAAATTTGATGAGAGTGTTATGCTTGAGATCCTATCTGCAAACCCTATCTCAAACACAAAAGCGTATGTTGATGAGATAAAGGACAAATCTCTTAAAAGAAATCTTCTGACACTCACAACCGAGATAAAAAGGGTGACGGTCGAAGAGGAACTTCCCTCTGCCGACGTTATCGACATAGTTGAGAAAAAACTCTATGAAATAACTCAAAACAACCAAACAAGCGACTTTAAAGACTCCCCTAAAATGACATACGACACCATGGAGTACATCAAAGAGATGAAATCTCGCGGTAACAGTGTTTTGGTCGGTGTTGATACAGGATTTCATGAGCTCAATAAAATGACAACGGGTTTTGGCAAAGGAGATCTTGTAATAGTTGCGGCACGTCCTGCGATGGGAAAAACTTCTTTTATACTTAACACCGTAAACAACCTTATAACAAAAGGCAAAGGTGTGGCATTTTTCTCTCTTGAGATGCCGGCTGAGCAGCTTATGCTTCGTCTTTTATCTATTCAAACTTCTATCCCTCTTCAAAAACTCCGTGTCGGAGATATGAATGATGATCAGTGGAGTTCACTAAACGGTGCTATCGACAAAATGAACAGTGCCAAACTTTATGTTGATGATCATGGAAGCATAAACATAAACCAGCTTCGCTCAAAACTGCGAAAGCTCAAAAACCAGCATCCTGAGATAGAGATAGCGGTAATCGACTACCTCCAGATCATGAGCGGCATCGGTACTCAGGATAGACACTTACAAGTCTCTGAGATCTCACGCGGACTTAAGATGCTCGCACGTGAACTAAATATGCCTATCGTTGCACTCTCTCAGCTTAACCGTGGACTTGAATCAAGAAACGACAAGCGACCTATGCTAAGCGACATTCGTGAGTCTGGTTCTATTGAGCAGGATGCAGACATTATTCTATTTGTCTACCGTGATGACGTTTACCTCTACAAAGAGGAGAAAGAGCGAGAAAAAGCGGCAAAAACCGAGGGTAAAGAGTTTAAATCTACCTATATAGAAAAAGAAGAAGAAGATGCGGAGATAATTATCGGGAAGCAGAGAAACGGACCGACGGGTCATGTAAAACTTGTTTTTCAGAAAAAATTGACTCGCTTTGTCGATGCGACACCTTATGCAAAAGGGATAGAGACGGTTTATGAAAATGTTGATACCCGCTCGGCAAACATAGACATCGGCAATGACACAATCTCGATGCCGCCGCTTTGAAATAGATGATAGAGAGAGTCTCGCTATTTACTAGAAAACGAGACTTTCTCCTCTTTAGCTTAATTTCACTATCCGTCTTTCTTCTATCAATTTTTATAGAGTACAAAAACTATCAAGAGTTTACACGCTTTGACTCGGTTCTAGTTGAAACAACAGTTTTAAGGCAATATACGAAAACTAAAAAGAAGAGAACCTATCAAGTCTTAAAATTAAAGAGCGAAGACGGCATAATTTTTTATACAACCGCCAAAAAATCGCTTGAGGATGTAAGGGATAAAAAACTAAAACTTGAGATCTGGCCAAAAGAACTAAACTTCTACGGTTATCTCTCCTCTTTTTACGCTAATAGCAAGTTTCTCAGCATTGAAGACAATAACAGCACAAAACAAAGTCTCAACGCTTTTATCGCCTCTTCACATGAGAACAAAAATATCACAAATATTTATCAAGCACTCTACACGGCAGAAAATGTAGACCAAAATACGCAAAATGCTTTTTCAAATCTCGGAGTATCCCACATCGTCGCCATCAGCGGATTTCATCTTGGCATATTGAGTGCTCTGCTCTATTTTTTGCTCAAGCCCATATATGCCTTTGCACAAGATAGATTTTTTCCATATAGAAACTCAAAGGTAGATATATTCATTATTGTTGCGGCTATCCTTTTTTCCTATATGCTATTTTTAGATTCGCCTCCGTCTCTCGTTCGCTCTTTTGGAATGTTTGTCGTGGGATTTATACTTTACGACCGAGGCTTGGAAATCTTCTCAATGCAGACGCTTCTTATCACGATTCTGCTTCTGCTTGCATTTTTTCCACGGCTTTGCTTCTCTCTTGGTTTTTGGCTCTCTGCTGGCGGAGTTTTCTATATATTTTTATTTCTAATTCACTTTAAGAACTTAAATCTTTTTTTGCAAATGCTCGGCATTTCCGTACTTGTCTACCTCTACATGCTGCCTGTCGCACTCTATATTTTTCAAAATTTCAGTATTTATCATCCATTTTCGATTCTTCTTTCCATACTTTTTACACCCTTTTATCCGCTGAGCATACTTTTACATATCACAGGTTTTGGCGATTTCTTTGATACTTTTTTAGCATGGCTTATGGTTTTAGGGGAGAATGGCGCTAAAGTGAATCTAAACTTCTATCTCTTTTTGCTTCATGTTTCACTCTCTTTTGCAGCTATATGGAGCAGAGCCGCCATGTGGACGTTAACTCTCTTTTGCAGCTCTATTTTTATATATGCTATGTATCAGGTAGCATAGTTTAAGACCGTAGATAAAAATAATCCACGAAGCGTAGATCCATAAAAAAAGAAACATGATAATTGAAAATGAGCCGTACATAGTCTCATAAGATTTATTGTAAAAAACATAGTAGATAAAACCGTTTTTCGCAATGCTAAAGACTATCGACGTTATAAAAGAGCTTATAAATGAAGCTTTGGGATCAATTTTTGTATTTGCCGAGATCTGAAATATAAGAAAAAAAAGCGCCCAGATGATAAGGTACGGAACATAAGGAAGAATATCTATCCCTGCCGTATATTCGTTACTTGCCATCAACGAAGCGATATTTCCGGTTATGTAAAAAGAGACGCCAAGCCCAATTGGTGCAAGTGTGAGAAGCGTCCAAAAGATGGTTACGCTCTCCCAAAATCCCCTCTTTTTTACACGGAAGATCTTATTTGCAATATATTCAAAATTTTGAAAAAAGAGGAGTGAAGAGACGATCACGGCTACAAAACTTACCATACTCATCTCAAGAGAGTTTTGTAAAAAGGCGTTTATGTACCCCATCAGCACTTGCGAATTTATGGGCATGAAATTTGAAATTATAAACTCTTGAATTATTATATAGTAGTCCGCAAAACTGGGCATTGAAGTAAATAGCGTTAATATTATAAGAAGAAGCGGTATAAGCGTAAAGATTGTGTAAAAACTCAGGCTTGCGGCATAAAAAGTAAGATCCTCGTCTAAAAGCATCAAAATAAAAAATTTCAGATGCCCGTAGAGTTTAAGAATTTTTCTTTTTATCTCTGACATATTATGCTAATTCAGCCCCATTTTCGCCGGATTTAAGATATTGTTCGGGTCAAATGCTTTTTTTATTGATTTAAATAAATTCATCTCTTCGTCCGTAAATGCCATTCTCATGTAAGGTGCTTTTGCAAGCCCTATTCCATGCTCACCGCTTAGAGTTCCGCCAAGATCAATTGTCGCTTGAAAAACCTCTTCTATCGCTTGATAAGCTATTTTTACCTGCTCGGGATCTTTACCATCAACCATAACATTCGTATGCACATTTCCATCTCCGGTATGTCCGAAACATGGAATTTTTATATTATATTTATCGGCAATGGCATAAAATCTCTCCAACAGCTCAGGCAGTGCAGCACGAGGAACCGTAACATCTTCATTAAGCTTTTTACTTCCGTAAACGCTTAGTGCAGGAGAAGCGTTGCGTCTTGCAAACCAGATATCTTTTGCCTCTTTGTCATCTTTTGCTATTTTGAACTCGCTGCATCCATTTTCAAAAAACACCTTCTCTATTTGAGCGAGTTGAAAATTCAGATCCTCTTCCAAATTCCCATCCACATCGGTTACCAAAAGCGCGCCCGCATCCACAGGAAGACCTTTGTGGAAAGTCTCTTCCACAGCTCTAATGGTTAAGTTATCCAAAAACTCCATCGCAACCGGAGTAACTCCGCTTGCCATAGTTTTATAAACTGCATTCATTGCATCATGTACGCTGTTAAAAATTCCCATCGCCGTCTTTGTAAGTTTCGGTTTTGGGATAAGTCTTAGAGTGATTTCGCTAAGAACAGCCAAAGTCCCCTCTGACGCTATCAAAATTCCGCTGATGTTATAACCTGCCACATCTTTTATGGTTCTCTTTCCCGCTTTTATGATGTCACCGTTTGGCAAAACCGCACGAGTAGCCATTACATAATCTTTTGTAATTCCGTACTTTGCGGCTCTCATCCCACCTGCATTTTCGCTTACGTTTCCGCCGATACTTGAGTACTCTTGACTAGCGGGATCCGGCGGATAAAAAAGACCGACCTCTTCCACCGCTTTTTGCAAATCCATATTGATAACACCCGGTTGAACGACTGCAACCATGTTCTTCATGTCAATCTCTAGGATTTTATTCATATGTCGCTCCATAGCCAGAACGATTCCGCCGCTGCTAGGCAACGCTCCGCCTGTAAAACCGCTTCCTGCACCGCGAGGAACTATAATAATTTTATATTCGTTGCAGTACTTCAAAATACGGCTTATGTCATCTTCATTTCTAGGAAATATAACGGCATCAGGCTCAAAATGCTCTCTTGTAGCATCGTATGAGTAAGCTATAAGGTGTGCTTTGTCGCTATAAATATTCTCACTTCCTACAATATCGCTAAAGTGTGCCAAGTGTTTAGAATCAATCATTTTTTACTCCTTTATCTTAAATTCTTTAAGCAGATCTCGCACTTTATCTCCGCCGTTTTTTATAATCTCATATAACGCTTTATCTTGCGGGTTTGCCTCTGCTAGAAGCGAATAGTAGTGAGGCTCGTACTCTTCAAGCTCCTCATTTCCTTTGTCAAAAAATTTCCACCAAGAAGAGTCTATCTCTGGAACTCTTGTATAAAACGGCAGATTTACCTCTTTTTGTTCAAGCTTTGCTTCCGTAATAGTCAAAATTTTAAAACTCTTAGCATCAAGCGTAAAAACTTTGCCATCAAGATATATAAATAGTAAACCGATAGAACTTTTTGTGCTTATCTCATCAAAATCACTTCTGAGCGGTGTCGGATGAGAGTTGTAAGAGAGTGTAGTTGCAAAAAGATCCGGATGAACCCACTGAAGCTTAGAATTTTTTGTAATTCTGTAATATATATCCTCATTTGGAGCTATTAAAATTCCTCTTGTATAGCCAAAAGCCAGAACAGCGGTATCTCCAATTTTTACTTTCCACTTACCGTTAGGCAGGGCACTATTGCTAAGAGCGTTAAACTCGCTCACTGCGACTTTGGCTATCTTGCTATTTTTGTCATAGCTCTTTACAACAGCATTTTTTAAAATAATCGTATGATCTTTGTCAATCTCGTGAACGATAAAACCGCTTACTCCGACCTCAACATTTTCAACTTTGATCGTGACTTCCGCCGCATCTTCATCTATCCCTACAACCGGAGATTTCACGGCAGCCCCAAAAAGCTCTAAAGCTATAACAAACAATAAAAACAACTGCTTCATTTTTTTCCACTCTGTAAATAATATAGTGCGATTATATCAAACAAACCTCATACTAAGGCAAATTTTGTTAGAGTTTTAAAATTATTTTTAAAATTTATTGTTATGGCTATCTATTATGAAACTACTTTTTATACTTTTTTTATTTGCAACTTCACTTTTTGGCTCTCAGGTTGAAACCTTTCGCTGGAATGACGGTGAAAGCTATTTATCATTTTTAGAAAGAAACAAACTCCCTCTCAAATCGCTGTATTACAACTTGGATGAGGATGAACAACAGCTTACGGAAGAGATACTTTCCGGCGTTAATTACCAAATATCAAAAGGTGAAAAAGGTGAGCTTTTACAAATATTCGTACCTCTAAATGATGAGCTTCAAATTCATATATACAAACATAACGGGAGTTACTCTTTTGAAACAATCCCTATCATAAGTGAAACAAAAACTGAAGCTTTTACCCTAAAAATAGAGAATTCCCCATACTTAGACATCATAAGAGAAACCGGTTCAATCAAACTTGCAACTATTTTTGTATCAAGCTTTAAAACATCACTTAACTTTAAAAAGGATCTTAAAAAAGGAGATGCTCTTGCTATGATATACGAGCAAAAATATCGCCTTGGAAAGCCATTTTCCATGCCGACTCTAAAAGTTGCCATGATAGAGATGAATGGCAAAAAAAACTTCATCTATCTCAATGAGGATGAAAAATTTTACAACGAAAACGGGGACGAACTAGAAGAGTTCTTACTCGCAACTCCGGTTAGAAATGCCCGTATCTCCTCATATTTTACAAAAAAAAGATTTCATCCTATTTTAAATAAATATCGTGCTCACTTAGGCGTTGATTATGCGGCAACCCGTGGAACACCTGTTTTAGCCGCAGGAGATGGACGAGTTGTTTTCATAGGCGAATCAAGAGGATACGGAAAAACCATAAAAGTACAGCATAGCAACGATTACCTGACACTCTATGCGCATCTAAACTCTTTTAAACAAGGTATTAGAGGCGGTGCCGGAGTAAAAAAAGGAGACATTATTGCATATGTCGGCAGTACGGGACTCTCAACAGGGCCACATCTTCACTTTGGACTCTATCAAGACAACACTGCAGTTGATCCACTAAAAGCTGTTCAGATCGCAGCAAAAAAACTTGATGGAAAGGAGAGAGTTGCCTTCTTGAAACTGGTATCAAATTACAAACAAAGCATAGAGTTACATCTTAAAAATGAGACAAAGTTTGAAAGGATATCCTCTTCTGAAACTCTCTGCTACTTTAACAACGGAGGAACTTGTGAGCAAGATAAATTCAGTTCGGAAACTTGAAGATCCCAAATTTGTCAAAGCGGTAGAGATTAATTACTCTTACAAGGGCAGCATAAGAAGGTGGGAAGCAGTTGTTGTACATGACAGCGTAGCCGTACTTCTTTGGCATAAAGAAAAAAATGCTTTTATACTAGTAAAACAACTCCGTGCGACAGTGCTCAATAAAAACCCAAACAACGGCATGATGTATGAACTTTGTGCAGGAATCGTGGATAAAAACAAATCTCTAAAAGAGATCGCCAAAGAGGAGGTTTTAGAAGAGTGCGGATATGACATTCCTTTGGAAAATCTGCAAAAAATCAGCTCCTTTTACACAAGCGTAGGAATATCAGGCAACTATCAGACTCTCTATTATGCTGAGTGCGATGAGAGCATGAAAGTAAATGAGGGAGGCGGTTTGGAAGATGAAGATATTGAAGTCGTTTACATTCCTCTCGAGCGTGCGAAAGAGTTTATGTTTGATGAGAGTTACCAAAAAACAACCGGAGTTTTAATGTCGTTTTACTGGTTTTTTGATACCATCAACCAAACTCGATAGGATCCATATCCACCTCGGCAAGATCTACCCTGCATGCAGAGATGGCTTTTATGATATCAGTACTTTTATCGGCTCGCAAAAGTATCTCAAATCTATACTTATCTGACACCCTCTCGATAGCACATTTCCCAAACCCGACTACATTGAGAGTTGAATTTTTTTGCAGACAACTTAGCATCTCATTCATGGCATCCTGAGCTTTTATGCTGTTTTTATGTGAAAATAACACACGGCAAAGTTTTTTATATGGAGGATAAAGCTCTTTACGATACTCCTTTTCATCCTCTAAAAAATCTTCATATCTGTCTATATATGCCTTAAAAAAATCCTCATTAAAACTCTGCAACAAAATTTTGGCATTCTCTTTTCGCCCACTTCTTCCGGCTACTTGAATAAGAGTTGAGAGTGCTTTTTCTCTGGCTCTGTAATCGCTCATATTTAACATATTGTCCATTCCCAAAACCACTGCGAGCGTCACTCCATGGTAGTCATGTCCTTTGCTTATCATCTGCGTTCCGACAAGTATATCTATCTCTCTCTCGTTAAAGCTCTTCAGTGCCGCCTTAAGCTTATTTGCAGTTGTTATAGCGTCTCTGTCAAACTGCCCTACTCTTGCACTTTCAAACTCTTCTCGTATGTTTTTTACAGCCTCGGCAGTTCCAAGTCTTGAACTTGTAAGATTTGGACTGCCACATTCTGAACACTCTTGAGGAATCGCCTGAGCAAAGTTACAGTAGTGACACTTCAGTGAACGTGTCTTTTGATGGATGCTCATACCGACACTGCAGAAAACACATTTATGTGTATGTCCGCAATCAGAGCAGATAAGATACTTAAAATTTGCACGTGTCGGAAGAAAAAGTATGGTCTGCTCTTTTTTTTCTAAACCTCGCCCTAAATAGTCCATAACAAGAGGCGACAAACTCTCAATGCTTCGCTCATAAACAAACTCTTTTTGAGAACTAAAATAACCACCTTTAAGCCTTACATGAGGAAATTTCACATAACTGTTTAAACTAGGCGTTGCACTTCCCAAAACTACATCGATATCATAAAGTTTTCCCATGTAAATCGCTATATCTCTCGCATTGTAACGAGGTCTTGAAGAGGACTTATAGCTATCGTCATGCTCCTCATCCACCACTATCAAACCCAGATCTTTTACAGGCAGAAAAAGTGCAGAACGAGGACCTGCAACTATTTTAGCACTTCCGTTATAAATAGAAGCAAGGGCTTTTTTCTTCTGAGAAGGTGTTAGTTTCGAATGCCACATAACTACGCTATCGCCAAAATGAGCTTTTAGCCGTTTGCTCATCTGCGGAGTGAGAGAGATCTCAGGCATAAGAAAAATAGAGCGTTTTTTCTGCTCTGCCATCTGCTGAAAATATCGCATATAAATCTCTGTTTTCCCGCTGCCGGTATCGCCAAAAAGCAGTGAAACTTTGTGCTTTTTTAAAAACTCAAATGCTTCGTTTTGCCTATCCGAGAGTGTAATCATAGACTCTATAACTTCATTATGTGAAGATTCATTTTGGATCTTATTAGTTTCAAAAGGTATCATTAAGCCAAGCGCTTCACCCAATGAGCAGATATAATAAGCAGAGATAAACTTAGCCGACTCAAGTTGTTTAGTCGAGTAAAATAGATCTAAAACTTCTAAAACCTCCAAACACTCAAATGACGGTTTGTCGCATTTGGCGACAACGACACCGCCAACAACTCTGTTTCTGACTTTTATATTAACTTTTACACCGATCTCTATATCGACTGTATTTTTATAAGTTAACGGTTCTAACGGGGAGTTCTGAATTGAAATATTAAAGTAATGCAAAATTATAATTTTTTTGATATTTATTTATACCGATTTTTGGTTTTAAATTTTTAATAAAACTAATCAACGAGAGCATCACAATCATTGATTCCTGCAGTACATCCAAATCTTCCGCTGCTGCTGTTGTAGTCAAATTGTGTCGGCGTGTTGTCTCCGACTTTGTAATTGTAAGTACCGCTTCCCGCCGTTGCCGACCAATTTCCGGCTGTAGCACTATTTGTCATCGGATAAGTAAGGACACCGCCGAAAAGACCGCCACTATCTAAGTTAGCATTTGTAATCCAACTGGAATCCCCTTTTATAACCCTAGCTTGTCTTTCATTCATAATCGCAGCTCTGATGGTTGCAACATCTCCACGCCCTTTTGCTATATCAGCCTGCTCTCTTGTCTCAGCAAATTTAGGAAGAGCCACTGCAGCCAAAATCCCTAAAATAACGATAACAAAAATAAGTTCAATTACCGTAAAAGCACGAGAAAATTTCATAAAAAAACCTTAAATAATAATTTTTAAACTATTTATAAATAACTTAAAAACAATTACTTTAGATATGCATTCCCAAGCAGGAGCTTGGGAATGAAGAAATATAATTTAGTTAACAGTCCATGTTGGTGCATGTGTTGCATTTCCATCAACAAATGTAATACTTTTTGTTCCACCGCCTGTTGCATTTGCATCAAACCCACATGCATTAAAGCTAAGTTCATCAGGAACATCATCAACATATTGCAATAAATGTGCTTCCGTATCACATAATGTTCCTGCAATAACACCCCCGTTACCAGCTGCAAGAGAAACAGCCCACATTGAAGGACCAACTGTTCTATTCATCGTACCTGCAAAAGCTTCAACTTTTTGTACATGCGCCTGCTCAGACACACCAATAAATTTCGGTAACGCAACAGCTGCCAAAATACCTAAAATAACGATAACAAAGATTAACTCTATCATTGTAAAACCAGCTCTTTTCATAAGAACTCCTCATGTATATATATTTAGGTTACTCTTGCAACCTTAGAAACTATTATCATCTATATACGGTTAATTACCGCTTAATAAAATCATATACATCTTTAATAAAGCAGTTTGGAACTCTTTTTGCTTATATCGACTAAATTTATAGAAAGGTTTCACATGAGCATAGAAACTTCCGCGACGCAAGCACTTGCTGCAAAAGCACTTGACTATAGAGCTTTGCGTCAAGATATGATCTCTTCAAACATTGCAAATGCTGACACACCTTTTTATAGACCGCGGGATCTGCGCTTTGAAGATACACTTGCTATAGAAAAAGCAAAGATTTTAAACCAAACAAGCCCGAAACTTCAAATGGCTCAAACAAACTCTGCACACTTGCCTCTTCATGATGAGCAAAGTTCTCTTAAAGCAACAACATTCTTTAGAGACGGGCATATGGCTAGAAATGACGGAAACAGCGTAGATCTTGATGTTGAAACAACAGAGATGAGCAAAAACTCCGTTATGTTTAACGCTTTGGTAAATGCCATAAGAAAAGATTCTGGAATCTACAAAAGCGTTATAGACGCATCTTCTAAAGTAAGTTAAGGATAAAACATGTCAAATTTTTTAAACAGTTTTGATATCAGCGGTTACGGTCTATCGGCTCAGAGAGTTCGTGTAAATACCATCTCTCAAAATATCGCAAACGCGCAAACTACAAGAACTGATGAGGGCGGACCTTACAGAAGAAAAGAGGTTGTATTTAAAGCGATTGACTTTAATCAGGAATTTAACAAAGCGTTAGAAAATATATCTCAAAGTGCAAAATATGAAGATCCGTTGAACGAGGGAGATTTTGGTAAAAAAGTCAATCCTGCTATAATGAGCGTAGTGGTTGATAAAATTTCACGTGATGACAGAGAACCTAAGATGAAGTTTGATCCGGCTCATCCGGATGCTGATGCAAACGGATACGTTGCATACCCAAATGTTAATCCTGTTATCGAAATGGCCGATTTAGTAGAAGCGACTCGTTCTTATCAGGCTAACGTCGCAGCTTTTGAGAGTTCAAAAAATATAGCGAACAGTGCAATTTCACTGTTACAATAATAGAGGTAAATTATGAGTACTATTGAGGGTTTATCAGCTGTTTCCACCGCCGATTTAC